>Ga0316204_10003176_pt1 | contig 34011 bp, 30 predicted proteins | sample 6monrhotite_MG_2_FD_205661 | JGI IMG/M metagenome (GOLD analysis project Ga0316204, IMG submission 205661) | Microbial mat bacterial communities from mineral coupon in-situ incubated in ocean water Damariscotta River, Maine, United States -... | ecosystem: Environmental > Aquatic > Marine >... | reverse complement strand
TGGGGCTTCACGGGAAAGAATTTAATTTGCTAAAATTCCGTAGCATGAAGAATGAAGCTGAAAAAAAAGGAAAACCGGAATGGGCAAAAGAAGCTGATCCAAGAGTTACAGCTGTAGGCCGGTTCCTTCGCCGCACCCGAATTGATGAATTGCCACAGATCGTAAACGTTTTGAATGGCGATATGAGTTTTGTTGGTCCAAGGCCTGAGCGACCATTCTTTGTTACACAATTAGAACAAAAAATACCTTTTTACCGGGAAAGGCACTGTTTGAAACCTGGCATCACCGGGTGGGCGCAAATACAATATCCATATGGGGCATCCTTTGAGGATAGTAAGCGTAAGCTTGAATATGACCTTTATTACATAAAAAATTATTCTATATTCTTGGATGTATTGATAATTTTACAAACGGTAAGAGTGGTGTTGTTTCCAATTGGCGTGCGTTAATCAAGTGCCTGTAATCAGGCGTTGGAGTGCGAATATGATAATAATTAGCCGTACGTTGATGTTTTCAACAGCGCTATCAATAATGCTGGCAATGCCAGAAACAGCCTTCGCGCAAAACACCGCCAAGTCAGATGCATTTATTGATGTTCAGCGGTTATTTGATGCCCGTGAGTACGATCAGGCAGAAAAGTTGTTAACCAAAATGCAATTGCGCGGAGATCTCGCGGTTGAGAAATATCTGTGGCTGGCACGTGTACAACTGGAGCTCGGAGCCGGGATTGCCGCGGAAGCTGCTATTGAGCGCGCGCGCGAGCTGAATGCAGATTATGCCATAACAGCGGTTCCGTTTGCCAAGGCTTTGTTGGTGCAAGGAAAATACACTGCGGCATTGGAGGCTTTGCGCGGTGTTGCTATTCCCAAAAGCATGCAGGATCAAGCTCATATTGTATCGGGTGATGCAAACTTTGCGTTGAAAAAATATAATAAGGCTAAACGCGACTATAATTTAGCGATAGAGATAAACGACGAGAATTTTCAACCTTATTTGGGGTTGGCCCGGCTTACTCTGCGCGATAGTGAGCTGACAGGCGCGATGAAATTAGCTCGGAAAGCTGAAACCAGAGGCCCTGAAAACACTATGGTTCAATATACTGTAGGTTTGATAAACCGGTATATGGGCAATGTGGACGCTGCGGAGATCCACTTTCAGGAGGCCGTTAGGTTATTTCCAACGAATATTATGGCTAATATTGAACTGGCTGGTATTCGTATTAACCAAAACAGAATTGCCGACGCTGAAGTATATTTAGATACTGTCTATGCGGCCTCGGTGAACCAGCCGATGGCAATTTATCTCACTGCGGTGATTTTAGCCACGCGCGGAGACTATGAGGAAGCCGAATTACATTTGCTGCGCATTCGTTCGCTAACTCAAAATTATTTGCCAGCTATATACGTACGGGGTTTAGTTGCATATCAGCTTGGGAAGAATGAAATTGCGGCAAGCGCCCTTGAACAAGTGTTAAAGGTGAAGCCAAACAATAAAGCTGCAAGGATGGCGCTAGCCGGGACTTACACAAACCAGCAACGTCCGAAGGCAGCACTTCGAACATTGAAGCCATTGTTAGAATCAGAGGACAGCATAAATACCGCTGTGTTGTCCATGGCTGCCGCGGCGTCTATTGCTGCAGGTGAGATTGAGCGCGGTAAATTACTTTATCAACGGGTGGCTGCTCAACAAGATAACAACAATGCGCAATCGATAAGTGGCGCAGTTTCAAAATTGGCTATGGCGCAGTTCGTTACAGGAAACCAAGCAGGGGCGATCGAGACGATTTCCAGTGTTTCTGGAGGCGTGGGGATAGAAATACGTGAATTGGGCGTAATGGCGAGTATGCAGATCAGAAATGATGATCTTGTTGGCGCCAGAAAAACAATAGCCAAGATTGTGGAAACAGCACCCGAGAGGGCGCTTGGGTATAACATGATGGGAACTTTATCCTACAAAGAAGGGGATTATGCTGCGGCAGCAAAATCATATGGAGAAGCCTTATCGCGTAACCCAAAGTACTTTGCGGCGCTCCGCAATCGAGGTCTGGCTTATTTTAAGGCAGAGAATTTTAATAATGCCGAAAAAGACTTGAAGCTGCTTCTTTCACAACAACCAAACGATGCCCGGTCCAAGGCCATACTTGGTAAAACATTGCTAACTGTGGGGAAAGCGAAAGAAGCGGTTACATATTTCAGGGATGCAATACGCGAGATAACAAATTCAGTTATTTTATCCTCTGACTATGCTCAAGCTCTTGCTGACGCCGGGGATACAACACGTGCCATCGAGCAAGCTAGGGAAACTGCAAAAAAAGGCGCAGATAGGCCTGATATTTTAAGGAAGATGGGCCTTCTATTGCTAGACCTTGGCCAACCTGCCGCTGCAGAACGTCCGCTTTCAAGGCATGTCGCCTTTTTACCCAATTCCGGTGATGCACATATGTTACATGGGCGTGCATTGCTAAGTATGGGCCTTTATACAGGCTCCAAAATTTCATTTAATCGGGCGAAGAATGCGAAAAACGATGCGCCCGCTGCTGCAACACTTGCATGGTATTTGTTTGCTGCTGATGCTTTGGCCTTGAAGCAAGAACCTGCGTTAAAACAACTTGATGCATTGGAAATGGAACGACGACCCACCGACATTTCTGCAAGCGTAGTCGGGGATATTCTTCTACACTCTGGATCGTCAGAAAAAGCTGAAAAAGCTTACCGGGACGCGCTGGATTTAGAAAAAACAGCTCCCCTAGCAATTGGGCTTGCCAAGGCCTTGAGTACCCAAGGTCGAAGTGTTGAGGCAATTGACATATTAGAGCGGTTTGTGGTCGCTCAGCCTCAAAACAGGTTTGTGCGTGCTGAACTTGGCACCAGATTCGAATCTGTAAAAGATTATGAGGCCGCAGCAAATCAATATGAAGAAATTTTGCGTAGTGGTATTGCCGATGCGGCTACAGCTGCCAAATTGGCTTCTGTTTATTTGCGTCTCAATAATAACAATAGCATTAGGCTTGTAGAACAAGCCTTTTTGATCTCTCCCGAAGACCCAAACATTCTGGATGCTCATGGGTGGGTGATGTTACAGGCGAAGAGAGACATAGAAAAAGCGATAAAATCTCTGGAAAAGGCTGTGCGCCGTTCACCAGCAAACGCCTCCTATAAGTTTCATTTAGGAATGGCTTATTTAGCGGCCAGTCGCAATAGAGATGCGCGTAGGGTGTTAACACAAGCGATTAATCTGGATGATAGCTTTGACGGTGCAGAAGAAGCCCGCAGGCAAATTTTACTTCTAGGTATATCAAACAATTAAATCCAACTGAGCGTATTATATGGTTAATCAAACCACCCGTATTCTGCTCTTCTCTTCGCTGTTTCCGCATCGTGGGGAACCAACACTGGGTGTTTTTGTTGAAAACCGCCTCAGACACTTAATTGCAGAAGAAAATGTAAAAGCGATTGTTGTTGCTCCGGTGCCCTGGTTTCCATTTAAGGCCAAGGTATTTGGGAAATATGGACGGTTTGCACGGGCAATGCGTGTCGAAGTTAGGCATGGCATCACTATTTATCACCCTAGGTACCTGGTAATCCCAAAAGTTGGGATGAACTTGACCCCGATGTTTATGTATTGGAGCGCATTACGATGCACTAGGCGGTTATTGGGGCAGGGGGCCAAGTGGAATGTTATTGACGCTCATTATCTGTATCCTGACGGTGTTGCTGCGGCCAAGTTAAGCAAAAAATTGAATATACCTTTTGTTATGACGGCCCGGGGAAGTGATGTAACAGAAATTGGATTGGTTCCGTCAGCACGAAAAATGATAAAGAGTGCGCTTGATGTTGCTTCTCACACAATAACGGTAAGTAACAATCTGCGGCGCGACCTTGTCGCAATGGGTGGAAAACCTGAACAAATTACAACATTGCGAAATGGTGTTGATACAAGCTTTTTCAAAGAAACCAAGCGTAGTGAGATGCGAAAGTCATGGGGTGAAGGCCCCATTATGCTTTTTGCAGGTTGGCTGATACCACGGAAAAGGCTGGATTTGGTACTGAAAGTAACCGCTCTCATACCCGGTATCACAACAGTAATTATTGGTGACGGGCCTCTAAGATCAACGCTGGAGGTAAAAGCCAAACACTTAGGGATTTATGACCGTGTTATATTTGCAGGCCAGATAGCCCCGGAAAAAATGCCTGAGATGTATAGTGGGGCAGACGTGTTATTGCTGCCTTCAGATAGGGAAGGCTGGGCAAATGTATTGCTGGAATCTATGGCTTGTGGCACACCAGTTGTTACGCGCGACGTAGGAGGGGCTCCAGATTTGGTTACTCAGGATGAAGCAGGGAGGCTTGTTAAAAGCGACACTCCTGAAAAGTTGAGTGATGCAGTGAAAGATTTGTTGCTTTGCTTACCTGACAGGAAAGCAACTCGGAAGTTTGCACAGCAATTCGGGTGGGCCAGTACTTCCAAGGGGCAAAAACAGATATTTGATGCTGCTATTTTGAAGTACAACGCTTCCAGAACAAAAGGCGAAATAACCGATGATAAACCGAAGTGATGGACCTATACTTGTTACTGGCGGAGCGGGTTACATCGGAGGGCAAGCCGTATTGTGCTTGCTGGATAATGATGTTGAAGTGGTTGTAATAGATAATTTATCCACTGGGCGCAGGCACGCATTTCATGACCGAACCGTATTCTATGAAATGGATATCCATGATCAGGGATCGGTGGAGGATGTTATTCTTCGCCACAATATAAAATCAATTCTTCATTTTGCAGGCTCAATCAGAGTGGATGAGTCAATTGAAAAACCCCTTAAATACTATGACAATAATACTGACGCTAGCCGAAGGCTTATTGCGGCATGTGTTAATGTCGGGGTTGAGCAGTTCATCTTCTCCTCTACTGCTGCCGTTTATGGGGAAGTAATAGGGGACGACCCTGTGACAGAAACTGCAATTACCCAACCTCTTAATCCCTATGGATGGTCGAAGCTTTTCACGGAGCGAACATTGAGGGATGTATCGGCGGCTCATGGAATAAAATTCGGTATTTTACGCTATTTTAATGTAGCTGGTGCCGATGCTGCGTTAAGGCACGGTCAATATTTAGATAACCCTGTACACTTGATTGGCAGGGCGATTGACGCGATGCATGGCAAGGCTGGGCCGTTGGAAGTGTTTGGGAATAACTTGCCTACTCCGGATGGAACGGGTGTGCGTGATTATATCCACGTGTCTGACTTGGCGCAGGCGCATTTAGCCGTCTTAAAGTACCTGATTGAATTTGATGACAATCTATTGCTCAACTTGGGGTACGGTAGTGGCCACAGTGTACTGGATGTAATTAATTGCTTGGAAACTGTTTCTGGAAAGAGTGTTCCTTACAAGTTTGTTTCAGCAAGAAAAGGGGAAGCTGCTTCTGTTGTTGCTGATGTTTCTTCTTTGCATAACAAGATGGACTGGCAACCAGAATATAATGACCTCAATCTAATCATTCAGTCGGCACTTCTGTGGGCACAAGCACGCGACAAAAACGCAAAAAGATAGAAATTGGTAGGCGATTATGGAAACAATCTATTTTTTTATATTCTGTGTCGCCAATGCTTTTATCGTTTTTTGGTGCTTGCGGAACGATGACCAAGCTGATTTTCAAGGACAAAAACGAGACGAAAGATTTTCACTTGGTAAGTCAAGAGAGAATGATAGGCCGTCAGTTGCCAATACACCCGCAGACGAGAATTAGTAGTTTAACGAATAAATTAAGTGTTAATCCTTGCTTCTTGGTGGGTTAGCTTGGCATAAATGATGCTAATCATTAACTTGCAAGCTATTGTGCGGGCGGGATCAGGAGATTTTAGATCGTGTTTAAGTTTTATAAGGCCTGCTTACGATTGCTATTATCTATTACAGCAGCTTTAAGTTTGGCTGGTTGTTCGCTATTTTATGGTTATCAGGAGGAGCTTCCTCCTGCGCCATTTGTTTCACCAAATGAAGGCCCTGGCCCATACTATATCATTGGCCCATTGGATAATTTGAGCATCTTTGTTTGGAGAAACCCTGAGCTATCTAACAGCGTGACCGTTCGCCCTGATGGTTATCTAAGTATTCCGTTGATAGACGATCTTGCTGCTACAGGTAAAACGCCTACACAGTTAGCGCGAGAGATTGAAGAAGCGCTTAGTAATTTCATGTCGAACACTGTTGTTTCTGTGATGGTACAGGGGTTTGTTGGTCCATTTTCACAGCAAGTGCGGGTTGTCGGGGAAGCAGCAAGTCCTCAATCCATACCGTACCGGGCAAACATGACGTTGCTTGATGTTATGATTCATGTGGGAGGGCTAACCGAGTTTGCCGCGGGCAATCAAGCCACCCTTGTACGCTTTGAAGACGGGAAACAGAATGAATACCGTTTGAAAATTGATTCTTTGATTAAAGATGGTGAGATTAAAAAGAATATTAAAATCTTACCTGGTGATGTAATAATAATACCGGAGAGTATTCTGTAGTATAGTGGTATTTACTATAGGATGAAACGGACCTGAGGGGGTGCGTTTAGGAGAAATAAAATGGCAGCGCAATCCTTAGGTTTGCATGAGATATACCAACAAGCGAAAGCGTTGGCCTATGGTATATGGCGCAAGCGTTGGTATATGCTGATCACAGCTTGGGCAATTGCCATTGTCGGCTGGGGCGCAATTTATAATATGCCATACCGGTATGAGGCTAACGCACGCATTTTTGTAGATGCAGATTCGTTGTTGCCTCAATTAATTAGAAGTAACGGCTTAAAAATTGATAGTGCGAAAAAGATTGAGGCGGTTCGAAAAGAAATTGTTTCTCGTCCAAACCTGGAAAAAATTATTCGTCGCTCCGAGTATCTGGAGCGTTTGGCCCAAAATAGCGGTGAACGGAACAATCTAATTACGCGGATGCAGCGTAATATTCGTGTAGTTGCCTTGGAGGGCAATAACTTTCAAATTGCATATGAAGTTGATGAAAGCCGGTTAAGTGACCGACAGCGGGCTGAAGTTGCAAAAACTGTTGTAAGCAATTTATTGGCCTTTTTTAGGGAAGGTACCGGAGAGAACAGTGGTGCAGCCATTAAGACGGCTGCCGATTTTCTGGACGAAAGGATCAATGACTTAAGCGATAGGCTTAACTCAGCGGATGCAGCTCACACTAAATTCAAGCAGGATAATGTCGAGTTTTTGGGGAGTATTAATTTTGCCACCCGCCTTGAAACTGCCCGTAGTGACCTCAAGGAAACGCGGAGCGAGATGGCTGAACTTAGAGTAACGCAGCAAACCTTTGAAAAACAACTGGAGAGTATTCCTCAAACTCTAAATAGCGCCGCTTCAGATACGGCACGAGGAGGGGACAAAGACCCTCTTGATGAGCGAATTAATGAGATCAAGAAGAAACTGGATCAACTGCGGACCCTTGGTTATAAAGACCGGCATCCAGATGTCGTAAATGTAATGCGTCAACTTGAGGCGCTTAATGTTGAAAAAAAGCAACAAATCAAAGACCTTGAAGCCGCTCTCTCCGGCGCCGCTGAGACTGGTAAACAATCTTCGTTGGTGACGACGCGGCCAAACCGGCTATACGAACAAATCATGCTGGAGAACATTAGTATCCTGGGGCAAATTCGCGCTCTTGAGCAAAGAGAGATCGAGCAAAATTTAGTCGTTGATGAGTTACAGGCTAAAGCCCAAAGGGTTCCAGAAATTGAAGCAGAAGAGAGCCAGCTTAAACGTGGATATGACACACTGCGGGGACAACACCGAAAACTGTTGAAGCAAAAAGCTGATATTGATATTCAGCAAAGCATCTCAACATCTTCGAGCGCCGTGACCTTTCGGGTGATTGAGCCTCCTGTTACCCCGCAGCGCCCTAGCGGGCCTCCTCGAATGCTTTTCATGAGTGCAGTTCTGGTTGGAGCGTTGGTTGCAGGTTTTGGTGTGTCACTCGTGCTATCGCAGCTGAAGCCTGTTGTAGTGACTGTAGAACAGCTGCGCACACACTTTGATTTGCCTGTTCTTGGCAATATTACACGCGCTATGTCAGAAGTTGAATCTAAACAGCGGAATAAGGAAATGCTTGGGTTTGCGGGAGCAACCGTTGCTCTCTTTATGATATTTACGATCTTTATCGTCTTGGATATCATTGGATCCCCGACTGTTGGATAAAGTAGAGAGTTGAAAGTTTAATGGACCTGATAGAGCGCGCAGCAAAAAAACAGAAAAAGAAAGCGAAGGGTATATCGCTTGTTGAGCGGGCTGCCGAAACTGTACCAAAGCAGCCTTTTTCGGAACCTGCGGTTGGCGGGATTGGTTCTCCTCATGCAAAAAAATTAAGAGACCCTTCTTCAATGAACCCTGTTGGAGGTTCACAGGCAGAACCACCTGAGAAGGAAACTACAAAACCTTCAGTGCATAAGGGAATTGGAGTAGGCATTGGTTCTCCTACGACCACGACGAAACGACGAAATATTGATCCTTCTGCAATTGAGGACAAGCAAAAACCGAAATCTTTAGCAATCGGTATTGGAATGGCTGGAGATGCCGACAAGTCTGGCAGTATTGAAAAGCCTGCCAGACGTCGCCAGAAGCAAAAGAAAGAAGAAATTGACCTGGCTGCGTTACGTGAAGCTGGGTATATTACTCCAGATATGCCACCAAATTTGATGGCTGAAGAATTCAGGATCGTTAAACGCACGATTTTGCTGAATGCCTTCTCTAAGGGTACGCAAAAAAGTAAAAACAGCAATATTGTACTTGTAACCAGCTCTAACCCCGGCGAAGGAAAGAGCTTTTGTACGATCAATCTGGCTCTTTCTATTGCAACTGAGCAAGATACAACCGTTCTATTAGTGGATGCTGACTTCTCTAAACCTGAAGTGCTAAACCGTCTTGGGGTCGCCGGCGGTCGTGGTTTGATGGATGTTGTTGCAGACAGTGAACTTGAGATAGGGGACTGTCTTATTCGCACCAATGTACCAAACCTTGTTCTTCTTCCTGCCGGAAGGCAACATAACCTTACCACCGAGCTTTTGGCATCAGAGCGAATGGAAACAATTGTGGAAGAGATCGCCAGCAGGTATCCAGATCGCTTGGTTTTGTTTGATTCACCTCCTGTGCTAGCTAGTTCAGCGGCATCAGTGATGGCGCTTTATATGGGGCAAGTTGTTTTTGTAATTCAAGCGGAAGAAACTACAGAGCCTCAAATTAAGGAAAGCCTTAATATGATTAGCGCATGCAGTGATATAAGCTTGCTGTTAAATCAAACCCGGTTTAGCGGCAGCAATAAAAAATTTGCAACCTATTACGGGTACGGCGGGCGCTAACGGGGTGGCTTTGGCTTATTTTCAGCCACATATTTTGTCCAAAATCCTTGTTTGGCCGCTTCTGGCGGCCAGTTGGTCAGCTACTGTTGCTGCCGCCGACCACTTGTGGCTCGATGCCCGTGGAGAGGCAAGGCTTTCCTTAACCGACAATGCTTTATTGACTCTAAAAGACCGCGTTCAGGATGTCGTTCTTAATGTATCTCCTGGCTTCAACGCTCGCTGGGAAAGTAAGCGCGTAAGGGCAGGGGTGGATTATGCGTTTGATTATCTCTATTTCTTATCAGATGGCTCAGAGGATTATCGGCATAGCGGGTTTGTGTCTATTGATGCAGAAGTGATCGAAGATCACTTTTCAGTTAATGGCCGAGCCAGTCTACGTCAGCAATTTTTAGATCAAAGAGGCTCTATTTCGAATAGCTTCGCAAATAGAACCAGTAATCGCCGGCTCATTCAAAATTATACAGGTTCAGCAATTTTAAAAGGCGGACTTCGTGATATTGCTGACTGGCGCCTAACATATCGTTACGGGCTAACTCGGACCCCTGCAGATAATCTTGCTGATTTAACATTGCCTGTAAATTTCTCTGATACAAATTCCAGTGAAATCGTAGCGTCTTTAGGGTCAGGAAATAGGTTCAACAATTTTGAATGGAGGATTTTTGCCGATAGTTCTCGAATAACACGAAGCCTTGAAGTCAATGATTTCCGTAACGAGCATGTTGGTGCTGAAATCACTTATAAATTTAACCGCTTTTTTCAAGTGATTGGCAGTGCTGGGTATTCCCGAAATGATTTTCAAACAGCAGTACTATCTGAGGATGGTACAACCTGGGAGGCCGGAATTCGGTGGACGCCAGGCAGTAAACTTGACTTAACTGTAATGACCGGCAGGGAAGGCTTGCGGGAAACCTGGTATGCGACTTTGCAGTATTTTTTCTCCCCTCGTTTTGAATTTAATGGAAATTATCAAGATACTTTAAGCGCGAACACAATTGTTACTAACGACAGTTTGCAAGGTTTCACGTTTGATGAAAATGCTGGTATATCCAATGCCTCTGGGTTGCCTATCGACGAAACAGATCCAATATTTACTTTTTCCGATATTGATTTTCGCCGGCGTAACGCAAGGGCAGGATTCACCGTACGCCAAAAGAGAACAACATTGTATTTAAGGGCCAATATGGAATGGCGCACCTTTGATGATGGCACCGGCACGGCAAAGTCATGGGGACTTAATTCTGGTTTTGACCGCAAAATAACGTCTCGGTCTGCGATTGAAGGTAGTGTCGCATATCGACAGAGTAGATTTGAAGGCCAAGTTAGAGTAGATAATTATTTTGAAGCAAACCTTGACTGGACAACAACATTGTCGCGATACTTCAAAGCGGCAGTTGGGCTGAGTCACTCTGAGAGGCAATCCAATGAAGCTGGGGCAGATTTGGAAGAGAATACGTTAACATTCTATTTACGAGGGACTTTTTGATCCGGTATGTATGAAAGCTTTTACAACCTGCAGGGACGGCCGTTTCAGTTAACGCCAGATCCTCGTTTTTATTATAGTTCTCGCACGCATAAAAAAGCGATGGCCTACCTTACGTATGGCCTAAATCAAGGCGAAGGGTTCATTATCGTAACCGGAGATATCGGTACGGGTAAAACTACGCTTGTCAGACACCTTTTTGATACGCTTGACCGGAATGAATTTATTGCCGCGATGATTGTTAGTACACAGTTAAGCGCAGAGGATTTGCTGCGCAGTGTTGTCGCTGCTTTTGGCCTTGATGCTCAGGCAGACGATAAAGGCATTCTGTTGTCGCGCCTTGAGCAACATTTGCGTGAACAATTTAAAATGGGCCGCCGTGCTTTGCTAGTGGTTGATGAAGCCCAAAACCTGTCAAACGCTGCGCTTGAAGAAATGCGGATGTTGTCCAATTTCCAAGAAGGGGATAAAGCGCTACTGCAGAGCTTTTTAGTCGGCCAACCAGAGTTTAGGGAACGAATTTTTGTTGCCCCTGAACTTGAGCAACTACGGCAGCGCGTTATTGCTACCCACCATTTGGAGCCAATGGAACGCGAAGAGCTTGCCTATTACATAGAACACCGCCTGAAGCTTGTTGGTTGGGATAACGATCCTTGTTTTACTGGGGACGCTGTTGAAGCAATATATAATCATAGCGCAGGGGTTCCCCGGCGGTTGAATACATTGTGTTCAAGGGTACTGCTATATGGTGCATTAGAAGAAATTCATACAATTGACGAAGATGTTATCAATGCGGTCGTCGCTGACATGTCAAGTGATACACGCCCCGTTGTGGCTACAAGCTCAGCCAGAGTTACACCTATGCCTTCTTCCGCAAATGATGCCAGTATTCCGCTAGAGGCAGACAGGGCTGATTCAAAAGAAATGGAAGGGCGCATGGAAAAGCTGGAGGGCATGATGAAGTCACAGGATGAAACTCTCCAAAAGCTAACCAATATTATGGCGCAATTGGCCTCGGGTGGTGCGAAGGATGATGACGACTGATTTCTTCGCAAATCAGGATTTTAAATTTGCCGATAATAATAGAAAAGCATCGGACAAAACTAAATTCGCATTCACTGTAGACGTAGAGGAATGGTTTCAGGTTGGAGCCTTTGAAAGCACGTTTCAACGCAGCGAATGGGGGGGGCTGGAGAGTCGGGTAGAAATACAAACAGAACAAATCCTGAAGCTGTTGTCTACCTTAGGTATTACAGGAACTTTTTTTTCACTTGGGTGGGTAGCCGAACGTTTTCCTGAATTGCTGAGAGAAATTGTTTCTGCAGGCCATGAATTAGCTTGTCATGGAATGGATCACCGCCGCTTATTTACAATGACACGTCAAGAGTTCTCTGCTGACTTAATTAAAGCCAAAGATCTTTTGGAACAATGTAGCGGTAGCGCAGTGAACGGGTACCGTGCTCCCAGCTTTTCTCTGACGCCGGATGTGTGGTGGGTGTATGATGAGCTTTCCAAAGCAGATTTTAAATACTCTTCCAGTTTGTATCCAGTAAAAACAGATCACTATGGTGCACAAGAGGCTCCACGGGTGCCATTTTTACCCATTGGCGATTGCAACATACTCGAAATCCCTATGACGGTTTGTGATGTACCTTTCATACGATTGCCAGCTTCTGGAGGGGGCTATTTTAGGCTGTTGCCTTACTTTTTCTCTCGTTATTTGATGGCTTCCGGTTCCGAACAGTCGCGGTCGCCGGGTATATTCTATATGCACCCTTGGGAAATGGATTTGGGCCAGCCCTACATAAAAAAAGCTCCGCTGCTTTCTCGTTTTAGACATTATTCCGGACAGGCTGGCTTGCCCGCAAAGTTAAAGCGGTTATCCAAGAGCTTTAGCTGGTCCTCTATTGAGGATGTGTTTGGTCCATATTTGTCCTGCCAAGACGGAAGCATATAATGGCTATAACCGTGCGGCCAATGGAGAAGAGGGATATTCCGACTTGGGATGCTTATGTAAGAAAACACCAAGAAGGCACCTTTTGCCACCTTGCTGGATGGAGCAATGTTATCCAAAGTGGAGCAAGGCAGAAATCCACTTTTTTGATAGCAGAACATGAAGGGCGTATCGTAGGCGTATTACCGCTGGTGCACAGGCAAAGCTTTTTATTTGGAGATGCTCTTATTTCAACAATGTTTGCCGTGTACGGTGGACCGCTGGCAGATAACGAATCTGGGTATGAAGCCTTGGAGGAAGCTGCTTGGGAATTAACATGCATGCTGGGTGTTCCATCTCTTGAATACAGGACAGTACATGCACTCTGTGGCACCAAGGGTTCCTGGGTTGTTGATAAAGGTGCATCCACATTTCGGAAAAAACTGAAAAACGCGCCAGAAGATATTTTGCTTGATATCCCACGCAAACAACGCGCTGTTGTCAGGAAAAGCCTCAAGCTTGGGCTTACCTGTAGGTGGGAGAAAGATATTGATACCTTTTATGCTCTATACGCGGAAAGTGTTAGAAATTTAGGGACGCCGGTTTTTCCAAAACAGCTTTTTTCCGAATTTGTTTCGGAATTTGGAGACTCGGTTGAAATTCAGGTTATCTACGCGCCCGACGGTACTGCGATTGCAAGCTTGATGAGCTTTTATCACAAAAATTGGGTATTGCCTTATTATGCAGGCGGTTCCTCTCTTGCACGTAAATACAGTGCTCATGATTTTATGTATTATAAGCTAATGGTTCATGCTGCTGAACGAGGTGCAACCAGTTTTGATTTCGGCCGTAGTAAAAATGGAACTGGTCCATATAAGTTTAAAAAGAATTGGGGATTTGATCCTACGCCTCTAGAGTATCAGAGCAGACTGATAGAAGGTGCCTCCAAGGCAGACCTAAACCCCGCAAACAAAAAGTTTGAGTTGATGGTAAAAATCTGGAAAAAGCTGCCACTTCCGATTGCCAACTTTATTGGGCCATCAATCGCCCGACATTTAGGGTGATGCTGTGGCAAATATACTCTTTCTTGCTCACCGCATTCCATATCCACCTAACAAGGGGGATAAAATCAGGTCTTGGAACTTTCTTTCACGGATAGCAAAGCACCATACAGTTCATGCAGCATTCTTTGTAGATGATGAACAGGACCTGAAATATGTTCCGGTTGTGCAGAAGGTGGTGGCCAGTCTGTGCTTTGAAAAAGTAACACCTTTATTTCAGAAAATATTAAGCTTGCGAGGATTCCTTAATGGCACGTCTTTGACAGAATTTGCTTATCCTACAAAAAAATTGAGAAAATACTGTAGTGATTTGATTTCAAAGGGTGAAATAGATTATATATTCCTGTTTTCTGCGGCATCAGCAGTGATGCTCCCTAAAGAATGCACCGTTAATATGATCGCTGATCTGGTGGATGTGGATTCAGAAAAATGGAAATCTTATTCAAAGTCTGCAGCTTGGCCATTGTCGTTGGTATATGCAAGAGAAGGGCGCAAACTGGCAGTATATGAAGAAAGAATAGTAACGCAGGCAGATATTTCTATCCTTGTCAGTGAAGACGAAGCGAAGGTTTTGCGAGACCATATTCCTTTACTGGGTCATAAAATACTCGCCGTGCCAAACGGAGTTGATACTCATATATTTGATTCGTCAAAATATCCAACACCCCCTAGTAGAAAAAGCGTTATTTTTACTGGAGCGATGGACTATCAACCTAATATTGAGGCGGTTGAATGGTTTTGCCAAAACGTTTGGGCAAAAATTAAGCTGCGACACCCTGGAGCAACTTTTACTATTGCCGGAGGGCCGGACGTAGTGCGCATTAAAAAATTGGAAACATACGAAGGTGTCTCTGTTTTGGGCTATGTAGATGACATGGCAATGGTCTTGTCTGAAGCAAATATCGTTGTGGCACCGCTTCGTACGGCGCGTGGTATACAAAATAAAGTTCTAGAAGCTTTATCAATGGCCAAGCCGGTTGTTGCCACCAGCTTGGCAAATGAAGGCATTAATGCGCAAGATGACACGCACCTAATAGTGGCAAATGACCCAGTTCCTTTTGCAAACGCGGTGAATAAGCTACTGGAAAATGAAGAGCGGCAAGCCGGTCTCGGCAGGGCAGGGCGGAAATATGTTCAGAACCATTTTTCCTGGTCCAGATCGTTTAGGACATTAAATAATCTGATATTGGAACGCCCATAAAATGACTACTAGAATTCGACATTTGCATACATTGGCATTTGTGCTGTGTGTAGTTGTCCTGTTTTGGGCTTGGTTTGACAGTCTTCTGCATCTGGTAACAATTCTATGGACCGTTGACAGTTACTCTCACGGCTTATTAGTGCCAGTTATTGCATCAGTGTTAATTTGGTCGCGGAAGGATTTAGCACAATTTGTTGTCGTAAAACCTGATTGGTTAGGTGTTTTTGTTGTAGCCGTTGCGTCCGCCATTTGGTTAATCGGCGCAGCTGCCGAGGCAAAAATATTGGAACATATTTCGCTCATTTTAGCGGTGTTGGGTGCTGTTATTGCGTGCTACGGAAGGGCCTTCTTTCGGCTATATCTTTTTCCTTTCTCTTTTCTGTTTATGATGGTGCCTGTAGGTGAAAGCCTTATTCCCATTTTACAAACTTTTACAGCTGAATTCGTTATTTTGGCTCTAGATCTGCTTGGCGTACCGTTTGAGGCAGAGGGCGTCCTCATAATATTGTCCAGCGGGATATTTGAAGTGGCCCGAGCCTGTGCGGGCATTAAATTTTTCTATGTAAGCATAGTAACCGGCATATTGCTAGCGCACCTAACATATCAAAGCTGGACTGGTCGTGTGGCTATTATGGGATTTGCAGCAGCCTTGCCTCTTGTTGCAAATGCAGGTCGTGTTCTCGGTATTTTGTTGGTAGCAGAAACCACAGATCCTTCTTTTGCAAAAGGCGTTGACCATATCGTTTATGGTTGGGGGTTTCTTTCTGCTATTCTGATTATATTAATCGCAGTTGCATATAAGTTCTCCGATATTCCCGACACTGATGAAAAGCAGGCAATAAACTTCAACGTTGAGGGAAAAGTGGAGGGCCTTAACCGCGAAAGCTATGCTTTGCTGTGTACGTTGGTTATAGTTTTTCCTTTAATTGCAACCAGTCTCGCACCCACAAATAGCCTTGTAAGCAGACCCATAGATGAAGTCATTGCGCCTTCTTGCCGCGATTGTAACTTTCGTTTTCTGGGTTCGCCTTTGGAAACCCATAAAGCTGTCTGGAGCGGCGCAGATAGCAGCTATAGCTTCTTGTACCGACAAGGGGCCGATACAGTTGCTGTTTCAGCTGGATTATATTGTGCGCAGCGGGCAGGTCACAGGATGATACAAGCTGGAAACCTTCCTGTAGGGAAGGGCTGGGAATTATTGCCGGGTACCGGCCGTAAAGTTATTGAAAAAAATAGCTGGAAACTGGATCGGAAAATTTACTGGAACGAAAGCGGAAGGCGAACTGTTTACTTGGGTTATTACATTAATGGAAAAATGAATATATCGACAAACCTGGTCGAACTTGAGACCGCGTTGGCGCGCCTGACTATGGGGGCTTCGCCCGGAGCTATAATTGCTATATCTTTGCCAAACAATGATAATTCTTTAACTGATGCTACTAAAATAGAAAAATTTCTATCGACATTTCCTGTAGATAAGTTCTTATGGGGGGGCTTAGGTACTCCGGAGAAAGGGCGTAATTTATGTGTGGCATAACGGGCATTATGGTGCCTTCCGGTACCGAAGTGGATCAAGCCACCTTACGCGCCATGACAAATGAAATTGCGCACCGTGGCCCAGACGGTGATGGGTACTATTTTGGACAAACGGTTGCACTTGGACATCGCCGACTGAGCATTATCGACATTGAGGGCGGTTCACAGCCAATGTATTGTGCCGACCGACAGGTTATTCTTAGTTATAATGGGGAAATCTATAATTTTCAGTCTCTTAGAAGAGAGCTTGAGACACTGGGGCACAAGTTTCGCACCAATTCAGACACCGAAGTTTTACTTGAATCATACCTGGAGTGGGGCTCAGATTGTGTATCCCGTTTACGGGGTATGTTTGCTTTCGCAATTTGGGATAACCGGTCCCGTGAGTTATTTCTTGCTCGTGACCGTCTTGGTATAAAGCCGTTGTATTACGCTTTGCTTCCCGGCGGCGTGTTTTTGTTTGGCTCTGAACTTAAGGCACTTTTAAAGCATCAGAACGTTACGCGCAAACTCAGACCGGATGCACTTGAAGACTATCTTATGCTTGGCTATGTACCCGATCCAAAGACCATTATTGAAGGTGTTTTTAAATTACCTCCAGCATGTACTTTGTTGAAGCGGCAAGGGTCACCCAAGTTAACAATTTCAAGTTATTGGGCTCCTGACTTTGAACGGCGTTCTTCGAATATATCATTGGATCAATCGGAGCTGGTTAATCGACTGGAGGATGCGGTACGGATGCGCATGGTATCAGACGTACCTCTTGGTGCCTTCTTGTCAGGCGGCGTGGATAGCTCCGCTATAGTGGCTCTGATGAGCAGAAATAGCGAAAACGCTGTCGAGACATGCGCAATAGGTTCAGAAGATGCCCGATATGACGAGAGCGGTTTCGCCCAGCTTGTTGCGGATCATTTTGGTACGCATCATCGATTACGTTTGGCTTCTGCCAACGACGGCTTTCTTTTGGATCAAATGGCAATAATTTTTGATGAACCTTTTGCCGATCTATCTGCGTTGCCAACCTATAGGGTATGCGGCCTGGCGCGAGAAAAGGTTAAAGTGGTATTATCCGGTGATGGCGGCGATGAATTGTTTGCCGGGTATCGCAGACACCGTTTTCATATGCTTGAGGAACATCTGCGTGGGCCGTTACCTTTAGGGATCAGGCGCCCTATTTTTAAACCATTAGCCGCTATTTATCCCAAGTTAGACCGTGCGCCGCAGTTTCTTCGGGCTAAATCAACCTTTGAGGCGCTGGGACGATCATCTGCTGAGGCCTACTGCCATTCGGTTAGTAAAACACCAGACCGTGAACGTTACCGCTTGCATACAGCTAAAATGAAGAAAGTGTTGGCTGGGTATCATCCCCATGAACGTTTCAATGAACTAGCTCACTCAGTGAAGGGCTTGGACCCACTTTCCGTGGTGCAGTATATTGACCTTAAAACATATTTACCTGGCGATATTTTAACAAAAGTTGACCGCACAAGCATGGCTCAGTCGATCGAAGTTCGGGTACCTATATTAGATCACAAATTTGTTGAACACGCTCTGAGGTTACCGCCGGAGACGCGGATTGTGGATGGCGAGGGTAAAGCCTTTTTCAAACAAGCGCTAAGAGGTATTGTGCCAAATAAAATAATAGATCGGCCGAAACGTGGGTTTGACGTACCAATTGCTAATTGGCTCAGAAATGAGCTATCGCCAGAATTAACGCGTCTTGAGAACAGTGAAATTCTGTTTGATACAGGATTGATAGACCGCCGTGGACTGCGTGGATTGGTAGATGAACATATGCGCGAAGCACGTGACCACCACACTACGTTATGGGCGTTATTGTCCTTGGATAGGGCCTTTAAAAACCTGAAACTGACATATTAATTAAGAGAGTTATAAGTAATGGCCTTTAAAATGATGCTAGACCTTGAGTTGGTTACGCTGTTAAAATGATAAAGACATTTGAATTGGGATTCGAGAGTTAAGTGATTTGTAGGTGAGATACCGAAATGCAAAATAAAAATGATAAAACAAATTTGTTTCTCGAAAACCGCCGTAAGCTTTTAAAATTGGGCGCGGCAGGCATGCCTATGGTGCTAACGATGCGCGCAAGTGCGCAGCAAGCCGTGATCTCACAGTTGCGCTGCGCTATCACAGTACCCGACAGTTTTAAAATTCTGGTTGATGACAGTGGTGCCGTTTGGGTTGGAGACCGTAAACTTCGGAAAGATAAGTCCGGTGCCTACAAAACCAAAGATATTGTTAAGTTCCAAGATAAAGCGGATTTTGTTTTCCCTGAAGGAAGTGCGCCAGAATCTTACCGTCCTGACGAGTGTGAATATGAGACTTGCGATGAATCTGGGCATAGTCATGGTCACGATGACGATGATGATATGTTGTCGTACTTATCGGACGAAAATGGTTCATATAGCCTAAATGATTATTTATCTGGCAGCGGAGGTGGCGACAACCACAGTCACAGTCAGTGCGACGACGATGGCCATTCAATGGATGAACATGGGCATAGTGTTGTTACCAATGCTCCGTGTGGATATGCAGTTTATAAATATTCCAGAAACTATTCAATCACACCAGGTGAGTTTGTGAATGGAAGTGGTAATTGGAGCCTGTCTGGAGACGATGGTTTGTACCTCTCTCTTGCCATTTTATATGCAGAAGAAAATGGTAACGATGGTAATTGGCCAGGTGTTTCATGTATTGTGTCGGTATTAAATTATATCGGACAATAACTTCGACATTCCGGGTTAATTAATACGGCCTCTCATGCCGATAGGGTGCTTCCATGTCTGCAGGTCCATATTCCGATGATACAGTTTGGATCACAGACAATCAGAGTATGATCCTTCACGCGCTTGACGATGTTATTGTAGCATTTCATAAAATATCAGGTGATACCCATATATTAAATTTCCTGTCTGTAGCTGTAATTAAAACTGTTGCAGCAGGCGGTGAAACCTTTTCTTCGGCCACACCCAAAATATTATCAGAAATTCAAATGACTGCAGATGACTGCCCTGAACAGCTTATTGTTGACACCTTTTTGCAACTTGATGAAGTAGGTCTAATTGCACCGAAGCGCGTTGTGACATGACGAAGAGTTTTCAAAAATTATCTGAATATCGCACCGGTGATGTTGCAGCTGCGCTTCGAGCTGGGACGCTTGAAATGGAATTGGGGCCTTTCAGTATGCGGGTGAAGGGAACGGAAAGAACATTAACCGCTTTTCTACAAGATGCTTACCGTGATGTACCTGTGCGTTTGCAGCTCGCTGATGTTACCGATGTAGCAATTAACGTGCGGGCACCTAGTTTGTTGCGCAAGTTCGTTCGGCGACAGGTAATCCCTGATCCCGGCTTTATAGTGCCAGCAGTACCTTTGCCACCTCATTTATCTCCGCTTGCATTGGAAATGGGATTAAACTTAACGATTGCATTGAAATGTTGCAGGTTTGCGACCTTTCATTCGGCGGTATTAGGTAACAGCAAAGGGGCAGTTCTTGTCAGTGCCAAGTCGGGAGGCGGCAAAAGTACTTTGGCATGTGCTTTAATGTCCGAAGGCTACCGGCTATTTTCCGATGAATTTGGCCTGCTCGATATGGTAGATGCAAAGCTGCATCCATATCCACGACCAGTTTCCCTTAAAGGGGAATCCATTGATATTGTTAAAGAATTTACAGGGGGTGACTGGATTACAAATACGCTTACAGGTACCCCAAAAGGAAACATTGCATATCGTCGTGCCCGTTCAAGCGACATAGAGGCTGCAAATCAGCCTTTGCCGGCAAAGCTGCTCATATTCCCGGTTTTCGCGGAAGGTGTTAGCCCTGGTGCTAAAGAACTGCCTAAGGCCGAAGCCCTTATGAAATTGATACCAAGTTCAACAAATTACCATTTGCTTGGCGCGCCTGCATTTAGGTCATTGTTGCAAATGGTTGGCGGTGCAAAGGCCTATGAAATTACTTACGGAAACACCGAGGATAGTTTGCGTATGATGCGTGATTTAGCTGCCGGGGCAGGTCTATGAAGACAGCCTGGCTCAAAGTCCTTGAAGGGCGCGCTACGTTGCCTCAAAGCATGACAGAGCGCGCAAATATGGTTGAATTTGCCGATGCTCATCACGTGCTGGGTCAAATGGCCGTAGCTTGGGATGGTAAAGTTGAAGGCAAGCTAAAAGATGTCCTCGATAACGGCTTGCTGCGCACAGGGTTTGATCACCGTATGTTGCAGTTTGAAATGGACCGTGTGGAGCGCGCATTGGCGGGCTCTGGCATTATGCCTGTTCTTTTAAAGGGAGGAGCATATGTCGCAATAAGCTCAAGGGCCGGGGAAGGGCGCAGAGTATCAGACCTGGACATTCTGGTAAGCGAGAATGAACTAGCTGAAACTGAAAAGCTGCTACGACAAGCTGGTTGGGCTTTTGATCCGGGCGTCGATAATGATTATGACCTATATTACTACCGTAAGTATATGCATGAACTGCCGCCGCTTCGCCATCAGCGACGGCGCTCAATAATAGATGTTCATCATAGTTTACTACCCAGAACCTCTCGCATTAAAATAAATACAAATCTGCTGCGAGATGCCGCTATTCCCATAAAGGGGCGTGCATTGAGAGTATTAACCCCTGTAGATTTATTCATTCACTCAGCTGTTCATACATTCGCAGATGGTTCGTTCGATACACCGGCGCGTAGTGTGCTGGAACTTCACTATTTGTTGCAAGAATTAGACGAGGCTCAAGTTAGCGCTCTCGCTAGACGTGCTGCGGAAGTTGGAGCATGTATGCCTGTGGCAACAGCGTTATGGATGTTGGCAGATTTATTTGACGATAGAACGTCTTCAGGAGTTCTTGCCGCAACAAATATAAAACCAGCGACCTGGGTGGTCAGGCATGCCCTAAAACGTAAGTTGGAAAACGTTGAAACAGCGATGATCGCCAAGATGCTTTTATTTATACGCAGTCACTTTCTACGTATGCCACTGCATCTATTAGGAGTGCATTTAGCTCGTAAAGCATTCAGGTTTCTGCGTAAGTCAACAACGCAGGAAGATCAACAAGTGAGCTGATAATATAGTCCGGCTTTAGATCAGGCAGCGGCGCGTCCGGATATCCAAAGTCAACTGCAACTACCGGGAATCCTGCCGATTTTGCACCGTTAATGTCAGGTGAACTGTCACCAACCATCAGTACTGGACCTTTGCCGTTCAGCATCGCACTTGTTGCAAGAAGATGGCGCCCATCCGGCTTTTTGAAATCGAAACTATCTCCACCTGTTACAGCCCGAAAAAAAGAGGCTATTCCAATTTCTTCAAGTAAGGGCAAGGCCATACTAATCGGCTTGTTAGTGCAAACAGCCATCTCAAATTCTTGATTTTGTAAGGACTGTAACATCGCAAGACATCCTTCAAATAATCTGGAATGGACACATATATTTTTTCTATAATACTCGAGAAAGTATTCTCGAAGCGTGTCCATGTCCAAACCGGTAGTGCCTCCGGTAGCTTTAAGTCCAAGTTCTATTAACCTTGCTGCACCGTAACCGGTCATATGACGCACCTGTTCCAAGGAGACACAATCCCTGCCCAGTACCGAAAGGACATGATTGGTCGCAGCATGTAAATCTGCTGCAGTATCAACTAGAGTACCATCGAGATCGAATAGGATTTTTTGAGTTTGAAAAACGGTCATAAAAACTAGTCACATTTGAAACGGTTTGATTTCAGAAAAGCACGCTTGAGGCTAAAAGCAAGAAAAGTTAAAATGCAAGTAATATTAATTCTTAGTATAGAATAACTTTTAAAATACTTTGCACGTAAAAACGCTTGATTCCTGCGATCTCTCATGTTTTAAGCGCTAATGAAATTGCGTAATTTAATGGTATTTTGAAATAAACGAACAAAACTTAGAATGTGATTGAGGTTGAGTGATGAGTGAATGGCGCCCCGATAGTTGGAAAAACAGGCCTGTAGTACAGCTTCCAAATTATCCTGATCAAAAGGCACTACAAGAAGTGGAAGAGGAGCTTTCCAGCTATCCTCCTCTGGTATTTGCAGGTGAGGCGCGCAATCTGAAACAACAGCTTGCTGATGCATCAGAAGGTAAAGCATTCTTGCTTCAGGGTGGAGACTGTGCCGAAAGCTTTCGTGAATTTCACCCCAATAATATCCGTGACTCGTTCCGCGTCTTACTGCAAATGGCCGTGGTATTAACATTCGCTGCAAGTTGTCCTGTTATAAAAGTGGGACGTTTGGCAGGTCAGTTCGCCAAGCCACGGTCAAGTGGCTCAGAAACTGTAGACGGTGTGGAATTGCCTAGCTACCGCGGTGACATTATCAACGGTATAGACTTCACCGAAGAAAAACGCACGCCTGACCCCAAGCGCATGCTACGGGCATACAGCCAATCCGCAGCCACATTGAATTTGTTGCGTGCATTTGCTCAAGGTGGATATGCCAATCTCGTATCGGTACACCGCTGGAATTTGGATTTTGTTGAGCGCAGTGGTGCTGGCGCTAAATATAAAGAATTAGCGGAACGTATCGGCGAGGCGCTGGCATTCATGGAAGCATGTGGCCTAAATCCCAACGATGTACGCCAGCTTCAAGGTACTGATTTTTATACGTCACATGAAGCTCTTCTTTTGGGGTATGAACAGTCACTTACACGAGTGGATTCCACTAGTGGCGATTGGTATGATACATCGGCTCATATGCTATGGGTAGGTGACCGTACCCGCCAAACAGAGGGTGCACATATTGAGTTTCTCCGTGGTATTGCAAATCCTATTGCATCCAAGGTTGGGCCAACAACAGACCCTGACGAATTAATCCGCCTGATAGATATACTTAACCCTGAAAATGAACCCGGCCGATTGACACTTATAAGCCGCTTTGGTGCGGATAAGGTTGAGGATTATTTACCCCGGTTGTTACGCAGGGTTAAAGAAGAAGGCCGCAAGGTTGTTTGGTCTTGCGACCCGATGCACGGCAATACAGTTAAGGCATCAGGAGATTTGAAAACACGCCCGTTTGATTTGATTCTGAAAGAAGTCAAACAGGTTTTTGCCTGCCATAAAGCCGAAGGGACCTATGCGGGCGGTATTCACTTGGAGCTGACAGGGCAAGATGTAACGGAATGTACCGGCGGTGCAATTGCTGTAACTGAGGATAGTCTTTCCTCAAGGTACCATACACATTGTGATCCGCGGCTTAATGCCAGTCAATCAATAGAGCTTGCTTTTCTTGTAGCCGAAAGTCTTAAAGCTGAACGGCAAGAGTTGGCAAAAACATAGCGTCTTTATTAATCTATGTAGAGAGATTCAAAAGGCGGCAATTTTGTCGCCTTTTTTTGTTTCCACGATAGCCCTTGTTCACACGCATATTGCAGAGTAAAAAGCAGGCATGAAAAATGAAATTTCCATATATATAGCCCAGCTAAATTTGACAGTTGGTGCGTTGACTGCGAACTGTGAAAAGCTTGCGAGCGCATACGCTACAGCTTCCCTGAAAAATGCGGATATTGTGCTGACGCCCGAACTGTCTGTTACAGGTTACCCTCTCGAGGACTTGGTTCTTAAGACACATTTTGTTGAGCAGGCAATGCGGGCTGTTCAGAATTTGGCAAAGATTACCCAAAAACAAGGCGCTCCTGCTTTAATTGTTGGTAGTCCGTGGCTGGATGGCGAAAAGCTTTTCAATGCGGTTGTTTTATTGGAAGACGGAGCAATCAGTGGTGTTCGCTATAAATGCGAACTACCCAATTATGGTGTTTTTGATGAAAAGCGTGTCTTTGATGCCGGGCCTCCACCACAACCATTTGATTTTAGAGGGCATAAGCTGGGCGTAATGATTTGTGAAGACATGTGGTATCCGAGAGCTGCAAAGTCATTAAAGGATGCTGGGGCAGAAATATTGTTGGTGCCTACCTGCAGTCCTTTTGAGATTGAGAAGCATAATGAGCGCCAAAATTATGCCAAAGCCCGGGTTTTTGAGACGGGATTGCCATTAGTTTTTTGTAATCAGGTCTGCGGGCAAGATGAGCTTGTATTTGACGGTGCAAGCTACGTGATATCTGCGATGGGTGATGTTCCTGTTCAATTGCGAAGCTGGTCTGAAGCTGGAGTGTTGACAACATGGTCTGATGCTCAGGGTGTTTTAGAGTGCAGTACCCGTGAGGTACACCCGGTGCCAGACCGCATGACAACTATGTATCAGGCAATGGTGCTTGGGCTGCGGGATTATGTCACCAAAAACCGGTTTCCCGGGGTTATTCTTGGCCTTTCCGGCGGGATTGATAGCGCCCTGTCTGCAGCTGTGGCCGTTGATGCTCTGGGACCAGATAAAGTTCACTGCGTTATGATGCCATCACGCTATACGTCAGGCGAAAGTGTAACTGACGCTGAAGAGTGCGCCAATGCACTGGGTGTTCGCTACGACACAATTGCCATTAAACCCGGCATTGAAGCCTTTTCAACCATGTTGGGTCCTGTTTTTGAAGGTGTTGAAGCAGACACAACTGAAGAAAACATTCAATCCCGTTTAAGGGGCATGATTTTAATGTCGCTTTCTAATAAATTTGGCAGCATGGTGCTTACAACTGGAAATAAGTCCGAGATGTCAGTCGGGTATGCAACACTCTACGGTGACATGTGTGGCGGCTACAGTGTATTAAAGGACGTGTACAAGCTTGATGTGTTTGCACTTTCCTCCTGGAGAAACACAAATGTTCCTGAAGGGGCATTGGGGCCAAACGGCGAGGTTATCCCTGTAAATACTATCACTAAACCACCGACAGCCGAGTTGAAAGATGATCAGAAAGACGAAGACAGTCTTCCTCCTTATGAAGCTCTTGATGATATGCTCAGGTGTTTGGTAGACGAAGAATTGTCCGTTGCTGAGGTTATCGCTCGCGGACACAGTGCATCAGAGGTTGCGCGTATTGAACACCTGCTGTACATCGCGGAATATAAAAGGCGTCAGGCACCACCGGGTGTTAAAATTACGCGCAAAAATTTTGGCAGGGACCGCCGATACCCTATAACCAACGGGTTTAGAAGCGCTCGCAGCGATAAATAAAGAATTTGGGCTGAAGCCCCAGGAAAATAACATGACTGTAAAAGTACGTTTTGCTCCATCCCCAACCGGAAAATTGCATGTGGGCAACATCCGTGCAGCACTTGTAAACTGGCTCTTTGCTCGTCAACAAGACGGCATTTTTGTGCTACGGATAGACGATACAGACACTGCACGATCAACTACCGAATTTGAAGATGCTATTCGTGCTGATCTTGAATGGTTGGGGTTGAAGTGGGATGAGACATTTAGGCAAAGCGACAGATTTGAGCGCTACAATGAGATAGTGGAATTGCTGAAAGCAAACGGTCGTTTGTATCCCTGCTATGAAACAGCCGAAGAGCTGGACATGAAGCGCAAAGTGCAGATGGGGCGAGGTAAGCCTCCGGTTTATGATCGTTCTGCGCTTGATCTCACAGATGAACAGGTCACTGCTTTTGAAGCTCAAGGCCGCACACCACATTGGCGTTTTAAGCTTAACGTGCCTGCCCGCGCGGATTGGACAGATTTGATCCGCGGTGACGTTTCAATTGATCTGGGAGCCCTTTCCGACCCGATCCTGATCCGCGGCGACGGCAGTTTTCTCTATACGTTACCGAGCGTTGTGGATGATGTAGATTATGGTATCACCCACATTGTACGCGGTGAAGACCATGTAACAAACTCAGCAGTTCAAGTGCAGCTATTTGAGGCCGTGGGCGGCAAAGCCCCTGAATTGGCGCACTTTGCCTTGTTAACGGGCAAAGGCGGCGAGGGTCTCTCGAAGCGCCACGGCGCAATGTCTATTGAAGAATACCGCGATGAGGCAGGCTTGGAGGCGATGTCTATTGTTTCGCTGCTGGCGCGAGTAGGCACAAGCGAACCCATTGAGGCATTTACCACAATTGATTCACTGGTCGAGGGCTTTGATTTTGGCAAATTTAGTCGAGGCACAGCAAAACTGGATTCTGCTGATCTTGAACTTATAAATGCCAAGATACTACACATGACCTCTTTTGAGGCGGTTGCTGATCGGATTACCGGTGTTGATGAGGCATTCTGGGAGGCAGTACGGCCTAACCTTAAAAAGCTTGCGGATATAGCTGATTGGCAAAGAATGGTTGATGGACCTGTTACGCCGCTCATTGACGATGCCGCACATATGGCAAAAGCTGCAGCTTTATTGCCTGCGGGTGATCTGGATGAAGCTAGTTGGAAAACATGGACAGATGCCATTAAAGCTGAAACGGGCGTGAAGGGTAAGGCCCTTTTTATGCCTCTGCGTCATGCTCTTACTGGTCAGCAACATGGTCCTGACATGGCGTCTCTCTTGCCGCTTATTGGCCGGGAAAAAGCCTTGGCACGCTTGGAAGGTAAAAGCGAGTGACCGAGATATTTGTCTATAATACCGAAGCGCGTAAAAAAGAACGGTTTGAACCGATAGACGATACAAATGTACGTATGTATGTGTGCGGGCCTACAGTTTACGGCAATGCCCACATCGGCAACGCAAGGCCTTATACGGTATTTGACCTGTTATTCCGATTGCTTCGGCATGTTTACGGTGAAGAATATGTCACCTACGCGCGTAACATTACTGATATTGAAGACAAGATAATGCAGCGTGCCGATGACGAAGGCGTGAGCATCAAAACAATAACAAACCGCTATACCAAAATATTCCAAGCGGACATGATTGATCTTGGTTCACTTATTCCAACGCTTGAACCTAAAGCAACGGAACATCTGCCTGAAATGGTCAAGATGATGCAAGACCTGATTGAAAGTGGGCATGCATATGTAGCTGAAGGCCATGTATTGTTTGATGTGCCGTCAATGGAAAATTACGGACGACTGTCTGGACACAGCCGCGACGAGCTTGTTGCAGGTGCACGTGTTGAAGTGGCACCCTATAAGCGTGATTCCGCAGATTTCGTATTGTGGAAGCCATCAAGCAAAGATCAGGTGGGTTGGGGCAGTCCATGGGGCAGGGGTCGCCCCGGCTGGCATCTTGAATGCTCATGCATGATCGAAAAACACCTTGGTACCACCATTGATATCCATGCTGGTGGCCAGGATTTAATTTTCCCGCATCATGAAAATGAGATTGCGCAATCTGAGTGCACACACGGCGAACAATTTGTTCGCTACTGGATGCACAACGGCTATTTGACTGTGGACGGCGTGAAAATGTCTAAATCGCTTGGTAACTACTTTACTATTCGTGAAGTGCTGGACAACCACGGCGGCGAAGCAACGCGTCTGTCGCTCTTAACGGCCCATTACCGGCAGCCTGTAGACTTTTCAAACGATAACGCAGCTGAGCAAAAACGGCGTCTGGATCGTTGGTACCGTCTTACCCAGGGTGTTACTGCTGCTAAAACAGTGCCTGATACTGTAATAAATGCTCTTGCCGATGATCTGAATTCGCCAAAGGCAATTGCGGCGCTTGATGCACTTGCAACGGAAGCAACCGCGGCGGATTTGAAAGCGGGAGCAAACTTTATGGGCCTTTTGATGCAATCAAGCGAAGAATGGTTTCAAAGCTTCAGCGATGAACAGTCAAGCTGGATTGCAGAACACACCGCTAAATATAATACAGCACGCGCCAACAAAGAGTTTGCAACTGCTGATCAAATTCGGGACGAGGCCAAAGCTTTAAATTTAATGATTGAAGTTGACGGTGACGGAAACTCGTATTTCCGGTTGGCAAATTAATGGTGCAACCAGTAATCATCTTGGTGCGACCTCAGCTTGGCGAGAACATAGGTAAGGCCGCGCGTGCGATGCTGAACTTTGGACTAACCGAGCTGCGATTGGTAGCGCCGCGGGATGGTTGGCCAAACCCTGATGCAGGGCCAACGGCTGCAGGCGCAGGGATAGTGCTTGATAAAGCTCGTGTCTATGACACCGTTGAGGATGCAATAGCGGATTGTACGCATGTTTTTGCCACAACAGTGCGTAACAGGGACATGCCCAAACCTGTAGCAACACCCTTCGAGGCGGCAAATCAAATGCGTGGTTTGATAGCTGCTGGCGAAAAGCCTGCTGTTATGTTTGGTCCAGAACGGTCAGGTATGAGCAACGATGATGTAGCCCTTGCTGATACAGTATTAACAGTGCCTATCAACCCTGAATATGGCAGTCTTAATTTGGCTCAAGCCGTGATACTAGTCTCATACGAATACTTCCAAGGCGCTTCTGAAACCCCGGCCTACCAACCTGCACACACTGATGGTCTGGCTTCAAAAAAAGAGCTTGTTGGATTAATGGAGCACTTTGAAAGTGCTCTTGAAGCAAAGGGGTTTTATCGCAGTGAGGGCCGGCGGGTCACGCAGCAGCGCACACTACGTAACCTTTTGCAGAATGCGGGTTTTTCGTCACAGGAAGTAATGACCTTGCGCGGTGTGGTTAAATCACTTGATCGTGTTCGCGGCGAGTAAAACTTTTTTCTGCCACATATCAGTATGCTATATGGTGTAAACCGGTATCATTGATTTAGGAATTTCTATGTCTCTTACAGCCATGTTGTTTGCTGCTACACTGTTATTTCAAGGGCTTGATGAAACAGGTACAGCAATCGCACGACCAATTGGCGATGCCGCTCTGGAACCTACCACAGGTAGCTACTTTCAGGTTTTCGAGTTTTTTGGCAGACCTCCCTACACATGGCGACATGCCAAACTAATGGTTAAGGGATATTTGCACGAAGGCAGGGAAGGGCGTCTTGCAACAATTAAATCTCAGTCCGTGCACTATTTTTTACTGGTTAAGTTCCCTATGGTTAGGGAGCAGAAAATGTGGATTGGTCTAAGCGCTACTTGCAACGAACACGCTGATATTGAATGGCTTGATGGTTCATCACTTAGTGAAGCGCCATTTCGTGCATGGAATGACGGAGCACAGCGAAAAATATCCAGAACTTGCCGTGCCAAAGCTGAAACAGGTACAGTATTGCCGGTGTATTATGACCCACACGAACTTGGCACGCGCTGGGAACCCGGCACAGCCACTACAAATTTACGCTATATGATGGTTGAATTTCCTGTTCCTGCAGAGGAATCTTCTGAGGAACCCGCAACAGAAGGCCCTGAACAGCCGCTTGATCCGGCAAAAAAACATTAGGCAGCAAGCGTATCTAATCGCTCAACAGTTTGGCAATTTCCTTGGCAAAATATGTAAGTATGCCGTCTGCGCCAGCACGTTTAAAAGACAAGGCAGATTCCATCATTACAGTTTCACGGTCCAGCCAGCCATTCTGTGCGGCAGCGACCAACATGGCGTACTCGCCAGACACTTGATATGCATAGGTGGGCACCCCGAATGTATCCTTAACTTCACGGATGACATCCAGGTAGGGCATGCCCGGCTTCACCATAACGCTGTCCGCGCCTTCATTTATATCCAGCGCAACCTCTCGAATTGCTTCTGCCCGGTTGGCAGGGTCCATTTGATAGGTTTTTTTATCACCGGTTAGAACGCCTGAACTACCCATCGCATCACGGAAGGGGCCATAGAAACCCGAGGCATATTTAGCGCTGTAAGCCATTATCTGAACGTTTGAGTGCCCGGCTTTATCCAGTTCGCCACGGATAGCGCCTATCCTGCCATCCATCATATCTGAAGGTGCTATTATATCAGCACCAGCCTCTGCCTGAACAACAGCTTGTTGCACCAAAACGCCAATAGTTTCATCGTTTAAGATACAGCCTTGCTCAACTATACCGTCCTGACCATGGCTGGTGTAGGGGTCCAATGCCACATCTGCCAACAAGCCGATGTTTGGCACAGCATCTTTTATTGAACGCATTGCTGTATTGATCAGATTGTCTTTATTCAGTGCCTCATCCCCGTAATCCGAGCGGAGGCCTTTTGGCGTAGTTGGAAAAAGAGCGATGCACGGGATGCCTAGTGCCTCTGCAGCCTTGGCTTCAATCACTGCCTGATCAATACTTAGGCGGTCAACACCAGGCATAGACACAACAGGATCTCGTGTGGCCGTTCCCTCACAAATAAAGATCGGCCAAATCAGATCATCCACAGAAAGAATGTTTTCACGTACCAAACGTCGTGACCAATCGCTGGCACGAGTACGACGAAGGCGTGTTGACGGGAAACTGGCAGACATAGAACACCTCTAATTATATTTGATAGTATATTATAGTCATTTCCATGGTGTGTCATCTTTGATGGATGAGATAGGGTATTGTATGAAAAATTGCTATAATTTTGATCTAATTTTAGCTTTAACAAAGCGTTAGGACTTGTCGCACAAAGTAAACACTGTAGATTCGATGAAAAATATACTCAAATACAGACACACCTCATAAATGAGGGAGTTCTATAGTACTTAATAATTATCAGGCAGATGTAACATGAGCGGTTATGACTTTAACGATCCCGGGTTTCTATTCTTGGACATTCTTTCTTTGGTGGAACGTCTTCACCGAAGACTTCTTGATGTTCTGAAAAATCACCTAGAACATATAGGACGAAATGATCTTAACCCTGTACAGGCATTGCTTTTACATAATATTGGCGAAAATGAAATGACTGCGGGTGAGTTAAAGTCACGCGGCTATTATCAGGGTTCAAACGTTTCCTATAACCTTAAGAAACTTGTTGAAATGGGATATTTGCGTCACGAACGTTCTGATTTTGATCGCCGTGCAGTTAGAATTTCCCTAACAGATAAGGGCTACGAGATTAGAGAATTGATGGACGGCCTATACAAGCAGCATCTTGAAGAGTTGATGCAGGATGATTTAATTAGCCATGATAACTTGAAAGATTTGCGCAAGAACTTACGTAATCTGGAACGTTTCTGGTCTGATAAGATACATTTTGGGCTGTAATTCAGGCGCTGCTCGCAAATTTTTTGCGAAATTTAACGATTTATTTTCCAAAGTGCGACAATTTCTACAGTAGACGAAACGGTGTTCATTGCGTTATTAAAGCCGAAATTGTAAATTCGGCTGAGTGGCTGCTGAATGGGAACCATTATGGACTACGAAAAAATTTTTGCTGATGCGATTGACGCCATTCGTGAAGAAGGCCGGTACCGTGTGTTCGCTGATATTTCACGCGAGCGTGGAAACTTCCCGCGCGCGACGCGCCATGATGCAGGCGACAATGCTCGGGCGATTACTGTTTGGTGCTCTAACGATTATTTAGGTATGGGACAGCACACGGATGTGCTTTCTGCCATGCACGCCGCACTTGACGAAACTGGCGCTGGAGCCGGTGGCACACGTAATATTGCTGGCACAAACCATTATCACGTTCTTCTAGAAGAGGAACTTTCCGACCTGCACCAAAAAGAAGCTGCGCTACTTTTTACGTCGGGCTACATTTCCAATGAAGCAACCTTATCAACAGTTGCAAAAATATTACCTGACTGCGAAGTGTTCTCGGACGCTCTTAACCATGCCTCTATGATCCAGGGAATACGTAATAGTGGTGCGAAGAAACATATTTTTCGACATAATGATGTTGCGCACCTTGAGGAGCTCCTTCAAGCAGCAGACCCTAAATCTTCGAAAATCATAGCCTTTGAATCTGTTTACTCAATGGACGGCGATATCGCGCCAATAAAAGAAATTTGTGATTTAGCCGATAAGTACGGCGCTATGACTTATCTGGATGAAGTGCATGCCGTGGGTATGTACGGCCAACGAGGTGGCGGCATCGCAGAGCGTGAAGGACTTCTCGACCGTTTGACAATAATTGAAGGTACGCTCGGCAAAGCCTTTGGTGTAATGGGTGGGTATATTACATCTTCCAAAGCTTTGGTGGATGTTGTTCGTAGTTATGCTTCGGGCTTCATTTTTACAACGGCGTTAAGTCCTGTGTTGGCTGCAGGAGCACTTGCAAGTATTTGTCACCTCAAGGCGAGTTCGGTTGAGCGTGAAGCTCAGCAAGAACGTGCTGCAACATTAAAAAGTATGTTGTCTGACGCCAATTTACCGGTGATGGATTCGGTTAGTCATATCGTACCATTGTTTATTGGCGACCCGGTGCTTTGCAAGCAAGTATCGGACATACTTTTAAATGAATATGGCATCTATGTTCAGCCAATCAATTACCCAACTGTGCCGCGCGGCACTGAACGTCTTCGCTTTACACCGGGGCCCCTGCACGATGATGCAGCAATGACGGCTTTATTGCATGCAGTTACAGAGGTGTGGAATCGGCTTGGCCTTACTCGGGCAATTGCTGTATAATCGCGCTATGAACAACAATGACCGTTTTATTATTGAATTTGTGAGCATAGGCCATCTTGTGAAGGTTAATGCTGTTTGTGAACGCACGGGCCGTGAGGTGAGTATGGTGGGTGATCCTCGAGCCAGCCGGACCGAGTTAAAGCGCTTGGCTGCCAAAAAGCTACGATATGTGCTTGATAAAGAGGCGCGGCAAGCGCAAGAAAAAAAACGAGGCTTCAGCGCCTAGGTGCAGAGACGCGCAAATGTGCTTACCGCTTTTTCCCCAGTCCAATTTTCTTGGCAAATTCTGACCGCTTAGCTGCATAATTTGGTGCCACCATTGGGTAGTCGGCCGGCAATCCCCATTTTGCACGATATTCTTCCGGGCTCATGTCATAGCGTGAACGAAGATAGCGTTTCATCATCTTTAGACGTTTGCCGTCTTCAAGACATACAATGTAATCGTTAGTGTATGACTTTTTAATAGGAACCGCAGGTTTTACAAGCGTAACCGAATTGGGGCCCTTACCAAGGTGATTTAGCGTGGTGTATACTGTTTTTATTACTTCAGGTAGCTCTAATGACGTGACTGTATTGTTACTTACGTAAGCAGTAACTATATCTGCGGCAAGGCCAAGCATTTCATTCGTTGATGTCAAGTCAATCGAATCATCTGTCACGAAATTGTCCCCCAAACATAGAATTGTTCTTTGATGGTTATTGAAGCATTTCTATTAAAAACACAACATGTAATAACAACAGTTCTCTAATTAAAGCATTAACATTTTGTTAATAAACTCGACTAGTAAGTAAAAGAAATAAGTTTGCCCCAATAATCAAATTTAATCCCACATTTTGGAAGCTTCTCTTGGGTTGCGTCTATATCTATGATATTTACCCCAAACAAACACGAGATGCGTGAAACATTAGCTGTGGTCAATATCGGAGAAAGCTTGATGAGCAAGACCAAAGTTGCACTGGCAAGTGACCATGCTGGTTATGAATTGAAGGATGCCATCAAAGCCAAGTTAGAGGCAGATGGCTATGAGACACTCGATTTGGGTACTAACGGTTCAGAATCAGTAGACTATCCGGATTATGGAGCCTCAATGGGGCGGGCGATTCAAAATGGTGAGGCATGCCGCGGCGTGCTTGTTTGTGGTTCAGGTATTGGTATCTCTA
>Ga0316204_10003175_pt1 | contig 34012 bp, 32 predicted proteins | sample 6monrhotite_MG_2_FD_205661 | JGI IMG/M metagenome (GOLD analysis project Ga0316204, IMG submission 205661) | Microbial mat bacterial communities from mineral coupon in-situ incubated in ocean water Damariscotta River, Maine, United States -... | ecosystem: Environmental > Aquatic > Marine >... | reverse complement strand
GTCGAGCCCTACATAATATGACATGGTCGTTCTCCTCTACGGCTTTCATTTGTGAGGCCAGTTTACTGGATCTCGTTCGCCCGAGGAGAGCGATCACCGCAAACACACCATGTCATTCGGCGTCTGAACAAGAAAGCCATATCCAGAGGCTCTGCTCAGGAAGACATTTTAACCAAACGGGATTGGTCTCGTGTTTCTGTACAGCAATTATCCAGCGATGCTTTTCTTTGGCGTATTGAACATTTTGGAAATCTTGTTCCGAAGGACCAGTCTGCGGACACAGTGAGTCTGCCGATGCTGACGGCATCAAAAACCGGAACAGTCCTGTTTATGAACAAAGAAATGAGGCTTGTTTTGGGGGAGCGCGTCAAGACGCTTGATCGTATATTTACGCAACTTCCGCTTCGAACGGGAACCAAGCATGAAATCGCAACCAAGAACGGCAAGATCACCCGGTTGATAGCTGAAATTTCTGGTTCTGGCGGACGTAGGGAAATTTATTTCATTCCTGAAAACGAAATGAGTGAACAGTCGCGGTTAAGTTTACCAAGCTTTGATGAACTTCCTGTGCCAATGCTGAAAATCGGGCGGGACGGCAATATTCTTGCGGCTAACAGATTGGCAAGAAATCTATTAGCCGACCCGCTTTTATCCGGAACGTCGGTTTCAGAGCTTGTTGAAGGTCTTGGCCGTTCTGTTCGCGACTGGCTGGAAGATGCCTTTCAAGGCCGAGGTCATAAGAAATCCGAAGTTATTCGGGCGCGAAAACCAGAAAAAGAAGTATTTCTTCAAATCACGCTAAGCCAAATAACTCAGGGCGATACACCAGTCCTAATAGCGGTTCTGACGGATGCCACAGAACTGAAGACTCTTGAGGCTCAGTTTGTGCAAAGCCAGAAAATGCAGGCGATCGGTCAACTCGCTGGCGGGGTCGCACATGACTTCAACAATCTGCTGACCGCGATCACCGGGCATTGTGATTTGTTACTACTAAGACACAAAAAGGGGGATCCCGATTTTAGTGACTTAACCCAAATTAATCAAAACGCGCATCGTGCTGCCAGCCTGGTCGGGCAACTGCTCGCGTTTTCGAGAAAGCAGAATTTGCAGCCAGAGGTGCTGAACTTACGCGAGATTTTGTGTGATTTGACGCATTTGCTCGATAGGTTGGTCGGTGAGAAAGTCCTGCTCAAACTTATTCATGATCCCGATCTACCACCGATACGGGCAGACAAGAGGCAATTGGAACAGGTTTTGATGAATTTGGTCGTGAATGCGCGTGACGCCATGCACGATGGTGGAGAGATCAGAATAGAAACAAAGGTCGAAACATTGAAGGGCCCTCTGCGGCGCGATAGGGCAGAGGTTCCTATTGGTGACTATGTGACAGTTCGCGTTTTCGATACTGGAATCGGGATCGCAGCCGATAAGCTGACAAAGATTTTTGAACCCTTTTACACCACAAAAAAAACGGGCGAAGGCACGGGGTTGGGGCTTTCAATGGCTTATGGAATTGTGAAACAAACCGGTGGTTTCATCTTTGTTGACAGCGTGGTCGCCCGCGGAACTGTTTTTACAATCTATCTTCCTTGCTACGAAACACCAGAAGTTAACGAAGCGCAGAAAGTCCTTTTACACTCGAAAGAAACTGAGAACGAAGAAGGGGAAGGTGTGGTTCTTTTGGTCGAAGACGAGGCGCCGGTACGTGCTTTTGCGTCGCGTGCCCTGAGATTAGGGGGATACACGGTTATCGAGGCAGATAGCGCTGAAGTAGCCCTTAAAACACTTGAGGATCCCAGTCTTGATGTCGATGTATTTGTTACAGATGTGGTCATGCCAGGGCTGGATGGGCCCAGTTGGGTCAGGCAGGCTTTGCGCGATCGGCCGGATGTCAAAGTCGTTTTTGTTTCCGGCTACGCGGAAGAAGCGTTTGAAGAGGGGCAGAAAAAGATTCCAAATTCAATCTTTCTACCTAAGCCGTTTTCTTTAAAGGACCTTACTCAAACGGTACGAAAGCAAATTCACTAAACTAGGGGTGGGCGGATTTTAACGCCTGCACCCGGACTTTAGCATAAAGCTCGAAGTCTTTGTTATAAAGTCTTTTTAACTCGAACAAAAGCGCAGGAGATAAAGACACTTCTTCCTTCGGAGACTTGTTTGCGTGTCCCAGCTCCAGAGAGAGATCCAACTTGTTTTCAAGAAAAGCAATAAGTTGGCTGAAGTGGGCGTAGTCAAAGATATGATCCACAAGGACGTTACCATCCTTGTCAGTCACAAATTTGAACTGCGAACCGATATCCGCGTAGATGGGCCTTTCATCCGAAAGGTAAGATTCAATAAATGTGTCAAAACTTATTCCTTCCGTGCTTGCGGGCTTTCCCGCCAACTGGGGGCGTTTTCGATACCGGTACCAACTGGCCAACCAGTCAACGGGTTCGCGCATAACAGCGACGGTTTCGAATTTGATCACATCCTCGCCGGATGTTACAGGAGCAAACTTTTTTTCAAACATGCGTGCAGTCATATGTTTTAGTCGCGGCGGATTTCGTAAAACGATATCTGCCTTAAGACACAAAGACGCTTCGATAGATGTTGTCCCCGTTTTCGGAACGGCGAGAAAAGCAAGCTTCTTATTCCAGAATATCAGCATTTCACTCTCACTCTCGGTCACCGTTGTAAATAGTTCTGAAGGGTAAACTACCTGTTAACCTTCGCAATCAAAAGTGGAAAAAGAAATAAATTTGTTGAAATGTTCTCCTTTTGGTCCCATAAGGAATCAGAACAAGAGGTGAACAAGAGCAATGATTGCCGCCCGTACAAGGGTGTGGAATAAGGAAGCTTAAAATGGCGATGGCAGATATACTCGATATGACAAACAAACGCGACGCAGATAAACAAAAAGCGCTCGATTCAGCTTTGGCGCAGATAGAACGCCAATTTGGCAAGGGCTCGATCATGAAGCTCGGTCAGGAAGGCGCTGTACAGGAGATCGAGTCGAGTTCCACAGGTTCTCTGGGCCTTGATATTGCTTTAGGTATCGGCGGATTGCCGAAAGGCAGGGTCATTGAAATTTATGGTCCTGAATCATCCGGTAAAACAACACTCACCCTGCATTGTGTCGCAGAGATGCAGAAAACCGGCGGCATTTGCGCCTTCGTTGATGCGGAACACGCACTTGACCCGCTTTATGCCCGCAAGCTGGGTGTTGATATCGATGAATTGCTTATTTCGCAGCCGGACACAGGCGAACAGGCACTTGAGATCACGGATACGCTGGTCAGATCCGGGGCTGTGAACATGGTTGTCATTGATTCCGTCGCGGCGCTTACGCCAAAATCTGAACTTGAAGGCGACATGGGCGATTCCAGCGTTGGCGTACATGCCCGTCTCATGAGCCAGGCGATGCGTAAACTGACGAGTTCAATCTCCCGCTCCAACTGCATGGTTATTTTTATTAACCAGATCAGGATGAAAATTGGCGTTATGTTCGGCAGCCCGGAGACGACAACGGGGGGCAACGCGCTTAAATTCTATAGCTCTGTGCGCCTTGATATCCGCCGTATTGGCGCAGTGAAAGACCGGGATGAAATTGTTGGTAATGCGACCCGTGTGAAAGTTGTTAAAAACAAGGTGGCTCCGCCGTTTAAACAAGTCGAATTTGACATTGTTTATGGGGAAGGCATTTCAAAAAATGGTGAGCTTCTTGATCTTGGCGTGATAGCCGGAGTCGTTGAAAAATCCGGGGCCTGGTATTCTTACGGGGACGAGCGGATCGGGCAGGGGCGCGAAAATGCGAAGACCTACCTAAAAGAGAACAAGCGGGTCGCCTATGAAATCGAAGATAAGATTCGCGCAGCGCACGGGCTTGAGTTTGAAATGCCCCCAGAAGCCGCAGACGAAGACATTTTAGAAGCGTAAAATAACGTTTCTTTTTGAAAGGGCCGGGGCAGAAAAAACCTGGCCCTTTTTACTTGCTGTGGACAGCGTTTGCCTGTGGGGCTAAACCGGGCGGGACTTAGAATTTAGCGCAAGTGAGCCACGATAATGCCGAGCCTGAATGATATCCGCTCGACCTTCTTAGACTATTTCAAATCCAACGGGCACGCTGTGGTCGACAGCTCTCCTTTGGTGCCGCGCAATGACCCCACATTGATGTTCACGAACTCTGGCATGGTGCAGTTCAAGAACGTGTTTACGGGCGTTGAACATCGTGACTTTACACGCGCCACCACAAGTCAAAAATGCGTGCGGGCTGGCGGAAAGCACAACGACCTCGATAATGTTGGCTACACAGCGCGCCATCACACATTTTTTGAGATGTTGGGGAACTTCAGCTTTGGCGATTACTTCAAGGCAGACGCTATCCCATTTGCATGGGATCTGATCACAAAAGAGTTTGGCATCGATAAGGATAAACTGCTGGTCACCGTTTACCACACGGATGACGAGGCAGCGAATATCTGGAAAAAGCACGCGGGTCTTCCGGACGAGCGCATTATCCGCATTGCGACAAATGACAACTTCTGGTCGATGGGACCAACCGGCCCCTGCGGTCCCTGCACTGAGATTTTCTTTGATCACGGCGATCACATCTGGGGCGGTCCTCCGGGTAGTGCAGAAGAGGACGGCGACAGGTTCATCGAAATCTGGAACCTCGTTTTCATGCAGTATGAGCAATTTGAAGATGGCCACCGTGAAGACCTGCCAAAACCGTCAATCGATACCGGCATGGGGCTGGAACGTATCGGCGCATTGCTTCAGGGCAGTCATGACAACTATGACACGGACTTGTTTAAGGCGTTGATCGAAGCGTCCGCCCACGCAACAAGCCAAGATCCCTATGGTGATAAAAATGTTCACCACCGGGTTATCGCAGATCACCTGCGATCGACGTCTTTTCTAATTGCCGATGGTGTAATGCCCAGCAACGAAGGCCGTGGGTATGTGTTGCGTCGTATCATGCGCCGCGCGATGCGCCATGCGCATTTGCTGGGGTCGAAAGACCCAGTGATGCACCGCTTGGTGCCAGCGCTTGTGACTCAAATGGGTGCTGCGTTCCCAGAGCTTGGACGCGCACAGGTTTTGATAGAAGAAACACTGAAAAATGAAGAAACCCGGTTCCGGCAGACGCTGGACCGCGGTTTGCGTTTGCTTGACGACGAATTGGAAAAGCTGCCCGATGATGCAGCGTTGCCCGGTGAATCCGCTTTCAAACTCTATGACACCTATGGTTTCCCGCTTGATCTGACGCAGGATGCGTTGCGTGAAAAGGGCAGGGCGGTTGACACTGATGGGTTCACCATCGCTATGGAAGCCCAGAAGGCAAAGGCACGTGCGGCCTGGACCGGCTCTGGTGAAGCGGCGGATGCCACCATCTGGTATGACCTCGCAGATAAGCATGGGGTTACGGAATTCCTAGGATACGAGACCGAGGTTGCCGAAGGCCAAATTCTAGCGCTTATAAAGGACGGTAAGTGCGTCGAAGAATGCGCAAAAGGCGCCAGCATTCAGGTTGTCGTGAACCAGACACCGTTTTATGGGGAAAGCGGTGGTCAGGTTGGCGACCAAGGTTTTTTGAAATCTGATACCGGCAAAGCGAAAATAACCGACACACGTAAAACCGCAGGAGTCTTTATTCATTTCGCCGAGGTGACAGAGGGCACTTTGGTCACGGGTACAGGCGCCGAACTTGTTGTCGATCATGATCGCCGCTCCGCGATACGTGCGAACCATTCGGCAACCCACCTGCTGCACGAAGCTCTGCGCGAAACGCTGGGGAACCATGTGTCTCAGCGCGGGTCATTGAATGCAGAAGATCGGCTGCGGTTCGATTTCAGCCACGCCAAGGCGCTGACATCAGGACAACTGTCAAAAGTTGAAGAAGACGTGAATGCCTACATCCGTCAAAACACCAAGGTCGAAACCCGTATCATGACGCCGGATGACGCGCGCGCCCTTGGGGCGCAGGCGCTGTTTGGCGAAAAATACGGTGACGAGGTGCGGGTTGTTTCGATGGGTCACGATGCTGAGTCCGAGAAAGGGACTAATGGCGAAACCTATTCGATCGAACTTTGCGGTGGCACACATGTCCGCCAAACCGGAGATATCGGCGTGTTTGCACTGCTTGGTGATTCAGCATCTTCCGCCGGGGTGCGCCGGATTGAGGCGCTGACCGGAGAGGTCGCGCTGCGCCACCTTTCTGAGCAGGAAAAACTGCTTTCAGAAGTCTCCCTGATGTTAAAGGCGCAACCTGCTGAAGTGGGTGATCGTGTCAAAGCATTGATGGACGAGCGCAAAGCCCTGCAAAACGAAGTTGCCCAATTGCGGCGCGAACTTGCGATGTCAGGGGGGTCGGACGCCGCACCGGAAACCCGTGACGTGGGCGGCGTTGCGTTTCTGGCGCAAACGTTAAGTGGTGTAAGCGGCAAGGACCTACCCCCATTGATTGACGACCACAAAGCCCGGATCGGGTCAGGTGCCGTACTTTTGATTGCCGATACCGGAGGCAAGGTTGCTGTCGCGGCGGGTGTCACAGATGATCTGACCAGCACGGTGTCCGCAGTTGATCTCGTGAAAGCCGCTGTCGCCGAACTTGGTGGCAAAGGTGGTGGTGGCCGGCCTGACATGGCACAGGGCGGTGGTTCAGATTTCGGACAAGCAGACGCTGCGATCAAAGCGGCTGAACAGATATTGGAGAACTAAAATGAGCGCACTCTGGATTGCGAACGTACATGTCACTGACGAAGATTCTTATGGAAAATATGCTGCTCTCGCGACAGGTGCGATTGCGGCACATGGTGGCGTGTTTCTGGCCCGTGCGGGGCGTTACAAGCAGCTAGAGGGAAATGACAGGGCACGTAACGTCGTGGCGCGTTTTCCCAGCCTTGAAGATGCCGAAGCTTGCTATAATTCGCCGCAGTACCAAGAGGCGCTCAGTCATGCGCGGGGCGCAGCAGAGCGGGATCTGGTCATCGTAGAAGAAGTTTGAGCAGCCTTTCCCCACTGCGCCAGTTGATGACAATCCATGCGGCCGCTGGCCGTTTGGATTGGATTGGGCTGCGTCCCGCCCGCCGCGAAGCCATGACTGCCGCAGACGCCGCAGAAGTAACGTTTTCTGGTTTGGTTGGTGATCGTCACCCAAGCCCGGGAAAACGCGCTGTTACGCTAATTCAGGCAGAGCATTTGCCGGTTATTGCTTCGCTTTCACAGACAACTTCTGTGACCCCGGAAAGGTTGAGAAGGAACCTGGTCGTAAGCGGTATTAATTTGTCAGCCCTTCGCGGAACGAAGATTCAGATCGGAACTGCTGTTTTGCAAATTACCGGCCCCTGCGCACCGTGTTCGCGTATGGAGACCGAACTTGGGACAGGTGGATACAACGCGATGCGTGGTCACGGCGGGTGGACTGCCGAAGTGTTGACCGAAGGTCAGATACAAATTGGGGATTTGGTGAAACCTGTTTGTTGAAATACGTTTTGGAAGGATTACGCTGCTAGTATCGGTAAAAAGCTAAAATCAGGCTCTGTATCTATTGAACCTGAACGTCGCGGGTGTCATTTTTACGGGACAAATTCGCCGCTCGTCACGCGTTCACAAACGGTAGCTTTAGGCGCTTCAGTGCGCAATGTGTCCCATCAATCGTTAGGTCAGAGTGAGGTGCGCATTAATTCAGAGAGAGGTTCCGCCGTCGAAATCCTCGAAGCCGCCTGTTGTTTCGGTGAAATCCACCTCATAATGAGCGATCATCGGAATCACTAAGGGTTCGATATTCTTATTCCACACCGGCCCTTCATAGAAATTTTCCTTGACCCTGTCACGCTCCTCTATGGACGAAAACGCCCGCATCCAATGAACTTTGTCCGGGTTTTCCAAATCCCGCAGGGGCCCGAATACCAGCATCCCCGCATTGCGCAAAGCAACACGATTCTCCCGTTCGAAGAAATCGATAAATTCCTCTCGGCGGCCAGTTTTTAATGTGTAGTGGCGGATTTCGATGATCATGTTTATAGCCTATCTGTGGAGCGAGCATTCTGAGAACAAGAGAATTTGCCAAGACCTAACAGATTGCTTTGCCCAACGCTCGTTCAATTCAGTGACGACATTCAAACGCCTACAGCAATGGTAACTCTGGGTTTGAAGAGGTCCTCCGCCAGGCTGGTTTAAATTTTTGGGCATGCTTTGCAGAAAATTTGGCCACAACCGCAGATCGAAATCACGAATTGATGTGTCACAATGATATGTGCACTATGTAACTAAAAGAGGATTGCGTGCATCTATTCCATGCAGGTTGCTAAAAAAACGGCCCTAAGAATGGTTAGCAAAGATCAGAAACTTTGAATAATTATTAAAAGGAAGAAAACTATGAGCAATTTGATTAAGCGGCGGACGTTTCTGAAAGCGAGCGCGATTTCCGCTGTTGCTCTCGTACCAGCGTCTGGACCTTCGTTGGCAACGGCTTCGTCAGCTTCCGGAGGATTTACCTACGAAGTCACCCGCACACGGGCGGAATGGCGCGCGCTGCTTAGCAGATCAGAATTCAGAATCCTCCGACGCGGCGGAACCGAGAACCCAAACAGCAGCCAATATAGCCGCCGAATGCCTCGAGGTACTTATAAATGCAAAGGTTGTGACCTGACGCTCTATGAATCATCCTGGAAAGTGGTTCTTGATATCGGTTGGGTTTTCTTTAAACACTCGCGTCCCAATGCCGTCCTGACCAGCATTGATGACAATCCCTCTTATGATACGAGCGCAATGTCCCAAGATGCCATGATAGAAGCGCACTGCCGCAGATGCGGCAGCCACCTTGGTCATATCGTAAATGTTCGAGACCAATTGCTTCACTGCATCAATGGAGCTTCTCTTCGCTTCGCGCAAGCCTGAGCATACGATCACGACTCTTCGGGCTTATTGCAGTCTTCCGACGCTTTACCTCGACCCTAGCCCGCTGCACGAGATTGGCGTTTGCGTTCGTGTGGGTCGAGGTAGCGTTTGCGCATCCGGATAGCGTTTGGCGTGACTTCGACGAGTTCGTCGTTGTCGATATAGGCGATTGCCTCTTCCAGAGAATAACGCACAGGTGTGGTGAGGCGTACTGCCTCATCCGTGCCCGAGGCGCGAACGTTTGTCAGCTTCTTACCTTTCAGGGGGTTCACTTCCAGATCATTCTCGCGCGAATGCTCGCCAATGATCATCCCCTGATAAATGGTTTCCTGCGCGCCAATGAACATTTTACCGCGATCTTCAAGGTTGAACAGCGCATAGGCGACGGACACACCATTTTCCATTGAAATCAAAACACCTGCACGCCGACCCGGAATTGCGCCCTTGTGAGGAGCCCATTCATGGAACACCCGGTTCAAGACGCCGGTTCCGCGTGTGTCTGTCAGAAATTCGCCGTGATAGCCAATAAGCCCGCGGGACGGGACATGTGCAATGATCCGCGTCTTGCCAGCGCCCGCAGGTTTCATCTCAGCAAGTTCACCCTTGCGCACACCGGTTATTTTTTCAATCACAGCGCCGGAATACTCATCATCGACGTCAATTGTGACTTCTTCGATGGGCTCAAGCCTTTGGCCATCTTCTTCTCTGAACAAAACCTGTGGGCGTGAAATCGAAAGCTCGAATCCTTCGCGCCGCATGTTTTCGATAAGAACTCCCATTTGCAACTCGCCACGACCCGCCACTTCAAAGGCGTCACCGCCGGGGGTGTCTGTCACATGAATTGCCACGTTAGACTCGGCTTCCTTCATCAGACGCTCGCGGATGACGCGGCTCTGCACTTTTTTACCTTCACGTCCCGCTAGCGGGCTGTCGTTGATGCCGAATGTCACGGAAATTGTGGGTGGGTCAATCGGTTGGGCGGGCAGCGCTGTGCTGACCGAAGGGGCCACCAGGGAATCCGCGACCGTTGCTTTGGACATGCCAGCAATTGTTACGATGTCGCCAGCTTCGGCTAATTCGATTGCCTGTTGGCCCAATCCGCGAAACGCCAGAATTTTTGAGACACGGAAATTTTCAATAAGTTCGCCGTCGCGCGATAGCGATTTGATGCTTTCGCCAGCCTTCAATGTGCCGGATTCAACACGTCCGGTCAGAATTCGCCCGATAAAGGGATCGGCGCCCAGTGTTGTTGCCAACATCCTGAACGGCTCGTCCCGACGGGCAACCTGCGCGGGGGGCGGGACGTGCTCTATAACCAGATCAAAAAGCGCGCTCAGATCTTTGCGTGGGCCGTCCAGCTCCATGTCCGCCCAGCCAGACCGACCCGATGCATACATCGCCGGAAAATCAAGCTGGTTGTCGTCTGCACCAAGGTTGGCGAACAGATCAAAACATTCGTCCAATGCGCGGTCAGGTTCGGCATCGGGTTTGTCTACTTTGTTAAGAACAACAATCGGCCGCAGCCCCAGCGCAAGCGCCTTGGACGTGACGAATTTGGTTTGGGGCATTGGGCCTTCGGCCGCATCGACCAGCAATACAACACCGTCAACCATCGAAAGAATACGCTCAACTTCGCCACCAAAGTCGGCGTGGCCAGGGGTATCCACGATGTTGATCCGGGTGCCTTTCCATTCAACGGATGTCGCCTTTGCAAGAATGGTAATACCGCGCTCACGCTCCAGATCATTGCTGTCCATTGCGCGTTCCGTGGTTGCCTGGTTTTCACGGTAGGTGCCTGACTGTTTCAGCAGCTCATCTACAAGCGTGGTTTTGCCATGGTCAACGTGCGCGATGATGGCGATATTGCGAAGTTCCATTGGAAGGTAGCCTTGTCCTGTTCGCGCGCGGCGTACCGTGCAGGCGCAGAAAAGACCAGCCCTAAAGCACAAATCCCGGCGATTGCGCCGGAATATAGCGTTTAATGTGTCGCAGAATTGGAAAAGAGGTGAATGACCAGAATACCAAGCAGTATAAAGCCGATCCCCAGAATAGCGGCAAAATCGAGTTTCTGGCCAAACGCCAGAAAACCGATTGCGGCGATAAAGACGATGCCAAGGGCCGACCATATCGCATAGACAATGCCGACTGGCATAGATTTGAGAGTCAGCGCCAGCAGATAAAAAGAAATACCGTAGCCAACAACAACAATGATCGATGGAATGAGCCGGGAAAACTGTTGGCTTGCCTGCAGGGCTGTTGTTCCAATCGTTTCGGCCATGACTGCAAGTATCAGATAAACATAATGAATTGGCATTGTTGTCTCTTTCGTTGCTTACAAGGGCAGTTCAGTCGTTTCTTTTAATTCTTCCATGACAAAACTTGCAGAAACGTCCGACATATCAATCTTGTTTATCAATCTCTGATAAAGCTGGTCATATCCGGCGACGTCGCTGACGCGGGCGCGGATCAGATAGTCCAGATCACCCGTCATGCGGTACGCGCTTAAGACCTCCGGCATATCACTTGTCGCACGTGCGAATTTGGTCAGCCAGTTCGCATCGTGAGAACTGGTTCGGATAAACATGAAGACGGTCAAACCAAGCCCGACCTTGCTTGGTTCAAGCAACGCGACGCGGCCGCGAATGACCCCGGAATCTTCCAGCGTTTTGATCCGGCGCCAACAGGCGTTTCGCGAAAGATGCACCTTTTCCCCGAGCGCCTCTAGCCCCAAAGAGGCGTCACGTTGCAATTCTTTTAATATTTTGCGGTCTGTTTCATCAATGTTAGCCATAAGGTGGATTATATTGGGAAAATTTCACCTAAAAAAGCAGAAACCGTAGAAAGATGGGAACATTTCACAATCGGTTTGTTTTAATCTCGGTTTGAACAGGACCAAGAAGGGAACAGAAATGATTACCAAAGTTTTTTTAGAGCATCCGCGAAGCGTAGAAGAAACTTACCTAGAGCATGCGCGATTTGCGTCGGGCTTTTCACTGAGACTTCTTGCTGCTGGCTGTGCTGCGATGGTACATGCCGTCGTTCCCTGCATGTTCGAAAAAACAGCGAGCCGGATGGTCGCTGAAATGTATGCGCGCACGCACAATCGCGGAAAGTAACAACCCTGCACCATTAGAGACGACTCTGGGAGGGGGAGTATCCGGCTGAATGTTTTGATTGCCACCACTCACATCAATATGGAATCAAAGCAGAATTTATGCCTGGATACGGGAAAGGGCGGGTTGCATACGCAACCCGCCCTTTCTTTGTCTCTTGAATGAAATATTAACCCGCTAAAGCGGCATTCAGGTTTTCATCAACTTTTTCCAGGAAGCCTTCGGTTGTCAGCCATTTCTGGTTTGGTCCAACAAGCAGAGCAAGGTCTTTGGTCATGAAGCCGCTTTCAACGGTATCAACAACGACTTTTTCCAGCGTTTCAGAAAACCGCATCAACTGGTCATTGCTATCCAGTTTAGCACGGTGCTTCAGGCCACCAGTCCAAGCATAGATCGACGCGATGGAGTTTGTTGACGTTGCCTCGCCCTTTTGGTGCTGACGGTAGTGGCGGGTCACGGTGCCGTGGGCAGCCTCTGCCTCAACAACCTTGCCATCCGGGGTCATCAACTGGCTGGTCATCAGGCCAAGCGAGCCAAAGCCCTGCGCAACTGTGTCTGACTGAACGTCGCCATCGTAGTTTTTACAGGCCCAAACAAAGCCACCGGACCATTTCATTGCAGCGGCGACCATGTCATCGATCAGGCGATGCTCATAAGTGATGCCTGCTTTTTCGAATTTGCCAGCGAATTCTTCGTCAAAGACTTTCTGGAACAGGTCCTTAAAGCGGCCGTCATAGGCCTTCAGGATTGTGTTCTTCGTCGACAGGTAAACTGGCCAGCCAAGTTTCAGGCCGTAGTTCATAGAGGCGCGGGCGAAATCGATAATAGAGCTATCAAGATTGTACATACCCATAGCCACACCAGAGGATGGCGCGTCATACACTTCTTTCTCGATCACTGTTCCGTCTTCGCCAACAAATTTCATTGTAAGCTTTCCGGGGCCGGGCATCAGGAAATCTGTTGCTTTATACTGGTCACCAAAGGCGTGGCGACCGATAACAATCGGTTGGGTCCAGCCGGGAACAAGCCGCGGAACATTGGAACAGATAATTGGTGCGCGGAAAACGACACCGCCAAGGATGTTACGGATGGTTCCGTTGGGGCTGCGCCACATCTGTTTCAGACCAAATTCTTCAACGCGCGCTTCATCCGGTGTGATGGTTGCACATTTTACACCAACACCGACTTCTTTGATTTTTTCGGCGGCGTCGATGGTGATCTGGTCGTTCGTTTCATCGCGCACTTCCATGCCGAGATCGTAATAGAGCAGATCTAAATCCAGATAAGGAAGGATCAGTTTCTTTTTGATAAAATCCCAGATGATGCGGGTCATTTCGTCTCCGTCGAGTTCGACGACGGGATTCTCCACCTTGATCTTGGTCATGGGGTTGGCCTCTTTGCTAAGTGAATCAAATTCCCGCGTCTTCTACGCTAAATTCTTTAGCAAGGGAAGACGGTATACGATTGTATACGTAAATGTCGCAAGCCGGTTCTAGTCAAGACCGCGCGTAGCGAACCATGGCTTGATCTTCTCTCGTATATAGGCCCAGATCCAGGGTGCGCCCTTGTTAACCTTTTCGCCTATACGGCTATCAATTTGCGCAAGCGTAACGTCGTATTCCTTCCAACTGCTCCCATCATTCGCAAGATTAAGCAGAAGCGGCTGAACACGATCAATCGCTTTGCCGAATATTGCGTCAGGGGTCATTGCAGCTTCAAACTCATCCCAAAGCGCGCGAAATTCCTTTGACTGATCTTCGGGCAACAAGATGAAAATTCGATCAGCCGCTCGCTGTTCTTTTGCGTCTTGATCGGCAGTGTCGAACTGTGAATGTATCGGCGCATCACCGGCGTCGATTTCGACGATATCGTGGATCAGCAGCATTTTGATAACACGGGTGATATCGACTTCAGAGCCAGCTTGATCGGCCAGAACCATCGCGTACATGGCAATGTGCCAACTGTGTTCGCCTGAGTTTTCCGGGCGGGAGCCGTCGGCAATAGCTGTCGCGCGAAGAATACCCTTGAGTTTGTCAATTTCCTGAAGAAAGGCGAACTGCTGCGTCAGGCGCGTTGTCATTGCGCTTTTGCGGCTTTCGTTCGGCATTCTTCAAGATATTTACGCGCTCTTGCTTCTGCGCGGCGCACACGAATTGCCGTCAAATAAGCTTCTTGCGCAGTGGTCGAGCTTGCGCCCAGTATTTCTGAAACCTCAAGAATGATTTTTTCGTTTTCCAGACGTTCAGAGGTTGCAAGCGCATCTACTGCAAGCTCATCTGCAAGATCTTCTACAATGCCCATCGTTATAAAACCCCTGGCTTTGTAAGTTAGCGTGTTGTTTCGGTCAGCCGACGCCGGACGTAGGCATCAACCGAGCTAAGCATCGTGTCCATATGAGGGTCTTCAAAGAAATGTCCGGACCCTTCGATTTCCTGATGGGTAACCGTGATGCCTTTTTGCTCGTGCAGTTTTTCGACAAGCGTGTGCGTATCCTGCGGCGGTGCAACCCGGTCATTGGTGCCGTTGATAATCAGACCAGATGCCGGGCAGGGTGCGAGAAAGCTGAAGTCGTACATGTTTGCGGGCGGGGAAACCGAAATAAATCCGGTGATCTCTGGCCGGCGCATCAGCAACTGCATGCCAATCCAGGCACCAAAGCTAAATCCGGCAACCCAGCAGTGCTTTGAGTTCTGGTTCATCGATTGCAGATAGTCGAGCGCAGACGCCGCATCTGACAATTCGCCAATACCTTGGTCATACTCGCCCTGCGACCTGCCGACACCACGGAAGTTAAACCGCAAAACGGTGAACCCCATATTGTAGAAGGTGTAGTGCAGATTATAGACGACGCGATTGTTCATCGTGCCACCAAACTGCGGGTGCGGATGCAAAATGATCGCAATTGGTGCGTCTTTTTCTTTTTGCGGGTGGTAGCGTCCTTCAAGGCGGCCTTCCGGCCCCGGGAATATAACCTCGGGCATTGCTGTCCTTGTCTCTCTTTTTGCTAAGCAGGCGGTATTCTTGACGAAATCACTCGACTACATTAGAACAATTCTAAATTCCGACGGGTATGCCGGATGGCTGTTACGGAGTTAAGGCCACAACAGCCGCACGTCAATGTTTTTGCAGGGAAAGACCCATGAAACTCAGCACAAAAGGCCGATATGCAATGGTTGCGCTCGCTGATCTGGCACTTCAGCCCAAAGGATCACTGGTTTCGCTTGCCGAAATATCAAAGCGTCAGGACGTGTCGCTGCCCTATCTGGAGCAATTGTTCGTAAAGCTGCGCCGCGCAGATCTGGTAGAATCGGTCCGCGGGCCGGGTGGTGGTTACAGGCTTGCGCACGCACCCTCGGAAATAAGAGTTGTGGATGTTTTGGCCGCAGTTGATGAAACCGTTTCAGCGATGCACACGGGGGCCGGGGCATCGGGCGCTGTGTCTGGTTCAAGGGCGCAATCGCTTGCCAACCGGCTTTGGGAAGGGTTGTCAGCGAATGTCTATGTGTTTTTGCATCAGACCCGTCTTTCTGATGTTGTGAAGAACGACCTTACACCATGTCCTGCGGTGCCAAATTTGTTTGAAGTGGTTGATGAAAGTTGACCCGCACTTATTTGGATTGGAACGCGACAGCGCCGCTTCGCCCCGAAGCACGCGCAGCCATGATCGCGGCGATGGATGTGGTCGGCAATCCGTCGTCCGTGCACGCAGAAGGCCGCGCCGCAAAAGCGATTGTTGAGCGCGCGCGTGCGCAGGTCGCCGAAGCTTTCGGCGCTTCGGGGGCGGATATTGTCTTTACCTCTGGTTCAACGGAAGGTGCCGCGCTTGCGCTTGCCGGTCGTAACCTGAACGGCGCACTCGTTGAACATGACGCCGTTGCAAGCTGGATTAACCCCACCCTGAACGTCAGTGCGGACGGGGCGGTCGAGGCGACAGATCCTGTGTCATCGACGCTTCAGGCGGCGAACAGCGAAACCGGAATTCTGCAGGAATTACCTGAGGGGCTCGCAGTCACAGACGCGACCCAGATTTTCGGCAAACTTCCGTTTGCCTTCAGTTGGTGCGGGGCCGAAATGGCACTTGTCTCTGCGCATAAACTGGGTGGCCCTAAGGGTGTCGGGGCTGTTGTGCTGCGGCAGGGCGTTGATTTGCCAGCACAAATTAAAGGTGGCGGTCAGGAAATGGGGCGTCGGTCCGGTACCGAAAACCTGATTGGGATCGCAGGATTCGGCGCTGCAACCGAAGCTGCAACGCGTGATTTGGCCGATGGAATGTGGGATCGGGTCGAGAAACTTAGAAACATTCTAGAAAAAGAACTGGCAGAATCTGTAAAATGTACTATTTTTGTCGGGAAAGGCGCGAAACGACTTCCAAACACCTCTTGCTTCGCTGTTCCAGGGTGGAAAAGTGAGACACAGGTGATGCAGATGGACCTTGCAGGCTTTGCCGTTTCGGCGGGGTCGGCCTGTTCATCCGGTAAGGTCAAGGCAAGCCCAGTGCTGTTGGCGATGGGCTATGACAAGGAAACTGCAGGATCAGCGATCCGGGTGTCCCTTGGGCCATCGACCAGCGAGGATGACGTATTGCGCTTTGCAGATACATGGGCGGCGCATTACCAGAAATTCCGCGCACGCACTGCTTGAGGATCGGGCGTTAAGCCTATGAAAGTTAGAGAGAACGGGTAAGATTATGGCTGTCTTTGAAGATGTAGACGTAAAAGAAGGCGTCGATCAGGAAACTGTAGAAGCGGTGCAATCTTTGTCCGGAAAGTATAAGTACGGCTGGGAAACTGATATCGAAATGGAATACGCGCCAAAAGGCGTGAACACCGATATCGTTCGTTTGATCTCTGGAAAAAACGAAGAACCGGAATGGATGACGGAGTGGCGTTTGTCTGCCTTTGCCCGTTGGGAACAGATGGAAGAACCGACTTGGGCTATGGTCAGCTATCCGACAATCGACTTTCAGGATATCTACTATTACGCCCGCCCGAAAAGCATGGAAGTGAAACCAAAATCTCTTGACGATGTAGATCCCAAGCTGCTCGCAACTTATGCGAAGCTGGGAATACCACTGAAAGAACAAATGATTTTGGCGGGTGTGGAAGGGGCCGAAGGTGCCCCGGCCGAGGGGCGTAAAGTTGCTGTCGATGCGGTGTTTGATTCCGTTTCCGTTGGAACAACGTTTCAGGAAGAACTGAAAAAAGCCGGTGTTATCTTTTGTTCGATTTCAGAGGCAATCCGCGAGCACCCGGAACTGGTCAAAAAATACCTTGGAACGGTGGTTCCGGCTTCTGACAATTTCTATGCCACACTGAATTCTGCCGTGTTTTCAGATGGTTCATTCGTTTATGTGCCGCCGGGCGTTCGTTGCCCGATGGAGCTGAGTACATATTTCCGCATTAACGCGGAAAACACAGGGCAATTCGAACGTACCCTGATCATTGCTGATAAAGGCAGCTACGTGAGCTACCTGGAAGGCTGCACAGCACCGAAACGCGATGTCGCACAGCTTCATGCTGCCGTGGTTGAAATCATCATCGAAGAAGATGCCGAGGTTAAATACTCCACCGTTCAGAACTGGTACCCCGGTGACGAAAACGGTGTTGGCGGCATCTACAACTTTGTCACCAAACGCGCGGATTGCCGCGGGGACCGGTCCAAGGTGATGTGGACACAGGTTGAAACCGGGTCTGCCGTGACATGGAAGTATCCATCCTGCATCCTGCGTGGCAACGAAAGCCAGGGAGAGTTTTACTCTATCGCGATCGCCAACAATATGCAGCAGGCCGACACCGGCACCAAAATGATTCACCTTGGAAAGAAGACAAAATCCAGGATCGTTTCAAAAGGGATCAGTGCCGGGAAGGCGCAGAACACCTACCGCGGGCTGGTTTCGATGCACCCCAAGGCAAAGGACAGCCGGAACTACACGCAATGTGACTCTCTGCTGATTGGTGACAAATGCGGTGCGCATACCGTTCCTTATATCGAAGTAAGGAACAACAGCAGTCGGGTTGAACACGAGGCAACGACGTCCAAAGTTGATGATGAACAGCTGTTTTACTGCCGCCAGCGCGGAATGGACGAAGAAGAGGCCGTGGCGCTTGTTGTAAACGGTTTTGTCAAAGACGTTCTACAGGCCTTGCCGATGGAATTCGCGCTTGAAGCCCAAGCGCTTGTCGCGATTTCCTTAGAAGGTTCAGTGGGCTAGTGGCTAGAGTGTTGAGTTGTCAGAACGGTTTTAGAAGAGAGGGTAAATCCCTTGTCTGAATCATTTCAAGATCGTCTTCGAAGGATAGAACACAAGAATAAGGTAGGTTCGCCTGTTTCTGAATCTGTTTTGGTCGCTCAGAACATCGAAGAAAACCCGGCATTTTCGCTAATGAATATTGGCTGGGCTTTTTTGGGCGCGCTGTGGGGGTTCATTGCGATCAGTTGCGTGAATTTTGCCAACGCGAACTACGATCTGATTATGGCGGAACGGGAGCAGTCTCCCGAGATGATTAACGTTCTGGCGGGAACCGCAGGATTTGGATTGCTATCGGTTGTGGTTGCCCTCGTTCTTGGAATTCTTGCTTTGACACTTATGACAGGTCGAACAGGATTGAGAAGGATGATGCTGGGGTTCTTGTTCGGAACCGCCGTTGCTGCGGTTTCCGGGCTAATGCCCACGGTATTGTAAGGTGATACGGTTGTTGGAAAATGGCAAAAGGATTTCGATTATTGCAGCATTGCTCACTGGTGGGTTTTGTGCAGTTTTTGCGATTTTTCTGAACATCATACTTCCGACAATGACTGTAACAGCGCTTCTGTTAGGGGCAGGGACATCAGGTTTTCTGGGCAGCTTGTTTGCCCAAACCGTTCTTAAAGGGCGCAAGTAAGGCTGCGGATGTTCGATAAGACCCTTTCTGGAACGGAATAATCGGCCCATAAGGCCACAAAAGTTAAAGCAAAGCGTCGCTTGGCGCAGATGATGAAGAAGAGTTTAAAATGTTAGAAATCAAGAATCTGCACGTCAAACTTGAAGAGGAAGACAAGATTATCCTTAAAGGTGTTTCCTTGTCGATTGGCGCGGGTGAAGTGCACGCGATTATGGGACCGAATGGGTCTGGAAAATCAACGACCTCTTATGTTCTGTCAGGACGTGACGGTTACGAAGTGACTGAGGGCACCGTTACGCTAAACGGGGAAGACATACTGGAAATGGAGCCGGAAGAACGTGCTGCAGCTGGCCTGTTTCTTGCTTTTCAATATCCCGTGGAAATTCCGGGCGTCGGGAACATGACGTTTCTCAGGACCGCGGTGAATGCCCAGCGCAAGGCGCGTGGTGAAGAAGAGATGAGTGCCGCAGATTTTCTGAAGGTTATCCGGGCAAAAGCCAAGACTTTGAAGATCGACGCGGACATGCTGAAGCGGCCCGTGAACGTCGGGTTTTCGGGAGGCGAAAAGAAGCGCAATGAAATTCTGCAAATGGCGATGCTTGAGCCTAAAATGTGCATTCTCGATGAAACCGATTCAGGTCTTGATGTTGATGCAATGAAACTTGTGGCGGAAGGTGTGAACGCCCTGCGTGACGAGGGGCGTTCGTTTCTGGTTATCACGCATTATCAAAGACTTCTGGACCATATTAAACCTGATGTCGTCCACATCATGGCGGATGGCCGCATTGTGAAAACCGGCGGGCCTGAATTGGCGCTGGAAGTTGAACACAATGGGTACGCTGATATTTTGGCGGAGGTGGCGTGATGGCGCTGCGCCAGACAAAAGAGGATGCAACGACGGCAAGGCTGGAAGGTTGTTCCCTGCCTGAAGGTGGAAGTTGGGCGACAGCAGCGCGCAAATCTGCGCTCGCTCGGTTGCAGGATATGGGGTTGCCCACGCGTCGTGACGAGTATTGGAAGTTCACGCGTCCAGACACGTTGACATCAACCGATGTTCCCAGTGCGGCGGTCTTTGACCCGAAGGATGAACCGCCGGTATTTGATGCGATCAATCGACTGAAAGTTGTTTTTGTTGACGGCGTTTTTGACCCCGAGGCATCAGATGATCTGGCTATGGCCGGTGTTAAGATCGAACGGCTGGAACACGCAGCTGAAAGTGATATTCACTGGGCGAAAGAGCTTTATGGACAGTTAGAGATAAACGGTCAGACCCCCGTTCAGCGCCCGCTTGCAGCAATGAACACTGCCTTTGCAACTGATGGCCTCATTATTCATGTGACGGAGAAGGCCGCCAGACCGATTTCTTTGATTTATAACCATGGATCAGATGTTTCAGATGTATTGTTGCATCACCTAATCAAGGTTGAACCCGGTGCTGAACTGACCGTGCTTGAGAATGGTCCAGCCGCAGCACGCTTCAATAAGGTTATGGAAGTTGAAGTGTGTGACGGCGCTGCCTTCCATCATGTTCGTGCGCAGGGCAGAGATCATGAACGTCGCGCAGTCACCCATTTGTTTGGGCGGCTTGGGGCGGAAAGCACGTTTAAATCTTTCACACTCACGGCCAACGGCGTTCTAACCCGGAATGAAGTTGTCCTTGAACTGATAGGTGACGATTCCGTTGCCCATGTTGCAGGCGCTGCATTAGGGGATGGTGATTTTCACCATGACGATACGATTTTCATCACACATGACGCTGTAAATTGCGAAAGCAGGCAGGTCTTCAAGAAAGTGCTGCGAAATGGTGCAACCGGCGTTTTCCAGGGCAAGATTCTTGTGAAAGCAGGGGCTCAGAAAACAGACGGTTATCAGATCAGTCAAGCGTTACTTTTGGATGGCGACAGCCAATTCCTCGCCAAGCCGGAACTCGAAATCTATGCTGATGATGTTGCGTGTTCGCACGGGTCAACAACTGGTGCGATTGACGATGAAGCCTTGTTTTATCTTAAATCGCGTGGTGTTCCGGAAACAGAAGCCCAGGACCTTTTGGTAAAAGCCTTTCTTGCAGAAGCAATTGACGAAATTGAAAACGAAGAGATTTCTGAAGATCTGACAGCTCGACTTGAGGGCTGGCTTGTAAGGCGACGCGGGTAAGGGAAGCAAGATGTCTGTCACCCGTGATATCTTCCGGTCTTATGTGCGTCCGCGTCTTGTGGCAGAGCGCCGGATTGAGGGGGATGATGAACCCCTTGCTCTTGGCTACCTCATCAGCGCCTGCATCATTCTGTTTGTTGCGACGCTTCCAGGGTTGCAACGCAGTGCGCATCTGGCTCCGGAGAACGGTAATCTGGCGAGCCTTGCTTATGGGTCCTTTCTGGGTGCGGTCCTCCTTGCGCCAATTGTGCTTTATGCGCTGTCTGCGCTTTTGTGGCTGATACTGCGACTTGCGGGAACCGGGCTCTCCGGGGTGCGCGTGCGACTTGCATTATTTTGGGCGCTTCTTGTAACGACCCCTCTGATGCTTTTGCGAGGGTTAACAGAGGGTCTTGTTGGGCCTGGTATGCAACTTCAGTTGATGAACCTGATGGCTGGAATTGGGTTTTTGTTCTTTACAACGGTCGCAATTGGTGTTGCACGCGGACTTGCACCCAGACACGCCAACAGCTGAATATGATGAGTAGCAACAAAGTAAACCAGCACGTAGTGAGAGCGACATGACCCCAATTACAACTGAACTGCTGGATTCCCTGCGCCTGTCGCTTAAACGCCCCAAGGACGGGATGCGCCGGGTTTTACTGCTTGGGCTAAATCGGCAGACTCTCTGGCTGGCGCTTGGAGTAAGCGTTATCGTTGCGACCTTGCTGAATTACGTACACGAGATGGTGACGCCTGTTGTCACGGATTTGCAAGGCAACCCACTTGTCCTGCCCAGCCCATTTGTTCTTGTTTTTTTTACACTTGTTGTTCGGATTTTAATTGATTTCGTCATCGCACGTTTGGGAAATGCCTTTGGTGGAACAGGTAATTTTTTTGATATCCTGCTGGCAGATATCTGGTTGCGCGTTTTCGAAATCATTCTGATGGTGGCGGGCATTGTCGCCTATCTGATCAGCCCGGGGATTGGGCAGATGGTGCTCTATGCGACTTATTTTTATTTGTTCTGGTTGATGCTTAATTTCGTCGCCGAGGCGCATGGTGGAATGTCTCTCGGAAAAACACTTGGGCTTGTTCTTTTGTCCGCGCTGATCGCCGCGATACCGATCATCGTTGTCCTTAACCTGATGGGCGTGAGCCCAGTGATTGGTACGTAAACATGTATGATGTTGCCTCTATTCGCCGTGATTTTCCCATTCTGTCACGTCAGGTGAACAGTAAACCGTTGGTCTATTTGGATAACGGTGCTTCTGCCCAAAAGCCACAAGTGGTTATTGACGCAATCACACAAAGCTACGCTGAAAATTATTCCAACGTGCATCGTGGGCTGCATTTTCTGTCCAATTTGATGACAGAACAATACGAAGCCGTTCGCGGAACCATCGCACGCTTTCTGAACGCCACTGACGAGCGGGAGATTGTACTGAACTCCGGTACGACCGAGGGGATCAATACCGTCGCCTACGGTTGGGCTATGCCCCGTATGGAAGCGGGTGACGAAATTGTTCTAAGCGTGATGGAGCACCATGCCAACATCGTACCCTGGCATTTTCTGCGTGAACGTCAGGGAGTTGTGCTGAAGTGGGTCGATGTTGATGCGAACGGTGATCTTGATCCGCAAAAAATTCTGGATGCGATCGGACCAAAGACCAAGCTGGTTGCTGTGACGCATATGTCAAACGTGCTGGGTACAATTGTTGACGTTAAATCGATTTGCGAAGGTGCGCGGGCAAAAGGCGTGCCGGTTCTAGTTGACGGCTCTCAAGCCTCTGTTCATTCACCCGTAAACGTTCAGGATATCGGGTGCGATTTCTATGCGATTACGGGGCATAAACTCTACGGTCCATCAGGGTCAGGCGCAATCTACATCCGTAAGGAACGAATGGCTGAAATGCGCCCCTTCATGGGAGGCGGTGATATGATCCGCGAGGTCAGCAAGGATGCGATCAGCTACAACGACCCGCCGATGAAGTTTGAGGCAGGAACGCCCGGTATCGTGCAAACAATCGGGTTTGGTGCCGCACTTGAATACATGATGAACCTCGGGATGGAGGATATTGCCGCGCATGAACGCACGCTCCGGGACTATGCGCGTTCGCGCCTTGATGGGCTGAACTGGCTAAGCGTTCAGGGAAAATCTGCTGGCAAAGGCGCGATCTTTTCCTTCACGCTGGATGGCACGGCCCACGCACATGATATTTCGACTGTTCTGGACAAAAAAGGTATCGCTGTGCGGGCGGGGCATCACTGCGCCCAACCGCTGATGGAACACCTTGGTGTTCCGGCGACAGCACGTGCGTCTTTTGGTTTGTATAATACCAAGGAAGAAGTCGACGTGTTGGTCGATGCGCTGGAACTATGCCACGATCTCTTGGGCTGAACCGCTCTTAGAGAAGCGCGCTAAAGGCCCGGTCTAACCCGTTTGCAACCGTGTCGACGTCGTCCATCGACAGGCAAAGCGGCGGCACCATGCGCAGCACGGATTGATACTGGCCGGATTTTGACAGGATAAGCCCGGATTTGCGGCAGTTTTCAAATACGGCAGCCGTTGTCTCTGGGTCCGGTTCTTTGGTTTTCCGGTCCTTCACCATTTCAATGGCGAGCATCAGGCCCCGACCGCGCACATCGCCAATCGCCTTGTGCTTGTCTTGCAGGTCTTTAAGACGTGCCAGCAAGGCGTTCCCGACGTTCTTTGCATTCTGCTGTAATCTTTCATCGCGAATAACGGCCAACACGGCCCGGCCAGCGGCACAACAGGTTGGATTGGCACCATAGGTGTGGAACATGAACTTTTCCGCCATCGGCGCTGCGATGTGTTTCTGCGCAACAACGGCCCCAAGCGGAAAGCCATTGCCGATGCCCTTGGCCATGACCACAATATCAGGGATCACACCGTCGGCCTCAAAGCCCCACATGTTATCACCTGTGCGGCCAAACCCTGATTGCACCTCATCGGCTATGTACAGGCCGCCAGCGGCCCGCACGCGTTCTGCCGCACCTGACATATAGCCCTTCGGCATTTCGATAATGCCACCATAGCCCTGAACGGATTCAACGAATATTCCAGCAACACGGCCTGTCGTTGCCGTTCCGATGGTCTGATCGATTTCATCCAGATAAGGATCGGTACCTTTGCCAAAGATGCCCCGGTACTGGTTTGGTTCAGGCACAAAGGCAACGTTGCCTGGCATGCCGGGATGGCGGAAATTTGCGATTCCGGTGATCGACTGTGCACCCGACGTTGGCCCATGATATCCGGAGCGGAGCGCAAGTAGGTCAAGATTTCCCGTATAGGTGCGCGCAACTGCCATCGCGAGGTCAACTGCTTCGGAACCTGAATTGGTGAAATGCACAACCCATTCGACATCACCATTCGGACCCTTTGGCATCGTAGCGGCCAGTTCCTCGGCAAAATGGGCAGGAACTGGGTGATGAAACATCGTCGTGCAATGCGTCAGTTCCTGCGCCTGTTCCATCGCAGCCGACACGACGCGTGGATGCGAATGGCCCACCGAAATGCAGACATTCATGCCCAGAAGGTCAGTGTACTTATTTCCTTCGGCATCCCAAAGATATTGCATCGACCCTTTCTTAAAGACGATAGGATCTTTGAAAGGTACAAATTTTTGCTGTGAGGCCGCGTAGAAGGTGTCGCGCCGGGCCGCCGTTGCTTTGGTTGACCAGTCTATGTTCAGGTGGGTTTTGTCGTTCATGGTGTCTCTCCGAAAGGATCAGGCCCTTAAGCGCAGGTTATCAGGATCATAGGGTGGCGTCGAAAGAACCGTCGCTTTGCAGGGCTTGCCAAGGATTTCGACGGTCAGATCATCTCGCAATCCTCGGACGCGAAGGTAAGCCAGCGCCAGAGCCTTACCGGTGCGGTGTCCGTAACCACCCGAGGTTATGATGCCAACTGCCTTGCCATCATGAAAAACAGGGTGGGCATAAAACGGATCAACCTCTTGGGTTTCTAGCTCAAGCAAGACCATTTCCCATCGGTCGTCGCGCGACATTCGTGTTTTCAATGCCTTGCGCCCGGTAAAGTCATGCCCCCCGGGCTTCACCAGAAACCCGACACCGGTTTCAACTGGTGTGCGTTCTGTTGTGAGATCAGCCCCCCAGCCGCGATACCCTTTTTCAAGGCGCATGGAGTTGGCAGCATAAGCCCCGTAAAAGCCAAGCGAATGTTCTTTTCCCGCGGTTTCAATTGCGAGAAAGATATCTCTTAAGTCTGATCTTGCGGCATGCAACTCCCACCCCAATTCACCGACATAAGACATACGCAAGGCTAAAACGGTTTTTCCGGCAACCTGAATGATCTTTGAACTGAGCCATGGAAAACCGTCATCAAGGTTCTGATCCGTCAGTTTTGCCAAGGTTGCACGGGATTTTGGCCCCATCAGCCCCAAGACGCCCCGGTCTTCGGTGACATTGCTGACAGCAACATTAAAACCAACCGCGTGTTCCCTCAGTAAATCCCAGTCCATTTCCTCGGCCGCAGCAGCAGACGTTAGGTAGGCACGGTCATCCGTGATCATGGCCACTGTGAATTCTGAACGCGTCCCCCCGTCGGGGGTCAACGCATGTGTCAGCCCGATCCGGCCCGGCTTGGGTGCCGTGTTTGCGCCGAGCGTATCGATAAACTCTCGTGTATCCGAGCCATTGACCTCAAACTTGGAAAAGACAGACAAATCGGCCAGACCAACATGGTTTGTCACGGTATCGATCTCGCGCGCAACATGCTGAAACCAATTCGGACGCCTGAAGCTATGGGTCGCCGTGTCACCCGTTTTATCCGAGAACCAATTTGGCCGTTCCCAGCCGTAAGCCGCACCCATCACCGCGCCGCGTTCCAGCATTTCATCTTGGATCGGGGACAGGCGTTTGTTTCGGGCGGCAGGGCGTTCTTCATAGGGGTAATGCACGCCGAACTGCAAACCAAAGCATTCAACGGCTTTTGCGACGCGATAGTCACGGTCCGCCCATTTGCCAAAACGCCGGCTGTCAACGGCGAGCGCGTCCATGGGGGGTGCGCCATGTGTCATCCAATGCGCAAGGAACCAACCTGCGCCGCCACCCTCCATAACTCCCATGGAAGAGCCGGTTAGCAACCACGCGTTTTGCAACCCATGCGCGGGGCCGATCAGCGGATTGGCATCGGGGGTAAAGGTGATTGGGCCGTTCACGACAGATTTCACACCGCCATTGCCAAGAGCAGGGATTCGCGCCATCGCCGCCTCAATGATGTGTTCAACCCGATCAAGGTCTGGCGGCATCAAATCAGCGCCAAAATCTGGCGGAACACCATCAACAGACCATGGCTGTGCTTCGCTCTCATAGGGGCCGAGGATCAGCCCGTCGCGTTCCTGACGCACGTACCAGCTTTCTTCGGGATCGCGGATAATAGGAAGTTCCATTTTACCCGCTGCAATGCGGTCTGCCACTTCGGGAACTGTGTCTGTGACAAGGTATTGGTGCAGCATTGGGACCGAGGGAATGTTCAGCCCCATCATATGGCCAATTTCCCAACCCCATGTTCCGGCGGCATTCACGATGTGGCGCGCGTTGATCACGCCCTTCTGGGTCTCAACACGCCAAACGCCACCCTCACGCCGGATGGACAGCACGGGGTTGTAGCGCTGTATTGCGCCACCGTTTTGCGTTGCAACACGTGCCATCGCGTTGGTAGCAAGCGTTGGGTCCACATGGCCATCGTCCGGCTCGTATATCCCGCCAAGCAAACCGTCGAGATTGGCAAGCGGATGCAACTCTGCGATCCGCCCGGGTGTCAGGATTTCAAGCTCATACCCTGTAAACTTCGACAGCCCTGCGACATGGGCAAACTCATCCATTCGGTCCGGGTTTCGGGTAATTCTCATTGCACCAGACGGGTGAAACCCAACGTCCTGTCCGGTTTCCTGAGGCAGGGTATCGCGGTAGAGCCTTACAGATGTTGCACGCAGTTCCTGAATTGTTGCGTTGTGCGCGAAATGGGTACAAAGCCCCGCCGCGTGCCAGGTGGAGCCATGGGTGAGGTCGTTCTTTTCAACAAGTACGACATCTTTCCAGCCCGCTTTGGTCAGGTGATACATGAGCGAAACACCCATCACGCCACCGCCAATTATCAAAACCTGTGCGTCAGTCATGCGCGCATCCTTTCGCCAGTAGGGTCATAAGGTGGTTTGCGAAGTGCATGGGCGGGATAGTGTTTTCCTGCCACCTCAATCACGAACTGACGACTACAAGTCGCGGAGAGGGGTTCACCAGCTTTTGTTTCTATCAGGCCGAACGCAAGGTTAAGTCCGGTTCGCGCGCCAATCGCGCCCGAGGTTGTCAGCCCCACCACGCGGCCATTTTCCCATATGGGTTCATCATGCAGGAGCAACGGCGAACCTTTGACGTGCAGCAGAACCAGCTTTTTTGTCACGCCCTGCGCCTTTTGAATCTCTAGAACGTCCTTACCCAAAAATGCCTTCGTCCAGTCAATCGTAAAGCCAAGCCCGGCTTCAAGCGGGGTGATCTCTGGCCCAAGATCATGGCCCCAATGTTTGAACCCCTTTTCAATGCGGCAGGCATTCAAGGCATAGTGCCCCATTGGCTGGGCCCCGTCGCGAATAAGTGCGTCGAAAACCTTGCCTGCATTTGGCACGGGAATGCCAAGTTCCCAACCAGGTTCACCCAGGAAACTGATGCGTGTTGCGCGGCAGGGAATGCCGGAAATCGTGACAGCGCGTGCAGTGGAGAAGGGGAAATTCCTCCAATCATCAGGCGATTGGCTTTGCAGCAAGTTCCGCGACCCGGCACCCATGACGCCAAGGACAACTTCCTCTTCGGTTCTGTCGTTGATCGTTACGTCATACCCGTTTGCGGCGCGGCGCAGGTAAGCCATGTCTTTGTTGCGGGTCGCAGCCCCCGAGGTGATGCGGAACAAATCCCCTGCAAGCCGGGTTATCGTGACATCACCTTCAATACCGCCTTTCGCGTTCATCAGCGGGGTGTAGATGGCGCAGCCAACCGAGACATCTATTTGCCCGGCTGCAATCCAGTTCAAAAACGCCGTGGCATCTTTGCCACTTACGTCGAATTTACCAAAGGGCGACAGATCCAGCAGCGCAGTCCCGTTGCGTAACACCGACGCTTCGCGTTCTACGATCTTCTGCCAGGGTTGCGCGCCGACGGAGTAGGGGAGGTTTCGCTCGGCTTCATCTTTCGCGTACCAAAGCCCGCGTTCCCAACCAGCCGTCAGCCCAAAGACAGCACCCGCTTTGGCCCAGTGATCATGCAGTGCAGATTTGCGCAGGCCGCGTCCGGCTTTGGGTTGTTTATAGGGCCAGTGCAGTGTGAACAGGTCTGAAACCGCCTCTTTCATCCTGTCCTTCATGTGTGAAGGCTGCGATGTTTTGGGGTCAACGCGTGCGATATCGACCTCCCACAAGTCCATGGGTGCGGTTTTGTCGACCATCCAGTCCGCGAGTGCCCGGCCAATGCCCGCCGAGGACATGATGCCAACGGAATTCATTCCCGCAGCGACGAACAACCCGTCGATCTCTGGTGTTTCTCCGATTAAGGGTCGCGTGTCAGCAGTAAAGCTTTCCGGGCCGTTCATGAATTGCTGAATGCCGGTGGTTTCCAGCGCAGGAACCAAGGCAAGGGCCGCCTCCATGAATGGCGTGAACTGATCCCAGTCCTCTGCCATCTCAAGAAACGGGCGGTTGCCCTCGGGGCTATAGGCGTCCCAGCACTTTGCGTTTGGCTCAAATCCACCGATGACAAGCTTGCCTGCGTCGCCTTTGATGTAGATGCCGGTATCAAGATCGCGCAACACAGGAAAAGGTTGAACAAGGTCGGGCATCGGTTCTGTCACAACATACATATGCTCGACCGTTTGCAGGGGCAGGGCGACACCAGCGGTATCAGCCAGTTCTTTTGACCATGCGCCTGTGCAAAGCGCGACTTGGTTGGCCTCTATGATTCCGCCATCAGCAAGCCGCACGCCTTTTACCTGCGCGCCGTCGCAAACAAGCGCGGCCACTTCGGTGTTTTCGCGAATTTCCACGCCCATTGTTTTCGCAGCGCGCGCATAGGCCATGCACAGGTCAACCGGGTTCACGCTTGCGTCTTCGGCCACCGACATGCCGCCGACGAGACCCGTGGTGTTTATGTCGGGCAGGGCGCGCGCAACGTCATTGGGGGCAATGATTTTCGGATGCAGCCCAAAATGACAGCCCAATGCGGCAATCCTATGCAGCTCATCCATGCGTTCTGGTACACGGGCCAGCCAATATCCCCCGGTCTCGCGGTATCCTGTGTTTAGCCCGGTTTCTTCTTCAAGTTTCGGGAACAGCACGCCCGCATACATCGCAAGCTTTGTCATGTTGGGTGTGGCCCGCAATGGGCCAACAATGCCAGCCGCATGCCAGCTCGTGCCGGAGGTTAATTGATTACGCTCCAGCAAAAGCACATCGTCCGCCCCCCGCTTGCCCAGATGATAGGCAAGGCTGAGACCAATGGCACCGCCGCCTATGATGATAACCCGCCCCATCTCAGTAGTAATTCACATCTGGTTTTTCGGCTTTTCGCTTCGCGATGTAGGCTTGCAGGGCCTCGTCTATGGCTGGGTCAAGGCCGGGGTCTTGATAGTCTTCCAGCCGTTGTTTCCAGAGCGTGTTGGCGCGTGTTGCTGCATCCAACTCACCGTCTGCAACCCATTGCTCGTAGGAATTGTTGTCTGGTGTATCCGGGCGGAAAAATGCGGTTCTGAAGTTTTCTTGCGTGTGTTCCGAGCCAAGGAAATGTGCGCCGGGTCCGGTTGCCGCAATCGCGGTCATGGCCTGTGCATTTTCGCTCAGATCAATTCCGTCGAAAAACCGGGCCACCTTGCCGCAAAGATCTGCGTCGAGCATGGTTTTCTCAAAACTTGTCACAAGCCCGCCTTCCAACCAGCCCGTCGCGTGGTTGATGACATTGGCGCCTGCGAACATAGACATCATAAGACCCCATGTTGCCTCTTGCTGCGATTGGCCGTCAGGCAGCTTTGAGGCCGAAAGGGTGCCAACCGTATGAAGTGGTACCCCAAGGCGTCGCGCAAGTTGTCCGGCGGCCAGAATCATTTGACCAGCCTCGGGTGTGCCAAAGGTGGGCGCGCCATTCTGCATCGAAAGGGTTGAGGCAAAGCTGCCCATCAGGCAGGGCGCACCGGGATTGATAAGTTGCACAAGGCAAAGAGAGGCCAATGCTTCGGCCAGAACCTGGGTCAGCGTTCCTGCAACGGTGCAGGGGCTCATCGCACCGGCAAGCACCCAAGGCGTGCAGGCAACCGGCTGGCCCGCGCGGGCATAAGTTTTCAAAGCCCCGGACATATTGGCATCCATCACCAGTGGCGCGTTGGTGTTGGACACGCAGTAAAGGACCGGATTATTGGCAACGAATTCTTTGCCAAACACAATACGCGCCATATCAATGGCATGGCCTGCACGCTCTGCTCCGATGAAAGCGCCCATAAACGCCCGGTCTGACCAGCGGATATGGGCATAAAGCATATCGAGATGGCGTTTGTTGGCGGGCAAATCGACGGGTTCGCATACGACACCGCCTGAATGGTGCAGGTAGGGAATTGTGTGGTGAAGTTTTACCAGCCGTGTGAAATCATCATGCGTTGCATAGCGGCGACCCTGGTCAAGATCATGCACAAAGGGCGGCCCCCATGACGGGCATAATACCGTATTTCGCCCACCCATTCTGACGGAGTTTTCGGGATTGCGCGCATGTTGTGTAAATTCGGACGGAGCGGTTGCCTGAATGGTCTTGCGGCAAAAACCGGGTTCAAACCGGACGCGCGTCGCTTCGACATCACAGCCCGCATTCTGAAATATCTGCAATATTTCGGCGTCATCGTGAAATTCCATGCCAGTCTGCTGCAAAAGCAAATCAGCATTATGTTCTATAAGCGAAAGCCCTTCATCGCTCAGAATCTCAAAGCACGCGATCTTTCGAACAATGAATGGCGCGCGCTTCTCTGTTGTTCTGCTCACGCTTGCGGCGTGACCGCTTCGACCACCGGAACGGCGTTTCTTTTTTCGCGGGTCAGGGGGTTGAGTGTTCACCTGTTAGCCTCACTGTCATTGGTAAATGTTTGAATTTTCTTTCTGCAAATTGCAAATGCGGATTAACAACATTAGTTAATCTAATAGTGTGTATTAGCGATCAAGCTGGGATGAATTTCTATGGTGAGTCGAATTTCCTTTGATAACAACCTGATAAAGGCGATGGAGGTGTTTGTTGCCATTGCTGAAACCGGACAGGTTACCATCGCGGCGAAATTGCTTGGAATCACGCAATCAGCCGCATCACAGCACTTGCGAACATTGGAAACCACCTTTGGCGTGACGCTTCTGGATCGTACCGTTCGCCCAGTAAAACTGACGCAGGCAGGCGAATTATTTCATCGTCACACGCTTCGGGTTCTGAATGAAGTAGAAGATCTTGTTACTGACATGCGCCATCAAGGTGCACGCCCAATCAGCAGGCTGCGTGTTGGTATGCTGGCTTCGACCGCGACAACCCTAACGCCTGATCTTGTTGCGCTTGCGAAGGACGAATTCAATGTTGACGACATGACGGTCTACGCAGGTCAGGAAACGGATCACGCAGGCTTGCTGCGCGCCAAGCAAGTTGACCTCGTCATAACCTCAAACCCCTTGTATGACATGGATGGTTTGGAGCGGCATTCGATCCTGAAGGAATCCTTTTTGCTCGTATTGCCAAAGTCTTACGACGGTCCAACGTCAAATCTGGAAGAAATATTCAAGAGACTACCGCTTGTCCGCTTTGCAAGCACAACAAGCATTGGTCGGCGGACAGAGCAGCATTTGCGCCGTTTGAAACTGCAGGCGCCACGGGTTATTCAGGCGGATCGTTCAAGCATGGTGACGGCCTGTGTTGCACGTGGCATGGGATGCACCTTGTTGACTCCAAGCCTGCTGATTGACGGTTTTGTCGAACGAATGCCCCTTAATATCAGACCTCTGCCAATTGCTGGCATCTCACGCACCATTTCGTTGCTTGCGCGCAGCAAAGAACTTGGCGCTTTGCCAAACAGGTTTGCTGAAACGTCAAAACGCATACTGATAACCCAGATCGAACGACAGATGGGGCAAACCGGCCTGAATGCTGTTGAGATTTTGTTTGATGAATAGTGGCACTAATCATTTTCGAACCAAGTCGGTTGCAGCAGTCGCTGACTTCGTCCAAAGATTTCTGCCATGGGAAAGATAATTCTGTTTAACAAACCTTTTGGTGTGCTTTCGCAGTTTACAGATGCGGGCACAGCTGGGTCTGCTCGTAAAACTTTGTCCGAATTTATTGATGTGCCCGGGGTTTATGCCGCTGGACGGTTGGACAAAGACAGTGAAGGTCTTTTGGTTCTGACAGATGATGGCAGGCTTCAGCATAAAATTAGCGACCCCAAACATAAAACATCGAAAACCTATTGGGTGCAGGTTGAAGGTAAACCCGGAGATGAGAAGCTGGATGAGCTTCGCAAGGGTGTTTTGTTGAAAGATGGTAGAACGTTACCAGCCGAAGTTAATCGAATTATTGAACCTCCCAATCTTTGGCCGCGAAATCCGCCGGTACGTTACCGAAAGACGGTGCGAGACAGTTGGCTGGAAATAACGATTTCAGAGGGGAAGAACCGACAGGTTCGCCGTATGACCGCTGCAATCGGGTTTCCGACGCTCAGGCTTATCCGATACCGCGTTGGTGAATGGACGCTGGATGGGATAGAGTTGGGCAAATGGCGTGAAGCGTGAGTGCATGGTCAAGACTTGGAGCCGCCCGGCCGGAACGACAGTTTTCTAAAGCATCGTCAGAAACGAGTTCTGTTACCGCGTCTTTTTCATCAGAATCCAGTTTTCACCCGGGTTCTTCCAGTCTTCCTTAACGATTGGACGCGAGGCAGTGGGTTTGTACCTGTGTTTTTCATACAGGCGGCGTGCACCATTGTTTGCGTCTGACACGATAATGCTCATCTGGCCGTTAGTGCACGCGGCTTCGGCTTGTTTTAAGAGTTCAGAGCCAAATCCTTTTCCGCGGTACTCAGGGAATGCAGCTAAAACACTGACGTACTGTGTGGATAGCGCGAGGTTCTCCAACTCAATAAGTGGGACAAACATGGCCGGGGTATCCGGCGTTATCTCGTCAGTCTCATCACCAATTGAGTAGGTGATCAGACAGGCCGCAACGCTGTTATCAACGGAGATAACAAATGCATTTTTGTAGCTGAAGCTTCCGTCGGGTCTTTGCGCCCGTGCCTTGCCAATCTCCCACGGGTCCTGACCGGGTTCTGCGAGTTTTGACCAGAAATAGTAAGGCATACCTTCGCCAGCGAAATTGATCAGATGGGCAAGGTGCATTCCGTCTTCCGGGCGGGCGGGGCGTATTCTGTGCGTTATGGTTTCCATATTGTCCTCCGCCGCCCTCTCATATCTGCTTCAATGAGAGGGCGGTTATCTTCCTTCAGGCGGCGTGTTCATGTCTGCAAGATCGCGCCATTGCTTCGATATGTCTGTGATCAGTGCCACAGCATCCGCCAAAGACGGTCAGATTAGGCAATAACTCCGTCAATCCGACAACATCATTCCCCAATTCCTGCGGGTCGCCGTTATCCAACTCTTCGGAGTTGTCCAGTTCTTCATGACTCATGCGGGATGCATTCGCCCGTACTCCGCGAATACGCTCGAGCCAACTTTCATTGTTCGCGATGGCGTCCACAAAATGGTCAGGGTGCGCGCAGTTGATCATGAAGTAGATCGGCGCATTGTCTGTTTCAATGTCGACCTGTTGAATGGCGCCTTTCAGGGTCTGACCCGAAGGCAGGCGCCCATCTGTTTCAACCGTAAAGGAAATCACACAGGGGATGTTTCTGGCCTGGGCGGCTTTTGCAATTCCGATAGCCTCTTCCACGTAGGTCATGGTGAGTGCGGT
>Ga0316204_10003174_pt1 | contig 34021 bp, 30 predicted proteins | sample 6monrhotite_MG_2_FD_205661 | JGI IMG/M metagenome (GOLD analysis project Ga0316204, IMG submission 205661) | Microbial mat bacterial communities from mineral coupon in-situ incubated in ocean water Damariscotta River, Maine, United States -... | ecosystem: Environmental > Aquatic > Marine >... | reverse complement strand
GTTTCTGAAAGTGTAGAGAAGAGATTAGTCGCAGATGTACCGTTTGGGGCATTCTTATCGGGAGGAATTGATAGCTCTATCATAGTAGGTTTGATGAGTGACGTTCATGATAAAAAAGTAGACACATTCTCTGTGACCTTTAAAGAAGATGAATTCTCTGAAGGCAAATATGCGAAGGAGGTTGCTGACAAGTTTAAAACCAATCATCACGAAATTGAATTGGGCGCTTCTGAATTCAGAGATTTGATTCCTGAAGCTCTTTCTTTTATGGATCACCCGAGTGGAGATGGCCCTAATACTTATGTGGTTTCTAAGAAAACTCATGAGGCAGGAATTAAAATGGCTTTGAGTGGATTAGGTGGAGATGAGCTTTTTGGAGGTTATTCAATTTTTAATCAAGTTCCAGATCTTCAGAAAAAAGGATGGCTGAAAAGTTTCCCTGCATATGCGAGAAAACCTTTAGCCAATGGCTACCACATGCTAAAGGGTACGGTTGCATCAAGCAAGATTAAAGAAATATTGAAATTAGAGTACTTCGATATGGAGTACATCTATCAGTTTTACAGACAAGTATTGATGGATGATCAGATAAAGAAGATTTTAAAAAGTTCTGATTTACCAAGACATTCAGCATTTGATATTGCACATAAATTGGTTGGTTATGAAACTATAGGTTGGCAGATGCCATCTTTGTCAAGGATTTCGGCGGCTGAGATTTCAACATATATGCAAAATGTACTGCTCAGAGATTCAGATCAAATGAGTATGGGGACAGGCTTAGAGTTGAGGGTTCCTTTTTTAGATCATGAGTTGGTTGAATTTGTGTTGGGTGTGCCAGATCAATTCAAAAGACCAACATCACCAAAGAAATTGTTGGTGGATAGCTTTAAAGATATTCTACCTGAAAATGTCTATAATAGAGAGAAAATGGGCTTCGTTTTGCCCTATTCGCATTGGATGAAAAATGAACTCAAATCTTACTGTGAAGAAAGGTTGAATCATCTAAAGAATTACAAGCAATTTAGGGATGGCGGAGTTGAGAAATTGTGGATGCAATTTTTAAAGGGGCACAAACGTGTAACCTGGTCACGTATTTGGCCGATAGTAGTGCTAGGAGATTGGCTTAAAGCCAATGAGATTGATGAGTAAAAAAAGAATCTTAATATGTATTGATTGGTATGAGCCTGGCTTTAAAGCTGGAGGTCCAATTCGTTCTGTTGCAAATATTGTAAACGAACTGAAAGATGATTACGAATTTTATATCTTAACATCTGCATATGATTTAGGCGAAATTGAGCCTTATAAAGACTTGGCTTTGAATGAATGGTTTGATGAAGGAGGATTGTTTTTAAAATATCTTGACAAAACTCTCTTGAACTATGCAGCAATTAAAAGAAACATTCAAGAAATTCAGCCTGATGCTGTTTACTTAAATTCTCTTTTCTCAAAAGTATTTACGCTTTTCCCATTATTGGCTTGCCGAAGATATGGATACCCAGTTGTATTGGCACCAAGAGGAATGCTTGGTCAAGGAGCTCTTGAGTTGAAAAAAGGAAAGAAGAAATCATTCTTATTGATTTCGAAGATTTCAGGACTCTACAAAAAAGTGAAATGGCACGCCTCAACAACTGAGGAGGAAGAAGAGATTTTTAGAACTTTTGGCAGAAAAGCTAAGGTGCATATTGCACAAAACATCCCAATGGGTCAAAAATTCAGCCTTGATGAAATTCTGAATGGAAAGAAAACTGGGACGACTCGTTTTATTTTTGTGAGTAGAATTGCAGTAAAGAAAAACTTACACTTGGCAATTTTGGCTTTTAAGCAGTTGAAGACAACACAGCCTTGCACTTTTCATATTTATGGAAACATTGAAGACCAAGAATATTGGGATACGTTTAAGGATGAAATAAAGGAAAGCAAATATCTAACAATTGAGTACAAAGGTGTTGCTACACCTGCTGAATTGCCTGAGATTTATGCAAATGCAGATTATTTAGTGTTGCCTACAAAGCATGAGAACTATGGGCACGCTATCGTTGAGGCATGGTCAAACGCTTGTCCGGTAATTATTTCAAGAAATACACCTTGGAAAAATTTGCACGTTCAAGATTTGGGATGGGACATTGACCTAAAGAATTTCGATAATTTAGTGAATGCAATGCAAGAAGCAGTTGATTTAGATTTTACATCATATGTTGCACAATGTACAGCCAGCTATAATTATTTTAAGGAGGTGATTACTGATAACGAAGTTATAGAAGCTAATCGAAAATTGTTTGCTGATGAAAACTGATTTGTCAAAATTCAATAATGACTGGTACAAGCCTGGAGGTAAGGTTAAGAGAGCATTCTGGTACATGTTTAACGTTACTTTTTTGTTGAACCCAATGAATCCTTTTAGTGGATTAAAGAAGTTGGTTTTGAGAATGTTCGGAGCTAAAATAGGTAAAGGTGTAGTGTTGAAACAAAGAATCAATGTTAAGTATCCTTGGAAGTTAGAGATCGGAGATCATTCTTGGATTGGTGAAGATGTTTGGATTGATAATCTTGATATGGTCAAAATAGGATCGCACTGTTGTGTATCACAAGGTGCTTTGCTGCTTTGCGGAAATCATAACTTTAAAAAAGAAGCCTTCGACTTGATGATCGGTCCAATAACACTAGAAGATGGCGCTTGGGTAGGAGCTAAGGGAATTGTGACAGCCGGGGTTACTTGTGGCAGCCATTCAATATTAGCTGCGGGTTCTGTTACCTCAAAGAATTTATCTCCCTATTGGATTTACAGGGGTAACCCTGCTGAGAAAACAGTTGAACGAAAAATTGAGAGTTAATGAAAGTCTCAATCGTAACGGTAGCCTATAATGCCGCATCCACAATTAAAGATACAATTGAGTCAGTGTTGAGTCAAAAAGGTATTGATTTAGAATACATCATTGTTGATGGCGGATCAAAAGACGATACTGTTCAAATCATTGAATCTTTCGGAGCTAAAATCCACAAATTTATATCTGAACCAGATAAAGGGATTTATGACGGAATGAATAAGGGGGTTAAAATGGCCTCAGGAGACATTGTCGGAATTTTAAATTCTGATGATTTTTATATGGATGAAAATGTACTTCAAAAAGTCGTAGAAAAATTCAATGCAGGCATTGATGCTGTTTATGCTGATTTGGTTTATGTTGATCAGTTTGATACTAATAAGATTACAAGAACTTGGGTGTCCAAAAAGTATGAGGAAAATGCCTTCGTTAGAGGGTGGATGCCTCCGCACCCGACATTTTTCGTGCGAAATGAAATCTACGAAAAATTCGGTTGCTACTCGCTCGAACTGAGATCAGCAGCTGATTATGAATTTATGCTTAGAGTTATCCATAAACATAATATAGCCTTGAATTATTTGCCAGAAGTGATTGTTAAAATGAGAGCTGGAGGAGAGTCAAATGCTTCATTTAAAAATAGACTCAGAGCAAATAAAGAAGATAGAATGGCGTGGAAAATGAATAGCCTTAAACCATCTCCATTCACTTTTATTAGAAAGCCACTTTCTAAGATTTCACAGTTTTTCAAGAAATAGGACTTCAATAATAGAAGCCAATAACCTTTCTCACAGTTCTATATCTTTCTAAATTAGAAGGATAAATCAATCAACATGAAAAAAAGATACTATTTAGGCGCAGCACTCTGCCTGGCATTTGCCGGAAATGTGCAAGCCCAATCTATGTCAGAGAATTTTGACAGTTGGACGAACGGTTCATACATGGGTGTGAATTCAACCGAATGGTCTACTTGGAGTGGAGCAACAGGAGGAGCAGAAGATTGCCAAGTGACAACCGCACAGGCAAATTCAGGTGCTAATTCAATTTACTTCATGTCTACTGTTTCTACAGGAGGTCCTCAAGACGTAATTGTTCCTTTTGGCGGCGAACACAATACTGGAGATTTCAATTGGAATTCAGACTTTTATGTGGATGCCAACCAGGGAGCTTACTTCAATTTTCAGGCTAACAATACCGTTGGTGAAGTTTGGTCATTCAATTGCCAAATGCATAATAATGGAACTATCACATTTGATGACGGTTCAACTATTTGGGTTACTGACACATATCCTTCAGATACTTGGTTCAATATTGAGATTGATGTTGACCTGAACACAAACACCTGGGAGGTAATTCTAGATGGAGTTTCATTAGGTGATTACACGGCTGTTGTCGGACAGATTGCTTCAATTGACATTTTCCCAGTGAACGCATCAAACGGAGGAAACAATAATTCTTCTTTTTATGTAGATAACTTCAATTATACACATACGGCGTTCACTTTGCCTTCTGAAAACGCAGCTGTTTCACAAATCGTTGATTTAGGAGGTGTTGCAACTGCAGATATCTATCCTACAGTGACAGTAAGAAACTTGGGTACATCTGCAATTACTTCTTTTGATTTAGAATGTGATTATGATGGTAACCAGATTACTGAAAATATTACTGGAGTTAATATTCCATCAATGGGTGAAATGGAAGTGACATTTGCTAATGCATTGGTTTTAGCAAGTGGTGCGAACGATATCACTGCTACTGTTTCAAATGTAAATGGAAATGGAGCTGATGGAAATGCGGCTGATGATATTAAAGTAAAGTCAATCACAACAGTTACACCAGCCCCAGGTAAAGTTGTAGTTGGTGAAGAAGCTACAGGGACATGGTGTCAATGGTGTCCTAGAGGAGCTGTCTTCATGGATATGATGGCAGATGTTTATCCTGATCACTGGGCAGGTATAGCCGTTCATAATGGGGATCCAATGGCTTGGGAGCCGTATGACTTAGCAATGTCTTCTGCAGTTAGTAATTCTTATCCTTCAGCTTTGGTTGATAGAGGAGGTATCATTGATCCTTCTGAAATGGAAGCTGATTTTAATGCTAGAGTTGTAATTCCTCCTGTTGCTTTCGTGACAAATGGGGCAGAATATGATGCTGGTTCAGGAATGTTGAGAGTTTCTGTAACATGTGATTTTCAGGCAACCGTAACTGGTACTCATAGATTGGCAATGGTTTTAACCGAAGATAACTTATCAGGGACTTCAAGTAACTGGGCGCAAGTAAATGCATACGCAGGCGGTGGTGCTGGTGTTATGGGTGGATATGAATTACTTCCTTCTCCAGTTCCAGCTTCTCAAATGGTTTATGATCACGTAGCAAGAGTAATTTTACCAAGTTTTGGTGGATTTACTGGAGCATTCCCAACAACTGATATGGGTGACGAGCACACTGTGATTTTCGAATTACAAGTTGATCCGTCATGGGATTTTGATGAAATGCATGTGGTAGGTATGTTAATAGATCCAAGCGGAGACATTGACAATGCTGGATACACATCATTGAATGAGGCCTTAACAAATGGTTTAACAACATCAACTGTTGTTGTTACCGAGGTTGAAGAGCTCTCAGTATCGGCACCTTTTGAAATGTATCCTAATCCAACTCAAAATGGATCTGTTATTTCATTGACTGATTTAGAGAATGATGAAGTTGTGGTTACGGTTATGGATATGAATGGAAAAGTAATTGCGACAAGAAATTATGGAGCATTGACTGGAGCGTATCAATTACCGATTAATACAGCTGATTATGCAGCAGGAATTTACTCTGTGCAGCTAAGAGTTGGCGATAACCAAAACATTCAAAAGTTAATCGTTGAATAAGATTGACTAACTAAAATTAGAATGAAGGAGATCAGAAATGGTCTCCTTTATTTTTTTATAGAAACTATTGCTCCGTTTTCTGGCGCCCAAAGTTTAAGAGCTGCGGGAGGATCAAAACGAGTTTCGTCAGTTAAACCTGCTACTTCATCAACGTTAGCGTAATCAACTGTTCTCATCTCAATCTCTTCGTTTGAAACGACAATCCATTTAAAGGAATTGACTGAACCTGCGTCTCTAGTCCAAGTTCTGATTCTGTCTGGTACTCTTAATGGTGCTCCCCAGCATCCTTCACCTGCATATACAATCCCGTTTTCGTCATCTCTTACGAATCCATCCTCAATACCTTTTGTCTTTCCTTTTTTGATTGGCCAAGTAACCTTGGTAATGTGACTGTCGCATTCTATAGCCAAACGTACACCATGTTTTTCAAAAAGGTCAATCCATCTTTTATAGATTTGTTTAACACCTTTCATTTTCATCTTCCAGTTCACATGTGGTCTACAAGCTCTGTGGTACATTGGGATTTGCCAAAAAAAGTTTTCATGTTCAATTAAAGTCTGTTCTAAAAATTTCTTTTGAGCACCTCCGAAAACAATCTCTGTGTTCAAGCAGATGATATTTACCAAATCTCCACCCATTGTTACATTGTAAACATTTTTCTCATCAGGACAATCAAAGAATTTGATCAGGCAATCGTTTGATTGCTCATGATTTCCGCGGCTTGTTATAATTGGAATAATTCTATTGTCAAAATCTGAGTAAGTTGCTTTATAGTCTTCAAACCAGAATCTCCATTTAGCTTCATTGTCAATGTCAGTATAATCTCCGTCAAACAGAATGGCGTGAGGAGCTAATTTCCCTACCATTTTAAAACCTAAAACTCTTGTTGCTCTTCTACTTCTTGAATCACCACCAGCAATTAAAGAAAGTTTTGAAGTGTTAACGTTTGGTGTAGTTTTAAACCAGAATCTTTCTGAAACGCCCTCATTGTCTTTTACAACAAAGTAATAGGCAGTGTTAGGCTCAAGATTAATTAATCGAACAAACCTATTTTCCATTCCTTTGTATTTGTTGGCGTGCACGACATGTGCAAGGTTTGAGTATTCTAAATATCTATTCGGAGAAAAATCTTCTTTACCCCAAAATACGACAGCAGAATCACCACTCACTTGGTTCCAACCAATGGTCGCTTCGTGATCGCCATTTTTATTGAACATCACTCTGAAAAAATCCGTCTTAGCATAAGATAATCCCGATACTAGAACGAATAATAGAAATAGACTAAGATTTTTCATAATATGGCAACAAATGTATAGGATTTCAATTAGCTTTTAACATTCGAATTAGGATAAATTAAGATGCAGTCGTGCAAGGGCATAAGATTTGCAAGGTAACTTTACAAAACAAGGACGTTTAAAAAGCAATGAATATTAAAATCACACAACTATTTTTTGGATTAGCAATGGTAGCTAGTTCAGCATACGGACAAACAAAATTTGACAAACATCTTGTTGAAGTTGAAATTGAAGAAACAAAAGAGATTTTGACTTTTGTGAAAACCCCTGAACTTTTTGAAGACAGATGGGATACACTGGCGCAGCCAAATTTCTGGAAGTTTGTGATGCAAATGTCTCCCGGCACCTCTATTCTTAATGTAAGAAGAACGAGAGAGATTCTAGAGATAACTTCTCTAGAAGAGTGGAATAAACAAACTGAAGATGAAAAAGAGGCACACAGACAATTATTGCGAGAAGAAAATGGTTTGCCTGATGATGAAAGAATCTTTATGACAACTGGTAAAAACGATTTTTACCAATTCGAGAAGGTGTTTCCTAGTATTTCTAAGGGAGTTAACTTGTTTATTGACAACGATACTGACCCTTGGTATGCTCAAGCAATATTGATGATTGAGAGTCCGGGTAAAATAGCCTATTCTAATGTTGGGGCTTTAGGGCCATTTCAGATAATGAAGTCAGTTGCAAGAAATCATGGTCTTAGAGTTGACAAATATGTAGATGAAAGAAAAGACTTTGCGAAATCAGCAAAAGCATCTTCACATTTAATAAGAACGGCCTGCATTCCTGAAGGAAAGAGGATAATGAGAAAGTTCAATATTAAAGTAGAGGGTGATACACAATACGAATTATGGTTCAGATTACTTGTCTTGCACATCTATCATGCAGGAGCAGGAAACGTAGATAAATTGATGGTTAATGTGATAAAACCGAAGGCAGGTGGGAAGCAGTTAATTGATACAATCTGGCATTCTGAATACGGTCAGTTTGGGAACTCTTCTCAAAACTACAGTCAGCTTGCACTTGCATCTTTGCTAATTCTGGATAATCTCATCTTTGAGAAATGTAGTTCAGTTGATCAATGTTCTTACGAAGGAAAGAAGTAAAAAAGACCCATACAGCTTCCATTTTATGGAATTCTTCTAAAAACATGGTTAGAGCTACCGGCCCGGTCTGAGATCCTCTGTTATCATTCTAAGAATGTACCGTTCAAGACGGGGTTGAGGCCTGTCATCAATGAACAACTAAGATCGCCCTAAAAAATAAAATACTAAGAACCAAAAACTACTGCATGGGCTCCCTTGCGGAATAAAATCACAATACTACTTAGTAGCTGGATTTGTATTATAAAGTTAACTCAATTTAATTGAAGTTGCTCAAAAAATTATTGATAATCGCCTTTCCATTTTCAGTCAAAATTGATTCTGGATGAAACTGAACAGCTGCAATTGGCAAACTGTCATGTTCAAAGGCCATGATAATGTTGTTTTCAGATTCACCTGTAATGTGCAAAGTAGGAGGGAAGTTCTCTTTTTTGGCAGCCCAAGAATGATACAAGCCTATTTTAAATTCTTCTTTAATTCCTGCAAATAGCTTAGAAGATGATTTAAATTTCCCGATCTCCGCTCTGCCGTGTTTAATTTCATCTTGATTGAAAATCTCTCCTCCAAAATGTTGAGCCAAAGCTTGAAAACCTAGGCAAACTCCCAGAATCGGTTTTGAATTTGAGAACTTCTCAATAACTTTCATTAGATCACCTGATTCATCCGGAAGTCCTGGTCCTGGTGAAAGAACGAGCTTGTCATAAGATTCAATTGCATCAAAGTTGATTTGATCATTTAAAACCACATCTACCTCACAATCGAGTCCTTCTAAATAATGAACAAGGTTGTAGGTGAAAGAATCGTAGTTATCTATGAGTAAGATTTTCAATTTGAATGCGTAATTTTAGTGCAAGTTAGACATCATTCAAAACATAAAACAAACTCTATGAAGAAAATTATTTCAACTAAGAATGCTCCAGGAGCAATAGGACCTTATTCTCAAGCTGTTAAAACTGGTAATATGCTCTTCACTTCGGGGCAAGTCGCTATACATCCTGAAACAGGAGAGTTGGTTATGGATGATGTTCAAACAGAAACACATCAGGTGATGTCAAATTTAAAGGCCGTTCTTGCTGAAGCGGGAATGACGTTTGATAATGTGGTTAAGACAAGTATCTTTCTTCAAGATATGAATGATTTTAATGCAGTTAATGAGGTGTATGCCTCTTACTTTTCATCAGATTTTCCGGCAAGAGAAACTGTGCAAGTTGCATGCTTACCAAAAAGTGTAAATGTTGAAATCTCAATGATTGCTGTTGACTAGGCAGAAGTTGCTTGAGCCTGTGGAGCTTCTTGCTTTTTGTTCTTGCGCTCTTTCCATTTATAAAACCACCAAGCACCTACCGTAAAATATAGGGCTGAACCGATTAGTAATGTCCAATGGACAACTGTTGTTTCAGCAATAAGATAGTCATAACCCAATATGATAAAAGTGGCTACTAAAGAGCCTACTGCACCAGCAATGTAGAATATAAATCCAATTCTCTTCTTTCTCCACACTAAGATGAGTCCCAATAACATGATGAAGAAAACGGCAAATTGAATGAGGGAATGCACAGTGAGCATATTTACGGTATCAGCATATCCATAAAGTTTACTACCTACACGGTGAAATGCAGGGATGACATCATTTCGCCATCCAGGCTTCAATCCATTCATCATCATCAATGATAGGAAAGTCATCAAATACCATGAGAAGAGGTATACCCACATGATAAAGACAACTCCAACTGATACTCTCGTTAAAAGGTTGGGGCGTTCTTTCCCTAAAATCAAGTGTTTGATTTTTTGTGGGATTGTAACTGCTACAACTCTTTCTATTTTAGATTCATCAATCGGCATCTACTCAAATTTAATCATTTAGATTTCATCCCAATCAGTACCACACCATTTTTTAAAAATTCTTTTCTGAAGATTGCTCGGAGCTTTGGCTTTCTCAATTTTGTAAATAGGGAAGTAGCTTTTATTTGTGTGTGGACATGTTAGATTGATAATCTTACCTTTTCTGCTCACAACAAGCTCTATTTGGTCGTCTTGAAAGTATTCAACCCATTTATCAAGGTCTTTGTTTACTTTGAATCCATTAATTGAGACAATTTCATCATCCAAAATAATACCCCCTAAATCTGCTGCACATCCAGGGTAAAGCTTTTTAACCACAGTTTTAGATCCTTCAATTAAACACTTAACACCAATAACATTGGTTGAGAATGCCGGATTCTTATCCATTTTTATCACCAAGCCTAATTGTTCTAGCGCTTCACTAACTATATGTTCAAATGAGTGCAATCCGTAATAGTAATTCGCGAAATAATCCTTCAAATTCTCATTAGCATACTTCTCAACAACACCTTGAAAGTCACGTTCAGTATATCCTTTGTCATTTAATGCAAAGGTTTCGTACATCTCTTTCATTACATGATGCAGAGATGCTTTGTTCGCAGAGTTGGTTCTGATTTTAGCGTCAGTTACCAAGGATAAAATAGCACCTTCATTATAAATAGAAACCTTTCTGTTCGGCACTCCTGCTACATATCCATCTAACCAAGTATCGAAACTTGATTCAGCTACCGAATAATTAAATCTACCAAAATTGTCAAAGTGTCTTTGAAGTAGTTTCTCCAATTCCTTTTTGTACCATTTCCAATCTTTAACGCCGCTCTCAACCAAATAAAGATCTCCCATATAAGTAGTAACACCTTCGGTAACGTAACCTTGTCGAGAATAATTCTCTCGTGAATAATCATAAGGGTACATCTCTGCCGGTCTTAAGGCCTTCACGTTCCAAGTATGGTAAAGCTCATGAGAGCTTACACCTAAGAAATCGTCATAAAGGCTTCCCATTAAGTCGTAGGTTGGACCTAAAGCGATCACTGTTGAGGTTTGATGTTCTACCCCATGATAAGCATTGATAGGAAGAATCTGATAGAGATAGTGATAGTCACTAACCGGAAATTTCTCAAACTTCTCGATTTGAGATTTAGTGTATGCAGTTAAGTCTTTAATTATTCGCTTTTCATCTAGTTTTACATCTCCTTGAAACCATAAATGAAAATTGGTTTTATAGCAGGTAAACTCTAAATGGGTAAGTGAATTTGAAGCAATAAATGGCGTGTCAACCAATTCATGATATGAGTTAAAAGTCGCATGGTTTTGCTTGAATTCTTTTCCTGCCGCAATTTTGAAACTTTCTGGAATCACTAGTTTAACCTCACAAGAACTCTTCTGTTCTTCAGCTTTATAAATCAAACAGTTAACTGGATTTACGTAAAGCTGTGATTCATCCATATATGTAGAGCCAGCATTCAGTTCAGAAGCATAATATTTGTAAGAAACCCTTATTGATTTGGCGTCTTCGCAGTTTACTTTCCAACTGTCTTTTGTAATTTTAAAAGCTTCTATTTTTTTACCCTTTTCATTGGATACTTTGAAGCCATGAATGTTCTTAACGAATTCTCCTCTTTCGTATCTACCAGGTCTCCAAGTTGGGAACTGCAATTCTACAAAATTGTCTTTTTCTACATCCATTTCCATTGTGATAGGGATGTATTGAGTGTTGGGATTTTCGTAAGTTATTGTGTATTTCATTGTGAAAGTGTAATTGTCAATTAGCGAATGCGAAGATAGTGTGTTTGAGTTCAAAAATAGTTTAAACTATTTTCAAAAATCAATATCAAAATCTTCAACACTCATTTGAATGGGAGGTCCTGGAATTCCTTGTAAACCTTGATTTCCGTTCGCTCCATCATTACCTGGCGTTCCGGCTGTTTGTCCTTCTTCAGGAGTACCCGGCTTTCCGCCACGTCCACCAACTCCGGCTTCACCGCCATCTCCACCATACAAGAATGCAGTAATTCGACTTTTAATTTCTTTGGCTGATGGATGAATGAATACATAAACGTTTCCGCCATTTCCGCCCTGACCGCCGTCTCCGCCTATTCCGCCTGACCCACCAGAGCCAGGATCTTTGTCTTTCTTCTCAGTTTTCTTTCCATCTTTTCCGTCTCCGCCATCTCCACCTGTGCCTCCGGCTCCACCTGTGCCTCCTTTTGAATATACTTTTATAGGAAATCCAACATCCTTATTTTTAAAATAATAGACTGCTGAAGCATTTAAATCAGTCACTCTCAGGTAGTAGAGATTATCTTCTTCTTTCTTATAAATGTGAACTGAAATGTCATGTCCAATATCGCCCATATCGCCCGGCGAACCGTCTCCACCATCTTTACCATCTTTGAACAAAAGTGGTGTAGAACCATTGCTGCCATTGGTTCCGTTCGCACCTTGATTTCCACTAAACTCTAAAACAAGATCACCTTTGTAGTTGTATGGAATAGATTTTTTTGTTGTGAAATTCAATTCCTTCTTGATGTATGTGGCCAACACATGTACGGTATCTTCTTGAAATGAAGTGGGGTATGAACTCAATTCCAAATAACTTCCGCTCACATTAGCATCTGCTGAACTCAGTTCTAATTCTGACTTACCTGTGATCTCTTTCTCTTTTCCTGAATCAAATTTAAGATAGGTTTGAACCTTAAAGCTTTTACCATAATTTATGTGGGCGTCTCGTGAATAGCGAACTTCAATACCTGTTGGGGTTCCCCACTTCTTTGTACCGCATGAAATGGCTAATAAAGAAATGAATATAAGCGAAATGAAATGTTTTGTCATCTATCTAAATAAAGCCTAAAAATAAAATAAAAGCTTGGCTCTTCAAATATTATAGAGAATTCCTTAAATTCGTGCCCGCCTGATGTTAGGTCAGGAATCAATTAATTATTGCAAGAAAATTTAAGATATGTCATACGATATTATAGTATTAGGAAGTGGTCCTGGCGGATATGTAGCTGCGATTAGAGCTTCTCAATTAGGAATGAAAGTAGCTGTTGTTGAAAAAGCTGAGTTAGGTGGTATCTGCCTTAACTGGGGATGTATCCCAACAAAAGCCCTTTTAAAAAGTGCAAACGTATTTGAATACATTTCTCATTCTGAAGATTACGGAATTTCTGTTTCAGGATCAAAAGCTGATTTTGGTGCAATAGTGAAAAGAAGTAGAGGAGTAGCAGAGAAAATGTCTGGTGGAGTTCAATTCTTAATGAAGAAGAACAAAATTGATGTGATCAACGGTTTTGGAAAAGTGAAAGCTGGAAAGAAAGTTGAAGTTACTGATGATAAAGGAAAAGCTACAGAATATACTGCATCAAAAGGTGTGATTATTGCTACTGGAGCGCGTTCACGTCAATTACCAAACTTGCCACAAGATGGAAAAAAGATTATTGGATACAGAGAAGCATTAGTTCTTCCTAAGTTACCTAAATCAATGGTTATCGTTGGTTCTGGTGCTATTGGAGTTGAGTTTGCTTATTTCTATAAAACAATGGGAGTTGATGTAACAGTTGTTGAATACATGCCAACAATTGTTCCTGTTGAGGATGTTGAAGTTTCTAAGCAATTAGAGCGTTCATTCAAGAAGCAAAAAATGAAGATCATGACTAACTCATCAGTTGAGTCAGTTGATACTTCAGGTAAGAACTGTAAAGTAAAAGTGAAAACGAAGAAAGGTGAAGAGATCATTGAGTGTGATATCGTTCTTTCAGCAGTTGGAATTGAAACAAATATTGAAGGAATCGGATTAGAAGATGTGGGAATCGCAACTGATAAAGGAAAAGTATTAGTAAATGATTTCTATCAAACTAACATCCCAGGATTCTATGCAATTGGAGATATCACTCCAGGACCAGCATTGGCTCACGTAGCTTCAGCTGAAGGAATCATTTGTGTTGAGAAAATTTCAGGAATGAATGTTGACTCATTAGATTACGGTAATATCCCAGGATGTACTTACTGTTCTCCAGAGGTTGCATCTGTTGGAATGACAGAAGAGCAAGCAAAAGAAGCTGGATATGATGTGAAGGTTGGTAAGTTCCCATTCTCTGCTTCAGGTAAAGCGTCTGCTGCAGGAGCAAATGACGGATTCATCAAATTAGTATTTGATGCAAAGTATGGTGAGTTACTAGGAGGACACATGATTGGAATGAATGTGACTGAAATGATTGCAGAAATTGTTTCTATCAGAAAATTAGAGACTACTGGTCACGATATCATTAAAACGGTTCACCCACATCCAACATTGTCAGAGGCAATTATGGAAGCTGCAGCTGCAGCATATGATGAGGTGATTCACTTATAAGATAATTACTAGAAATAAAAAAGCCCCTTTAGCATTGCTAAAGGGGCTTTTTTTTAATCTTATTTTGGAACCTATAGTGTTGACCAAGGTCCTTTTAATACTACATGTCCTATAGTTGTGTTGTTAGGTTTGTTTACTTCTAATACAAACTCTCCACAAGCACCATCATTATCAAAATAGTTAATGCTAGCATAACCTTGATCTGGCATACTAGAAACCCAGTTAAACCAAATAGTTCCTAAAGGAGTAATGATGTTGATCTTTGCCCATAAGTTTTCGTCATAAGCATTGTATCCATAACTTCCTTCTTGTAATTTTTCACCGTTTTTACCGTGAAATTCAGCTAAGATTTGGAAGTTAGTATTCGTATCAGCAGCTCCTAATTCGTAGTTGTATAAATTAAGAGTAGCAGTTGAATCATTCGCAACATTCCATTCAGAACGTACGATCTCAACTTTGCCATTATAAGAGAAAGTAGAATCAAATCCTGATCCGTATTTCTCAATTTGTACAAAGACATCATTGCCTTCTGTGCAAGACTCTTCAAAAGTAGGCCCAACTTCTTCAACAGTTTCTTCTGTTTCTTCGGTAGATTCTTCAGAATCTCCACCACAACTTGCTAGCATTGAAAGTGCTATCACAGCTGCAGAAATTTTGTAAATTTTCATTTTCATAAGGTTTTAATTTGAGGCTAATATAATATTTCATTCAGTCTCGGCTTTGAATGTGAATAAATAATATTGATGTTGAAAAGTGGTATTATTCTTATCTTCATTGAGTGAATGAAGAACTGATAGATGACCCTAAGGATGACTTGGTGAGTAAAAAACCATCAGGAAATGAGAAAGAAATAAGAATCAACAGGTTCATCATTTCATATCCATTTGAGAATGAGTTACTCATTTCAGAACATAGGTCTTCTAAACTATTTCCCTTTGCACCAGTGATCATCTTTGGGGGTATGGGTGGCTTTTTTGGTTTTCTTACAATTCACTATGGTATTGAAGAGCCTTTTCATGCAGCTACCATCATGTGTTTTTGTTTTTTTCTTTTTATGTCTGGATTAGTAGCAATTGTGCTGACACATCATTACGCCAGCTCAAGGACGTATACTTTTGATAAAGATGAATTTAGGTATAATGGATTGCTTTGGTTTAAAAAGAGATTTGATAGAGAAGATGTAAAGAGTGTCTTTATTTCAGAGACAATTACCAGAACGCAGGGAAGTTCTTCAGTGAATTATAGATTTGGAATTTGTCTCAGGGTACCAATGACGCAATTTAAAGATGGGTATCCCATTTGTGATATTGAATTAAAAGATAGTTGGAAAGGTGCCATAAACGGATCAGACTATGATTCAAACGAACAAGCAAAGATTGAAGCTCGTCACATTTGTGAATTAATTGCCGAGCACTGGACTATTCCGGTGAGTATTTGAAAGCATTTTGCTACATTAGTAATACATTCACAGTCAATTGAATAATATGGTGAAAGAGGATAAAGAGAATGTTGCAGCTTTAATCGAAAAGAATCAGAGACTTAATAAGAACATTAAGTTTTTAAATCAACGTAAAGACCATTTAGTAGGTCTAGTTAGAGAGCTTGAAAAAGAGATTAAGGATCTAAGAAAAGCGCAAGGTGCATCTAAGTATTCCGTCAAGAAGAAAGGGATTACCGTGATGTTTATTGAATTGGGTGGATTTAAAAATATCAAAGAAGGTGATGACGCGAGTGCTTTGTATGATAAGTTAGACGAGATTTATATTCACTTTGATGATATCATTCATAAACACAAATTAGAGCGTGTTAAAACCATAGGAGACGATTACATCTGTGCAGGAGGAATAAAAGAAAAGAGTTCAACCAACCCGGTTGATGTTTGCTTGGCAGCTTTAGAGATAAGCGCTTATGTTGATGAACTTAAAGCAGAACATTTAACTGACAATGAGCATTTTTGGGATTTGAAGATTGGAATTCATTCAGGGAACGGAATTGTTGAAGAAGATAAATCTAAGAAGAAGAAGACTTCTTATGCCTTAACTGGTGAAGCGGTAAATACAGTTCCTCGAATTGCGGCAACATGTGAAGTAGGAGAGATTCATCTTTCAGATTACACTTATGAAATTGTGAAGGGATATTTCTCTTGTGAGTATACTGGTGACTTGCCTGTTAAATATAGAGGTAGCATGGCGCTTTATCTCTTAAAGAGAATTAGAAAGCAGTACTCTGAAGATAGAAAACAAGGGATTATTCCTAATGAAGAATTTATATTAAGATATCACCTTAAGCAATTTAATGATCTTGAAGACAAGGTGATTGAGTTCTTAATTGAAAATTTACCTGAGCACTTATATTACCACGATTATACTCACACGATAGATGTCGTAAACCAAGTAGAATTGATAGGTTATGGTGAAGGAGTTTCAGAAGAGCATATACTCTTACTCAAAACAGCTGCTTTATTTCATGACACTGGGCACACTATTGAATCAAAAGGACATGAAGCTCATGGGTGCGTGATTGCTAGGGAGTGGTTAACAGAGTACAATTATTCAGAGAAGCAGATAGATGAAATTTGCAACATCATCATGGCAACAGAAATGCCACCAAAACCTGAGACACTGCTGCAAAGAATTATGTGTGATTCAGATTTAGATTATTTGGGGAGAACTGATTTTGTTCCGACTTCGAACAAGCTATACAAAGAACTAGAAGCTATGGGAATCATGAATGATATAAACCAATGGAATAAACTTCAAGTTCAGTTTTTGTCGGCACATTCATTTTATACAGACACTTCGAATCGTTTACGTGAGGTGAACAAACAGGCCCAAATTGAACGTATTCAAAAACTGAATACTGAGGATTAATTAGTTAAAAGAGATCCTGACAAGAGTAAAGTGCTGGTACAAGAGCCTGTCGTTCCCACATGGAGTTCGCAAAAAGAAAGTGTGATTTGACCATTATTGTTTATCACATTCAAAGGCTCATTCAAAGCAGTGTTATAGGTGCAATTTGATCCTCCATCAAATACTTGAACAGTCATGTAATACTTGAAAGGTTGAAGCAAAATATTGTCAGGGTCATGAGCGTATTTACCTGATTGCGGCTCTTCACCAAAATAGAAGTTGAAATCGAAATCTGTTGTCGCCACACTTAACTTATAATGATCAGGCAATAAAATACCAGACAAATTCCCCATGGAATAAGTGCTTGTACCGTCTTCTACTTGTCCTGGTGTCAAAGTGCAGTTGTCAAAGTCAGGAACCTGATCTGTTGCAAAGCTCATTTCTTCACCGTAATTTAAACCTGTACCGTCTGTACTATAAATAAAAGGTCTGAAATAGTAAACCGTGTTTGCGTACAAATCATCTATTACAAAGTCAGCTGTGCTAGGACCTGTAACCAGGGTAGACATGCTACCATCATCTAGATTAGGGTTGGGTTCGTCATCCCAGCAAACACCAACTTCTACTTCATTCTTATTTCCTTTGATATCGTAAGTCGCATCAACTGCAATTGAGTTGTAAGTCTTCGTTTGTAATACGACCGAACTCTCCCAGTTCTTTGACTTATTACAAGATGATAGGTTGAGAGCCAAAGCTGCTAATGCTAAGCCAAAAGTGAAGTTCTTTAATGTCATGTTGCTGTATTGAGGACAACAAGATAATTAAAACTAAGCGTCTAGTTGGGCAATGTTGATAAGTTGTGAGAAAGCTTAGTCTTTATTCTTATTCTTTCTTTTTTGACTCTTGTCTTTTCCTAAACTAACTTTGAAATCGTCAGCATCTCCGACAATTTTGATGTTCACATAGGCTCGCTTCTTTTCAGGGTCAACATATTCAATTTCATCTTCTTGATCAGGAGAAGTTTCTTCTTTGTTTTTCTTGAATAGCATTTTGAATCCTGTGCCTGATACTAAACTTAGAGGAACTCTCATGTAATACTCCATATTGTAATCCATGTCTTGGGTACCTGAGATCATCATGAAACCTAGAGTAGAATTGATCGTCATGTTCGGAATACTGATTGTGCCATTGTTGAAATCAATATGATTTTGGAGGGTGTCGAATTTCACATTGTAAACATTCTTGTCTACAAAGTAATCCTTCATGTCTACTATTGGTGCATAGTTAACGAGACGTCCATCTTTGATGAGCACATCCATATGAATCTCAGAATCATCTAAAATTGGAACCATATCGGCATGCATATGCATTTTACCTGTAATGGTGGTTGTTATTTTACCGTGAAGATTTTCTGATACTAAGTGATCTTGACCGAAATTCTCAAATTTGAATAATAGTTTATCTAAATCAACACCTTTCAGCTTTAGGTTAGGACTGAAGTAAATCTTGTCTTTGTTCGATCCATTAAAATATCCTGCAACTTCAATCTTACCTCCAGCAGCCTTCATTCTTAGCGTGTCTATGTGAATGTAGTGATCAGGTGTAGTTCTGAATCTACCATGCATATCATGAAATAGATACCTGTGATAATTCATATGATCAATGTCTAAATCAATAGTCATTGTGCTAAAAGGTAATTCATAGATATTGAAACCGGCCTCATGTTCTTCAGGGCTTTCAGCTAATTGACCTTGAGGTTCATTATAGTTGAAGAGTTCATCAAAGTCTAATCTACTGGCTCTAATCCCGAAGTGATTATCACGCTTTCTTATGGATTCATCTTCACCGAAATAGTAATTCATATCCATCTCAAATTTCGACTTACCAATTTGTCCGGCGAGTTCTTCCATTACCAAATGTTCATCCTCAATATGAACGCGACCATTGAAGTTCTCAAATTTCATTGGATGGATTTTCATCTTCGCATCTACCTCAGTTAATCTCACATCAGTAGATTGCAAGCCATCATTGAAGTGAAGCTCAACTGCACCATGAAGTTTTAATCCTGTAAGCTCTTCATGGCGATAATCCTCAGGTACATAGTTTTCACCTTTGTAAGAGAAAAGATCTTCTAATTGTAAATGTTTTGAAGTAAGATCAAATTCAATTTCAGTATCTCCTTTAGGATGTTCTTGAAGCCATCTTTCGTAATCTAACAACTTCCCATTGAAGTGGAAGTCTGATTTATCAATCATCCCTGAAAAATCGATCACTCTGAAGTTCGAATCTTCAATGAATAAGTCGGCATGAAAATCATGAAAAGTATGCGGGTAGTGCTCTAATGATGCGTAAAGATCCTCAACAAAGAATTCTCCGCGTGGTAGGTTAGGTGACTCAGTAAAATTTCGAGCCGAAGAAACAAACTTTAGTTTTAGGCTGAGGTCATCAATTTTTTCTTCAACTGGCTTTGAATCTTCTTTGTCAGAGGTGGTCATTTGTTCCAAATCCAAGAGCTTCGACTTTATAATCAAGTCGGCAATAACTTCGTCATCTGTGTGATGCAATATTGCCGGAAGGTCAGTGATGTGTCCAGAAATATCTAAATCAGAGTCGCCCACTTGAGCTTTAAAGTATTCAATTTTCGCTTCGTGACCTGAAACTGTGACCTTGGTATTTAATTTACTCAGTGGCAGATGGTAGGCAGGAGTTTTAAATCCTAAATCTTTAATGATCAACTCAGAGTAATAAGCCTCATTTAGTTTTTCAACTGTTCTTTCAGGATGCGTAAGGTCAATGATATCATGAAATTTCATGTGCATTTGAATGTCGCCATGCAAATCTTGAAAGCTTGTAGCGTTCACAAATTGAGCTAAGAATGCCAAATCAAAATCAGAATCTAATGTCATTTCAATATCTGGTGACTCAAAATCTTTCACACTTAAATTGGTTTTGAAAGTCCCGGCTTCTGGTCGTGCAGTGAAGTCATTTAATTGAAACTCCATGCCGGTTAGTCCTTTTTCACCATTATTGGTAAACATCCCTGAGAAGTTCAACTGATCTACTTTTTTATGAGAAAGGTTGTTTTCAAAATAAGCGTCCTCACAGCTAAAGGTGGCGTAAACATAAGGGGTGTTACCAGCCGAGGACTTTCCTGAAATATTGACTTCAAATTCTATTTTACCTGCATTATCATATCGAGCTAGAGTAGGAGCAAGCTCTTCAGGAGCCATTGCCATAAAGAGTTCAAAATTCTCTTTATTCCCGTACAGAACAATATCTAAATCAAAATCATTCGCAATATCTACTAGACCTTCAGCATTAAAGGTGGCATGTTCTAATTCTAGAACAGACGGTTCAATTAATAATAATTCATCTCCCTTTAAGTACTCGACCTGTCCGTCAATGTTGAGGTGCTTGTGTTTAAAGAAAGTGGTATCACCATCTTTAATGATATTCATTTCGAGTTGGGCATCAACGCCTGCCAATACATGTTCGTCATTCGTTTTGAAAGAGAGTTCGGCATGTTCAACAAATGATTCGACCATTAAATCGTTGGCCTCATTCAGTTTGTAGATGTCAATATTGATCAGTTCAATTGACTTCAGATGGATGTGAAATTCTTCTTCAAGATCTTCAACTGGTTTTTGTGAAGCTAATGCCTTAGCAATGTTCAGCTCGCCATCTTCGTGCTGCACAGCATGTATGTATCCATTCTTAAGCTCTAAAACTTTGATGTCATAATCTCCTGAAAGAAGTGTCCATAAATCAAAACCGGCATAAGCATCTTCAACATGAAGTATTGGTTCTTTGTGATCTTCCTTGTCTTCGTAAATTTTGACATTATCTAAATCTATCGAGATGTATGGGAAGTTCTCAAAAGGACTTACATGCGAATCTTCAATCTCAATTTCGCCAACAAAATCTTCATTAAGCGTAGTAATAAGCTCCTGTACTATGGCGTCTTGTTTCCAATAAACCAAGAGCACAACCCCGAAAAAGAGTACAACAGGCGCTATGATTAACCAGATAATGCATCTGCGCCAGAACTTCCACCTTTTTAAAAATCCGAATTTCATGTGGGATTAAAGATAAGATTTTAGTAGATGGATGATGAAAAAAGAAATTAACAATGTTTCAAGTGTCATTTATCACGGGTAATTCTTACATTTAAAGAGACACTTAATACTAATGAAATGACTCCATCTCAAGAAGAGAAAATCAAAAGTTTGTTGGTCAAATACAATGATGTTTTGTTGATTTCAATGAAGTTGGCGGTAGCCGAAGACTTTACCAATTTACTGATCTTGAATCGAGATGATGCAGATTTTGAACTGAAGGATTTGCTGAAAGACAAAGAACAATTCACTTCGCATGTGATGAAAGAGTTCTTGAAATTGAATAGTTCGTCAGTTACGAATAAGCTGTCATCAATGGATGAGCCCAATATTTCATTGGGGAAGAAGGGGTAAGTTGGATGGCACACGAATTTAAACGATTTAAAAGTCATTAATTCTGCTATTTTTGATGAACCTTTTGAACCAAGCCCAAATTGAACCTCTGGCAAAAAATATCTAACATTGGTGTTCTGCCTACTATGGCAGATGCTGATGTGAGGAGAGCGCAGCTCACCAATCGCTTATTGTTAATAGCGATCTTAATGGGCTGCACCTATATTCCTATTTTCATAAAGCAAGCGTCACTACCATTATTGCTTCAAATCGTCATTTTACTTTTAGCTCTTATTTCACTTTTCTTCTTGGTGAAGCGCTCCAAACATCAAGTGGCGGCCGTATTGCTCTGTTTGCTCTTGATAACTCATTTGCTTATTGCAGGCGCATTAATTGAGAACGGAACCGGAAGATATTTCTTAATTCTCTTTTCGATTCTAGGTTTTGCAATGGTTAAACCCGTCAAGTACGGGGTAATCATCTTTACTTATTCAGTACTTGCTTTCTTTTTTGCTGAGTTTGCACATTACTTCATTGAGCCTTTGGTAGTGCGGTCAGTAAAGCAAGGTGAGTTGGTTTATGTAATAAATATGGTGCTCATTTTTATGGGATGTTTCTTTTTGATTTTTCACTATAAGAGAGGTAACATTTTGTACGAGAAAAATATCCTTGATCAAAAGTATCAAATCGAATCGCAACATGATGCCTTGAGCGAGTCTCACAGAGAAATTCAAGATTCAATACGCTATGCAAAACGTATTCAACTTGGTACCTTACCTCCAAACACAGCTTTAGATAAATTACTCAAAGACTACTTTGTGTATTACAGGCCAAAGGAAATTATTGGAGGCGATTTTTATTGGATTGCAGAGCAATCTGGCTATACTTTTTTGGCTGTGGCAGATTGTACGGGGCATGGCGTACCCGGGGCAATGGTGTCAGTTCTTTGTAATAATGCAATGAACAGGGCGGTAAGAGAAATGCATTTGACAGACACGGCTGAAATTTTAGACAAAGCTAGAGAACTTATTATTCAGGAGTTTGAAAAATCAGAAGAAGAAGTAAAAGACGGAATGGACATAACGTTTGTTGCCATTAAAGGTAATGAATTGCAATTTTCTGGAGCCAACAATTCTTTATGGATTATCCGTGATAAAGAACACATTTCACTCAGAGCAGACAAACAACCAATTGGTAAGTTTGAATTCTCTCGCCCGTTTACTTCAAAGAGATTTGAATTGCAAAAAGGAGATCAAGTTTATTTAACCACTGACGGTTACCCTGATCAGTTTGGGGGTGAAAAAGGAAAGAAACTTAAGTCTAAAAACATGATTGACTTGCTTATTAGCTTAAATGATGAGAGCATGTCTACCCAAAAGCAGAAGCTAGACGCTTATATTGAAGAGTGGAAAGGTGATTATGAGCAAGTAGATGATATATGTGTGTTAGGTTTCAAGCAAACGTTTTGAAGGCGGGAAGCGTTAAGTAGTTTAGATGAATAAATCATTTTTATTAGTAGTTGTAGTGAGCATTTTGTTCGGTTCTTGCCGAAAAGATCCGGCAGTTGATGGAATAGGGGATGAAACCTGTCCTGACTTTGAGCAGACTTCTGATAGCTTTGATGAGCTTGTGATCAATTCTGAAATGGATGACGCTTTGTATCAAAAAACATGGACAACTGATGGGCCACATTTTAATCAATTTGTTGATTGTAACTGTGACGGTTCGGGTGATTTTCAAATCACCTCGTATTCAGATGCCGATTATTATGATGGCTACACTATTTTAGAATCTTCTTTGACCTTTAATCCTTCTGTTGGTGAACTTTTTGTTTATACCGAAACAGCAGATGACACTACTTATTCCTATAACCAAGATGATACGTCAGGAAACTCAATAATGCATACTGTCTTAACCACATCTCACTATCAAGAAGGCGCAATTGAAAATGGAGTCAACACCAATACTTATGTAAAGGGGTTTAATTTAGGAGACACTATTAAGGCGAATCATTTTAGTTGGTCGGCCGCTTCTATTACCATGCTGCATCATTATGAAAATGAGAACTCATGGTTTTTAGGTGTAGATTCAAATGGCTATTATCACGAGGGCTATCAAGGAGTGATTAGTGATCAAGGGATATTAGAGCATGATGAATATATAGCAATCAAATATGTTGGAGACAAAGGAACGAAACTAGGCTACATCAAATGCAGTGCATTTGTTTCTGGAGCTCATCCGTATTTTGTATTTGATTACGTGAGAATGCACAGGTAAGACCATCAACTCAATTCTATTTAACACCTCTTAACACGAGCCCTGTCTTAAGATTAGTCATTCATACCTATCTTGAGAAAAAAACTTTGAAATCAATTATACATATTGGATTGGCAGTCTTACTTATTTTAGGAACAACTATCTCATGTAAAAATTCTGAAGACAATTCATCTCAAGAACCAGCTGAAGAGTCTTTTAATGACGGACCTTTTTATGATGGTGAAGCAGAAGAGTTGGTGTCAGATTATATGCCTATCGGCTATAGTTTTGAGTATGAGGTAAACTGTGACACCTTAGAGAGAGAGGAGCTCGAAGTTATGTCTGAAGAGAATAAGGTTTTGGGTTTAGATATTTCAGTTTCTGATTCAATTAGAGTTAATTATGCCATGGCCTCTGATGCCTACAACTTCTTTGAAGGATATTATGAGCAGAAAGAAGATACACTTTCAATTTGGACAACTACCGGATCGTGGGAAGATTTAGATTCCTATTGCATCTATAGCTTTGCCTACACTCTTCCTAAACTTGACTTGGATACTGTGTTTATCAAAGTAGTTGATGAAGTTAGAGTAGTGGACTTGAAGTGATAGCTAACCGGCCCTTCAAGACCCTCAGGGACCTAGCGCTAAAACATATCACGAAGCTAAAGAAATCGAGCAATCGGAATCGTAGTCTTAAAATTGACCAATAAGGATTTTCAAAGGAGCGACCGTTTTCAATCCCCGGATGTTGGGCGATATCGAAAATAATTGAGCGGTTGGAAATTCGTTTGGAACAATTTAGACGAGAGTACGCGGCCCTAGCGTTTTTTGCCTACTTTTTTATGCAATGAAAAAAAGTAGAAAGGATCAAATAAGAAATCTAACTTCTAATTCAAACCCAAAGAACCATCACCTCTTCTGTGACCCCAGTCACACCAAACCCCATCCCACCATTGTATCTTTGAAAGAAAAACATACAATGACAACAATAAATCTAACAGCCGAAATGTTCAGAAATGAAGTGTTCGACTACACCAAAGACAAAGAGTGGAAATTTAAAGGAGAAGTACCTGCGTTAATTGATTTTTATGCTGATTGGTGCGGACCTTGCCAAGCGATCGCTCCAATTTTAGAAGAGCTGGCAGCAGAGTACGGAGAGAATTTAAAAATCTATAAAGTAAATACAGAAGTAGAACAAGAGCTATCTGCCATCTTTCAAATCAGAAGCATACCATCAATGTTGTTTATCCCAATGGGTAAGCAACCAATGATGCAGGCAGGGGCTTTACCTAAATCACAATTAAAAGAAGTGATTGACCGAGAGTTGATGGAAATTGCAGAGTAGGAGATTGGTTTTTATTTCTTCAGTAGCCCTTTGACTTTTGTTAGAGGGCATTTTTTTTGCAGGGTATTAAGACAATTCATCTCAAGATTAAAATGTCGATATTAGTCAACCTAAATTAGACTAAATGTCACAAACCATTATTAAAATATCAGAAGGTTTAACCTATGAATATCTTCCGCAAGCTCTGGGAGTTGGCTTGCTTGGTGTCTTACTGACAGCTTTCCTTCATTGGGCTTGTTTCCCAGTAATCATGGCGTCTTTCTTAATAGGAGCATCTCAAACCGGAGTTGAAATCAATGTCAATTCGAGACGAATGCGCAAGTACACATCTTGGACGTTATTTAGCACAGGAGAATGGATTGAGATTGACAATATTTCTCAAATAGAGTTGGGCTATGACGGTCATGGGCATACAACAAGAGCGGTTATTGCGCAACAGCACACATCCGCTAAAACTTTTGATTTAAAGCTCAATTTTCAAAATGGTAAAGAGCTTTTATTTAATCAATTCTTAAAAATTGGCTTGGCCGTTAAAACCTATGATCAGCTAACCAAGATGTTACCAAACGTCCCAGCCTATAATCATGTAAAAACGCGCATCACCAATAAAAAGGCACAGAGGACGAGATAAATTACTCTATAATTCATTCAAACTAACGTTGAAAAAAAATGAGCTAGGTGTGATTTCACAAGAATCATTATCTTCAACTATGCTCAAATACCTCACTATTGTACTCATATTTATCTCATTGTCATGCTTTTCACAAAAAGAAATTAAAGTAAGTGGGCATTTAAGGGATTATTTTGCAAACAGTCGATTATATTTTTCATCCTATGGATTAAAGATTGATAAAGAAGTAGATACAGCTAAAGGTCTATTGGTTGTGGAGAATTATTTTGAAGAGAAATTGAAGCCTCATTTGTCTTATGAAATGACTTATTTTAAATGTGAATTAGCAGCAATGGGTAGAGAAGATTCAGTGCCAAGAGGGTCCGTGGCTTCTGACTTCGTCTACTTTAGATGCGTCTCAAGGTTAAGAATCAATAATATGTTTTCATATACCACACGTTTTTTGTTGGATTCTAACTATCAATTGTTGCGGGCACCATTGATGTTGGAAGATAGAAGAGCCAAAGAATTAGGACAAGTGAAACCTTTTACAGCTTTTCAAGAAGATGTTATGACTCACAGAGATGGAATGATCGGAGAAATTAAATCAGTGAGCTTTGAATACAGTCATGCTTGGATGAAATATGTTTACAAAGTGAGAGGATATCCTGAACGGAAAAAGTTTCATAAACGACCTGTTTGGGGAAAATATTGGAAAACATATGAAAGTATGAATTGCTATATTATTGTTGATGCAATTGATGGCACAATAAAGAGAAGCAGCTATGAGCTGCAGAGGTACGATATTAATCCTCCATTTTAGGGTATTGATAAAAGAAGCCGTACATTCTGACATCCAAAATCTACGTTATTCACCCTAGCAGTCGAATTCAAAAAACAATTTAAATTTGAAAAAAACAGATTTTATGAAAACTATCATTGTCACCCTAACGCTATTACTCTCAGCATCAATAAGTCAAGCAGCAGATTTTAATGCCTTTCTAATGCTCTTTGAAAAAGCTGAGATTCCTTATACTGTTCCTGAGGGAGCCTATATGGATTATGGCAATGAAGAATTTGAACCACCATTCTCAGGTAAGTCAATTGATGGTGAAATGTCTGTTGCTTTTTTAGGAGCTTATGAAGATGGATATACTCAATATGAAGCGGTAACGAAATTTGAAATGGACAATTATGTTGCGGTCTTGATATTTGAGACAGATGTTAACATGAATAGTGGAGCAGTAAGTGGATCCTTTGTTTTGTATAGCTTGTCAAAGACAGGCGAATTTATTTCTTCAGTAACAGTAAGCACTGAAAGTTATGGGAACAATGATAACTACTATAAGACATATGAATTGAATGCTGTGATCAGTAAAAGTGAATGGCCAGGTGACGAAGGAAAGCTACTTATTACTTACCAAGAGACGCAAAAAAAGAACGTCATGGACGGGAAGTATGGTATGATTCAAGAAACGAAAACTACTTTGTTTGATCTCATTGAGGCGGACGGCAAAATTAAAGGTGTCACTACCAAAATAGGTGAGTGATTGTTGATTTGGGGTCAAGAAGGGGCTTGAATATTAATTGAGCCAAAAGAAATGGGTACTTCGACTCCACTCAGTGTCCTTATATCTGGTAACGCTAATCAAAAGAAACCGGGCAATCGGACAGTTTTAAGTTCGGTTGGAACAATTTAGACGAGATTACGCCGCCCTAGAGTTTTTTGCCTACTTTTTTGGGCAATGCAAAAAAGTAGGAAGATGACTAGAACCCAAACTTCAATTAATCCCAAACAAAAAAAAAGACCCACTTTAAAAAGTGAGCCTCTACTTTAACATACATTGGGTCAAAAGGATGTTAATCCCATTACTATGAAATTGTCTACACACAAACTTATGCAATGAAACCCGATTATTTTTACGTCTAAACACGCAATTTCTGTATTTCTCAATCCTATTAACCCTTCCGTCCTTTTGTCATATCTACAAAAGGACCAAAAAATCTAGCTGATGGCTCTGCCTTGGGAAACCGCTTCTCCAAATCACTTTAAATCTCTTAAGTAATAAGTTCGGCCGAATGATTTCTCCATTCCATTCCGAACTTTCCGGTCTCTCTAATTACTTAATACGATACAAGCAATTTCGATAAGAATGGTGATGATGCTTTGAGACAAGTAGGCTAGAATTGCTTTCATTAAAACTTTAGAAGAAACTGGGCAATCGGAATCGTAGTTTTAAAATTGACCAATAAGTATTTTCAAATGAGCTACCCCCTTTTCAGAGAGGACTTCTTTAATACGGTTCATTATTATAATTTAGATCAACAAGATAGTATTTATACCCTATTTAACAAGGTGCTTTCACAATACATTATAGCCTGTAAACACAATATTAAACTTGGAGAACGTAAATAATTTATGTTGAAAAATGAAGGAGAAAATTTGTAATTACACACCTTTTTTAATCCTCTAGCTGATTACTCTAACGGAGTTGGCAAGCCTCTTTTCATTTCCGATAAGTGTAGTGTAATACCTCTGTTCAATACCATATAGCAACTCTTTTAGACCAGATTCATTTTCAATCTCAAAAGAATTTGTAGCAGTATCAAAAGGTAAATCTGAACAGTATTCCCTAACGTAATTAATAATACTTGTTTTCTCTGGATTAGAAAGAGCATTCAGTGTATCCATGGCCATGGCTATTCTTTTGCGATTAGCTTTCTTCACGTTATCAGCTCCAAAATCATCACCGAGACTAATGAACTCAGAATTTAAGAAGTCTGAAGTTTCAGATTGTGTGGCCTCTCTGTAAAGTGAATTTATCCCATTAAAAATAGTGCTAATTGAAGTTAGTTTTTTGAAATACAGACGATTTTCAGAACTCCTATAAATTGCATCTGATTTATTATTAATCGTAAGAATTGATCGATCATCTTGAAAACTTAAATCATTTAATGAAAACCATTTCTTTCGGATAATTTGGCTTGGGGTTACCTTTTGAAAAAAAAAGTCTTCCTGTCCAGATTCATAGAAAAGTAAATGGGCAATTCGATTTCTATCTACCGCCGGCATTTGGGCAAAATGAGTAGAGGTAAAAGGCTCACTTAATATTGGCAACGAAAATGACTGATCATTGAAGTCATCTATTGCAAACCATTGATCTTCATCCAAAATATAGCCAGGTGCATAAGGCACGGCATTGTTAAGGTCATTTGGCAGCGTATAAACTGTTTCATTCGAAACTAATTTATAATACTCTCCATCTCTGCCTTTTGTTCTACCAAGTAAATGATTCATTTTAATCTTTTTTGTTCTGTATAAATGTGTAATCGTTAATTCTCCGTAAGGTCTTCAAACTGAGCCCCTGCGGCACCTTCAATTGTTTTCGAGTTATCAAGAATATTTTGACGTTTTTAAATGTAGTAACATAGTAAAAGTTGAACCCAAACAGTAGGAATAACGGATTAAAATACAGAGTCTGAGAAAGATAAGTAAAGACAAAAAGTATGATAAAGACGAAAATCAAAGTTTCAAAATAATCTACACTTACGGCAACAAAAAAATATCCCAAATAGCTTGGCAGAAAGGCATTATTAGCTTGCTCCACTTGTATGATTGCATCCTGATCATTTTTAGAAACTAGATTGTCTTCTGTAAGAAAACGGGATAACCATATACTGATTAGAGTTAGGAGAATTGGAACTAATGCATAGAAAGTATAAGAAAACCAGTTGCTATAACCGGTAAATAAAACGCATTGTTCTTTAACTAAGTAAATGACGATTATTAATGATGTTGCATTAAAAGTCAAGAGTAGACGGTATATTAGGTTAACTAGCAACTTCATAATATTTCTGTCAATTCCATAAGATTTATTTGTCGATAATTTAGTCATAAATGTTGAATATTATTTACGTATTTATACGGATTATTTCTAATATTACAAATGAAGAACGTAATGGATTTAAGTTCTGAATAAATTAATAGTCAGCAGGTTATTAGGCATTCGTCAATCTCTTCATTTTGTTTCGCAAACCATAATCAAAAGGGTATATAAACTCAGTCTGCACCATAAATAGCTTACGGAGATAATCACTATCTTGTCTTTCGCTTTAACACCAAAACGAAATCAAGATGACAACTTTAACACTAAGAGATGAAACTGGCGCAGGAACTTTAGTTCAAGAGCTTGAATTAGAAGTAGAAAACGGAAACATATCCGTTAAGGACCTAATTGCCGCCAGAGTCAAAAAAGAGGTAGAGATCTATAATAGCCGATCTGATGAGTTTTACAAAAATGGCTTAGTGACGCCAACTGAATATGAGAAAACGTTGAATCAGTCTTCAAATATTAGCAAGATTAAAAGAAGTCTTGTTGACTATGAAAAGCAAATGTACATTGCGCTTGAATCCTTCCAACGAAATGGTTTCTTTATTCTTGTAGATGATGAACAATGTGAAGAGCTGGAGCAACAAGTCCAGCTATCTCCTACATCAAAAATAAGCTTCGTAAAATTAACACAATTAGTAGGAGGATAATATGGGATTTCTAAAAAAACTATTGGGTAAAAAGGCTATTGATGAAAAGCCAGAACCAAAAAAACAACCGCAGACAGTAGAAGTAAAGGTTTCTAAGGCATCACCTCCAATTGAAACTAAAACCGAGCCTGTAAAAGAAGTTAAAGTAAAACCCGTGAGCGAACCAGTTTTTAAGAAAAATGTTCTCAAGTTTCTAAATACAGAGTACGTCATTAACGAAGATTGGCTCAATTTATTTACTCACTTCATTCTTCTTCAAGATTACAAAAAAATGCCATCAAAAGAATGGTATGATGAAACGAAAGGGCTCATAGAAAAAGTTGGTCAAAGTGACTTTATTTCAATTGGATCTAAGTGGATACATGACTGCGTTGAGAAAAGTAAAGAGAACCAGATGAGGTTCTCTAAGCTCGGAGCACTGGCAGCGAATGAACAAATGCAAAAAGACTTAGGTTTTACTGATAGAAAAGTTCCTGAATGGGTTGATAAAGTTTATGGGGATAAAATTGCTTCACAGGGGTTTATCAGAATGGAACAATTTACTGCTATGAGTAATTTTCAAAATTATTTCTATCAATCATTAGGAGGTAGAATTTTAAGAGGATTTGTTCAATCAGCCGTAATTATTGAAGATGAAAAACTAATTGAACTGGTTGATTTACTTGCATTCACAGACCCTAACTCTTCGCAAGATGCCATACATGTCTACACCATGTTGCCAGAGAAAATTGGAGTGCCTCGATTGACTAACCTAAAAGGGAAGGCAAAAAGTAAAAGGATTCTTGGGCGTATTGATAAAGCAATCGCAGCAATTGGAAAGAAATCTGGAAAGTCCAAATCTGAAATTGAAGAAACAGTCGTTCCAGAGATGGGGATTAACAAAGATTCGAAATTCATTTTCAAAATTGGAGATGTTAAATGCGTCTTTGAAATTGAGAACCATCAAAAGCAAAGAGTCTATTACTTATTGAAGGATGGAAAAGAACAAAAGACAATACCAAAACACATAAAGGATAATAACCCTAATGAATTAACAGATTTCAAGAGAAAAATCAAAAACATAAAGACGTCTATTTCAGGACAAAAAAAGAGAATTGAGGATTTTTATTTAATCAATCGAACAATACCATACTCAAGCTTTAAGAAGAATTATTTAAATAACAATTTGATCAAAATCATTTCAAAAGATTTGATCTGGAACTTTCAGAAGAAAGACTTGAATGTGAACCTAATTTTTTCAAATGATTCTTTTGTAGATGTATCCGGCAAAACATATTCAGATGAGCTAAAAGGGACTAAGGTTTCATTATGGCACCCAATAGGTTCTGAAAGCGATTACATTTTTAAATGGAGAACCTACATTTTAGAAAATGAAATCACACAAGGCTTCAAACAGGCCTTTAGAGAGATATATGTGATTACAGATGCTGAATTATCAACTGAGAATTATTCCAATAGATTTGCCTCGCACATTTTAAATAAAGACCAAGTTGCTGCTCTCTGCAAAGCAAGGGGTTGGTCGCCAAGTGGATTAACGAACCATGGAAAAGTCTTTTTAAAAATACCAGAAAGTGATTATAAAGCAGAGTATTGGACGGGTGATGTTGATCTAGGTGAGCGTTCAAGACTTTATGGTTCTGCCCACATAACAACTGATCAAGTACGATTTTATAAAAAGAAAGAACAACTAAAACTGTCAGAGATTCCAGAAATTATTTTTTCTGAAGTAATGCGAGATGTTGACCTTTTTGTGGGTGTAACAAGTATAGGAAATGATCCCGCCTGGTTCGACAGAGGAAATGATGGTGCAGATTCATATTGGAGAACGTATACAAATGGTGAACTCACCGAAAGATCCAATACAAGAGTTGAAATTTTAAAGAACTTAATTCCGAAGTTGAAAATAGCTGATCAATGTGAATTTCAAGGAAAATATCTTCATGTGAAAGGAAGCATTCGAGAGTATAAAATTCACCTGGGGAGTGGTAACATTTTAATGTCACCTGATGATCAGTATTTATGCATTGTCGCAGATAGATCTGGGAAGCAGGCCAAAAACCTGTTCATCCCATTTGAAGGCGATAACATGCTATCGATAATTATATCTAAGGCACTTTTGCTCGCAGAGGATACTAAAATTAAAGACACTTCAATTTTAAATCAAATCAACCGTAAGTGATAGACGAATTCCTAACTACAAAATTAGAGGATATAGCAAAGGCGTGTGAAACTAAAGGAGTAGCAAGGCTTTATGCATTTGGTTCTATTGTGGATGGAAGATTTGTTCATGGCAGGAGTGACATTGATTTATTAGTTGAATTTCAAGAAGAGGAAGAAGACAAAAAAGTAAATTCTAAAAACCTCCTCATACTTTGGATGGAACTTCAAGGGATCTTGGATACTAAAGTAGATTTAGTTACAACGGATACTATTAAGGGCGACCATTTCAAAAAATACTTAGAGCTATACAAAGAACTCATTTACGAAAAGAGTTAGCTCTTTACTTAATTTAAACTATTCAAAAAAAGATAATTCATGGGATTTTCATCAGAAGCAATATTCGTAAAAGCAGAGCTAAAAGACGAAATGATCCAAAAAATCACCGAACTAACCCATGGTGATTCAGATCTAGTTTTTAATCGAGAAATAGACTTCGATACGATAGCTTCTGGTCCACCCCCTGGCATATATTTTGGCCAAATGAATCAGTCATTTTATATGATTTATAATTACATGACACAAGACCCTTATGATAAAAGGTTTGCTGATGTTCAGGATATATTCGCCCTATTATTTCCAGAAACTGAGATTCTTTACATTACTAATATTGAATCGGCAAATGCGTACGCATACCATTTCATAAAAAACGGGGAAACAATAAGAAAAAAGGTAGGTGCACATCCTCATGTCATTGAAGATATCGGTGAAGAACTAGAAACTGAAAAAGCATATTACGTCAAGAAAGAAATAAGAGACGGCCAAGAAATATATTTTACGAAATCTTATTACAAAGAGGGTGAGCTGGATGAATACACCCATGATCAGGTGGGGGGATCAATCGCTTTCAAATTAGTCAAAGATATGACAGGCTGTGAGTACATGACCTCTGATACGGATGGTTTCATGGCTAAAGAATACCTTTCTAAAAAGCGAATTCAAGAGATGAATGACTTTTTGGAGGGAAAGTCTGAAAAGAAAATGATTCCTGAATTAAGAGAAGGCCTTCCAATTTCTGCTATTAAAGAGATTATAGCGAGTGTGTCTACAGTTCTTTCGCAAAATGGCTTTAAAGAAACAGAATCAGGTCATTTTTTGAGAGTCCATAATGGGTTGAATCAAGAGGTTAAATTTTACTTTAATAGAGATGCGAAAGAGTATTCCAATTTCAGCTACAATTTTTCTCAGAACTTGGGATATAAAGCCTGGTGCAAAGAGCAATTTGGCACTGATAGATTACCAAGTGGTCAAATCGTGCATGATTCAATCGGTTTGAATTTTCGTGCATTAGAAATTCAAGATAAGCACCAATCATTATTGAGAAGTGGCGATAAAAATAAACAAGAACTAATAGATGGCATCTCCGAAAGATTGAGAGATGCTATTATTCCTGCCTTTGATAAAAGTACGCTTGAATCAATTTCAAAAACATTTCGGGGCCTTCGAAAAGCAGATTTTCATCTTA
>Ga0316204_10003173_pt1 | contig 34024 bp, 35 predicted proteins | sample 6monrhotite_MG_2_FD_205661 | JGI IMG/M metagenome (GOLD analysis project Ga0316204, IMG submission 205661) | Microbial mat bacterial communities from mineral coupon in-situ incubated in ocean water Damariscotta River, Maine, United States -... | ecosystem: Environmental > Aquatic > Marine >... | reverse complement strand
TCCCTGCAAACGGCGGTGACCGTGAGATGGGTAGTATCACTTTCGGTGCTGCTGGCGATACTTCTAGTATCATCGGTGGTGTATCGTGGAACAAGCGTGACATTATTTTTGCACGTGACTTCTACTTTAACTCAGGTGGTGCATCTGTATTTGGTAACTCATTTACTACACTAACACCTGCTGGTAACGATAACTTTAATTGGGTTTCAATTCCTGATGGCGCTGGCGGAACTGCTTGTGATTTCCCAGGAACTGCATTTTTCACATTAGGCGCTCGTTGTGCTTATGACTTCACACAGGTAAGTGCTGATGAAGCATCTACAGGTAACAAGTCTTTGTGGTTAAAAGCAACTCATGAAATCAATGATGATTGGTCTGTATTTGCTAACGCAAGTGTAAACAAATCTAATTCTTTTGGTCGTTATGCTCCAGTACCTGATTCACAGTACTACACTGGCGTACCTCTTTCAGCGACAAGTGTAAACAACCCAACTAACCCAGCTGGTAACGTTTACGACGGAACATCTACTGCACAGCCTGTTAACATCTGGCACCGTTTTGATGCACTAGGTAATCGTGATAGCTTTGTTGATAACGAGCTAGCTGAATTGATGACTGGTATGACTGGTCAAGTTGGTGACGTAGAAATTGATTTCGGTATCCGTACTACTACTAACAAGACTTACGAAATTGGTTATAACTACCTTCTACGTTCTGCAGCATTTGCTTACATGGAAGACGGTTCTTATGACTTAAGAGACCCCTACTCAACTCCTTCTGATATCCTGAATGGTATGAGTGTAACTACTAGCCGTATCGGTCAGTACAATCAAGACGAAGCTTGGTTCACTGCTGCATTCGACGCGTTTGAAATGGAAGCTGGTTTTGCTCAGATGTTCGTAGGTATGGAGTACCGCGAAGAAGACTACGCTGATCGCTATGACTCATTGTCAGAAGCTGGTCAGGTGGGTGGTTCTGCTGGTAACAGCGCGGGTGGTACTCGTGACGTAACAGCATTCTACTTTGAGTTGTTAATGCCTGTTCTAGATAACCTAGAATTGACAGTTGCTGGTCGTCAGGATGATTATTCTGATTACGGTAGTGACTTCTCTCCTAAGGTATCTGCACGTTGGATCGCTACTGATGATATCACTGTACGTGCATCATACGGTGAAGGTTTCCGTGCTCCTACATTAGACATCTTAACTCAGTTAGATTCTTTCTCTGCTGATAGTGTTAACGATGCTCAATCATGTATTAACCAGGGTCAGCCTGCTACATGTAGCCTTCAGATCAATGGTTTGAGAACTGCGAATCCATCACTGGGTTCAGAGCACTCAGAACAGTTAGCATTTGGTATAGCACATGAAGTTACTGATTGGTTCAACTACACAGTTGACTGGTATAACATCGAAGTTACTGACAGAATCAACTTCTTCAGTGCACAAGAACTAATTAACAAAGAAGAAGCTGGCGACCCTGCTCCTGCTGGACTAGGTGTTGAGCGTTCTGCTAATGGTTCTATTACTCGAGTTGTACAGGGTTATGGTAACGAAGGTACTTGGGAAGTTTCAGGTCTAGACGTAAACATGGTCTTTACTTATGAGGCTCTAGGTGGTCGTTTCAACCACAACGTACAGGTCAGTCACTTGTTAGAATCTGTTATTGATGATGGTCGTGATAACGTTGAAGATCCAGGTGTTCCTGCAACTCGTGCAGGTATTGCTAATACATACGAAATGGATAATTTCAGTATTGGTTATAACCTGAACCTTATTGGTTCTCAGTGTGATTCTATCTCTGCTGGCGCCTGTGTTGGTCACGTACCAACTTGGGTAACGCACGATATCCAGTTCAACTACTTTGCCCCTTGGGATGGTAAGTTGACATTTGGTGTTCGTAACGTTGGTGAGAAGAAGCCTCCTGTCGGTCTTGGTTTCGTAGATTCTCGTGACTACGATTTCCGTCTATATGACGCGTATGGAAGAATCACTTACATGCAGTACACTCAAACTTTCTAAAAGCTTAGCTTTTATATAAGTTAGAAAGGCGCTCTTTGAGCGCCTTTTTTTGTGCGACCGAGATAAAAATATTATAGAATGAGGAATATAAATAAATAGAATGAAGTCATCATGCAACTAGAACAGTGGAGCCATTATTGGCGTAGTGGTAGCCTAACCTCATTGCCTCAGGACTTTAGTGAAAACTATGATGGTCGTATAAAAGATCATTGGCATAAGCAATTAGAGCAGTTTGAAGAACAGTCAAAGACTCTGGATGTTTGCACTGGAAATGGCGCCATTGCTGTATTGACTCAACAGTACAGTGACAATAACAATAAGCATTTTGATGTTCATGCAACCGATGGAGCATCAATCAATGTAAAAAGCTTATGTGCATCATATCCACAACTTGCAGCCTCCTATGAAAAAATTAACTTTCATAGTGGAATGCTATTTGAACAACTTGACCTAGAGCAGAGTAGCTTTGATCTGATTACTAGCCAATATGGTATTGAATATACTGACTGGCAAGCCAGCGCTTCTAATATAGCTAAGTTATTGAAAACTGGCGGTAAATTATGTTTAATTTGCCATGCACCCAATACAGATATAACCAAATATATGAAGCTGGAGCAACAGGAATATCAATACATCCAGCAGCTAGGATTTTTTGATGATATTAAAAGCTATTTAGAGAATGGAATTGTTTTTTCAAAATTTGTTAGTAAGGTTAAAAAGAATAATAAGCATCTAAAACAAAAATTTAAATTCAATAAAAGCCCACTAATTAAAGGACTATTAGGTTTTTACACGCACACTTTAAATTGTAATGAATTTCAGTTTGCCTCTGAACGAGAACATTTAAGTAAATTTTATTTTGATCATCTGCATGCCTTTAAACGCTTAAGCGATATATTGCTTGTATCTGATCGTCTTGCTAAAAATCCGAACTGGTATAATGCCTTTATTGAAAATAACTTGGCACTAATTAGCAAAGAAGATATATACCAAAACGAGCAACATTTGGCTGGTATTGCCTATACCTTTGAGAAGAAATAAATCGAGATGACAAAACTCAATCCAGAAAGCATTATTAGGATAAACCCTGATTACCTATTATTCATTCGGAACAATAGCATTATTGCTGGAAATTTACGCTCGGATGCCGCGCCAGTATCATTACAACCGCTGCATCTATTATTATTAGATTGCTTTGCAAAACCAAAGTCCTTAAAGACTGGTTCGCTAGAATTTCAAGCGGCAAAGACAACTAAAATACTTGCAGGTAATTTACCAATGGAAGTCGTTTATGAGCGTCTTTCAGAACTGATATCTCAAAATATTCTACAACAAGCACCACAATCTGCAGCGATCGCTGCAGATTCAATTACTGTTTCGGAGCCTAGCTTTCTTAGTGAGCAAACCGTTGCAATTGATGGTAACTATAAGGTGCATAAGAACTTTTCATTGGTTGCTAAGGCAGACGCATTACTTTTAATGCATAAAGATACTGAGGCGAAATTTAGCTTCAGTATGGATATGTTATTTACTTTACTTAGCCTAGGCCACCGCGAAAACATAAGAGAGTCTGAAAATTTTAAAGCGCCACACATTGCACTTGATATGCATTGGCGACACATTCATTGGTTTATTAAAAATGGTATTTTAATTAAGAAAAACCGTCTCCCTGAAAAAACTCTTAAGCCCGTTGAAACCACGATACCTTGGAACTCAAATGTGAATTATTGGAAGAGTTTGCCTCCGACAAATAAAATTCCAGTTTATTTTGTTCCTCATACACAAAATCACTATCCATTGGCATTGGGTTTAATACAGACAGCAATAAGAGATTTTGAAAATGGTCGTTTGCTGGATCGCTTTGAACTTATTCCTATAACCTATATGTCTGCTGACGACTACCTATCTGGACCTTATCGTAAATTTGGCTCAGGAGTTTGGTTGTTTTCAAATTATCTTTGGTCTGTTGAAACAAACTTAGCGATTTCAAAATTTGTTAAACAAAATTCTCCTAGAAATATCACCATACACGGAGGACCAAGCACTCCGGATTATGAACAAAAGTGTGAGCAATTTTTTATAGATAACAGTTCTGTTGATATAGCAGTACATGGTGAAGGTGAAGTTTCGATCTGTGAAACATTGGATACTATTTTAGGAACTAAAACAGATCTTCATATAGAACCTGAGCAATTGAAAATGGTTAATGGCATCTCATATCGAGATTTTCGGGATAGTTCAATTAAGGTAGTTCACACCGCCAGTCGAGTTAGAATGAAGGATCCCAATGTAATACCTTCGCCCTATCAAAGTGATGTATTTGACTACTACGATAGCTCAGTTGAAGCCGCTATTATCGAGACCAATCGTGGTTGCCCATTTGGCTGTACATTCTGTGATTGGGGTTCAGCGATCAACCAGAAAGTACGTAAATTCGATCTTGACCGGGTGAGAGATGAGATTAAGTGGAGTGCAGAAAAGGGTACCAAGGTAATATGGATCGCTGATGCTAATTTCGGCATGTACGATAGAGATATCGAAGTCGCTGACTACATTATCCAAATGAAAAACCAATACGGATTTCCACAAGAAGTCGTTGTCAATTACACCAAGAACACCACAACACGATTAGTCGATATTATTAAAATATTTTCTGATGGTGGCATTATTAGTCAGGGTGTTATCTCGATACAAACCCATGATACCCAAACGTTAGAAGTCATTAGTCGTAAGAATATAAAACTGGATAAATATGAGGAACTGAGAAATATTTTCCAGAATATGAATTTACCGCTTTCGACCGATCTGATGCTGGGTTTACCTGGGAGCACCATAGCCGGATTAAAAAATGATCTGCAACATTATATTGATGCGGATGTATCGGTAAAAGCGTACCCAACACAATTACTACCGAACAGTCCAATGGCTGATCCTGACTACATTGAGAAGTATAAGATAACCACAAGTGAAAATGGTTATCTATCATCTAGCTACAGTTATACAAGCGAAGATTTAGAGCAGATGAAGGCATTATATAAAGCCTTTACCATGTCTGATGGATATGGACTGTTACGTTACGTGGTTCGATTCCTCCAATGGGAATATGGAATTCCAGGGGTAGATTTCATCTACGACCTATTATGTAAATTGCAGCAGGATAAAACAAAGTACCCGTTGTTGGCATTTGCACTAAGCTTTTTTGATACTGAGAAATGTATACCGACTGGATGGGGGGCGTTTTATGAAGAGTTACGGCTATACTTGATAGAAGAGTACCAAGTAGTTAATGATTCTGCCTTAAATACAGTATTGGAAGTAAATAAAGCGGCAATGCCAGATGAAGCCATAACCTATCCTCATACTATAGATTTAGAACATGACTTTATTGAGTACTTCAAAGCTAATTCAGCAGCTTCAGGAAATGCGGAAAAAGTTAAGCTAAAGCAACTACCCGCTTCAACTATGGTATTTAACGATTCAGATGGTCTTGTAGATATTGATGATCAATATCTACAATATGATTCACATCAATTTTTCTGGGAATTGGATTCTGATGCATCTAGGACTCGATCGGCATTTGCATTCTAGATAGAGGAATTATTAAGATTAGTTAAATGGTGGCTATGGGTGGACTTGAACCACCGACCCCAGCATTATGAATGCTGTGCTCTAACCAGCTGAGCTACATAGCCATTTTGAACTTCAGTGAAGAGGCGGTATTTTCCTAGAACATTAGTCGTCTGTCAATACTTAAATATAAGACATAATTATTCTTTTAATCGCTTCACTAGCTGAAGCTAAAGCTGCTTAGTAAAATTAGCAGTCAAGAGCGGTTATTTTTGTTCGAAGTTTGGACTTAAAGTAACTATAATTTGTAAAACTCATGCTCGTGGTATTTATACTATGTTGGTAGGTAAGTCATTACTCTTTGTGCATCACCCTAGAACAGGCGGTACTTCTGTACGTAATCTATTGATGCGGATTTCTCCAGAACAATATTTTCCAACCAACGATCCTAGATTAACTCGGGATCAGAAAGTTTGGATGACACACCAAGGCCTCGATGTATGCCACCAGTATGCTATTCAAAATAGGTTGAATCCTCTAACGATTCCAACCTTGGTCTGTATCAGAAATCCCTACAGTATGATGCTTTCAGAATATACTTACTTAAGCCAAAAGTGGAAAAAGAAACTCAAGGCTAATGAAAAGACCTTCGCTGGTTACCTCGCTAATTTGTATCGCGAGACTTCAGACGAACGAAAGCAAAGCTGGTCCGAGGCACAGTATGGACGGTACCAAAACTATATTTGTGTTAATGGAGAAACACCAGACAATCTAACCATTGCACGATATGAAAACCTAGCTGAAGATGTTAATGGTTTTGTTGCAGATAAACTGGGTATTACAGAGCAAGCAAAATTGCCACATAAGAATGCCAGTCGTCATGGTGACTTTAAGAAGTACTACACAGAGAAAGAAGAAAAGATAGTCTATCTTATGTGGAAAAATGTTTTTGAAAGCGGCCTATACGACCGCTATGAGGGATTAGAACTCGCTTAGACGTTGAATCTAAAGTGAATAACATCACCATCAGCAACAATGTAGTCTTTACCTTCTAAACGCCATTTACCGGCTGCTTTAGCACCGTTCTCACCCTTGTGTTCAATAAAGTCATCATAACCCGTTACTTCTGCACGGATAAATCCCTTTTCAAAGTCGGTATGAATCTTACCTGCCGCATTAGGTGCTGTGGCATTTTGAGGTATGGTCCAGGCGCGGACTTCCTTTTCACCGGCGGTAAAGTAGGTATGAAGACCTAGTAATTGATAACCTGCACGAATCACACGATTTAACCCAGGTTCTTTTAAACCTATTTCTTGTAGGAATTCAACCTTGTCAGCATCGTCTAGTTCCGCAATTTCGGACTCGATAGCGGCACATACAGGAACCACTACAGCATTTTCGCTATCGGCTAATGCTTGAACCTTTTCAAGAAGTGGGTTGTTATCAAAACCTGACTCATCCACATTAGCGATGTACATGGTTGGTTTAGAGGTTAAAAATTGCAGTCCTTTAAGTACATCCTGTTCTTTTTCATCAAGAGCAATACCTCTAATTGGCTTGCCTTGGTCTAGGTGTTCTTTAATTTTATCGAATACAGCCACTTGGAAAATAGCATCTTTATTGCCAGTACGACTTAATTTTTGCGCCTTAATATACTGCTTTTCAACTGCTTCGAGATCGGCCAAAGCGAGTTCGGTGTTGATTACTTCGATATCAGAGAGTGGATCAACAGTACCTGAGACGTGAATAACGTCATCATTTTCAAAACAACGCACCACATGGGCGATGGCATCCGTTTCACGAATATTCGCTAAGAACTGATTGCCGAGTCCTTCACCCTTAGAAGCGCCAGCCACAAGGCCTGCAATATCGACAAATTCCATGGTCGTATGGATAACTTTTTGAGGGTTAACGAGCTCAGAAATGGCATCAATACGAACATCAGGAACTGCAACAATCCCTGTATTCGGTTCGATGGTACAGAATGGATAATTCTGAGCATCGATGCCCGCATTGGTCAGGGCGTTAAATAATGTCGATTTGCCTACATTGGGTAATCCAACAATACCGCAATTAAAACCCATCTGTTACTCCTTATCCGTATGTAATTGATTCATTGCCTTAGCTAAATCACCAACTGCAATACTGTCAATTTGATTTGCTGCGTCTCTGATCGCATCTTCGATTGATTGCTTATCTTGAGAATTTGGATTCTTAAGTACATAACTATGTACTTTTGACTTGTCGCCTGGATGACCGATACCAATGCGTAATCTTGGGAAGTCTCTTGCTCCACCGAGTTTTTGAATGATATCTCTCAAACCATTATGGCCACCATGCCCACCCTCTAATTTTAACCGCGCCACACCCGCTGAGAAATCCAGTTCATCGTGTGCAACCAGTATTTCATCAGGATTAATTTTATAAAAATGGCTCATAGCTTGAACTGCTTGGCCTGAACGATTCATAAAAGTAGTAGGTATTAGTAGGTGAACGGGGCTACCGCCAGGGTGTATCTTGGTTGTGAAACCGTGAAATTTTTGATCGGGTTTAAAATCGGCTTGATGATCTCTAGCCAATTGCTCAACAAACCATGCACCAGCGTTGTGGCGTGTATCTGAATATTGAGGGCCGGGATTAGCCAGCCCTACAATTAGCTTAATGGTACTCATGTACCTAAAGAAGAGTTACTCTTCAGAAGCTTCAGCATCATCTGCTATTGTTGGTACTTCTGCAGAACCTTCAACTGCAGTTTCTTCATCTTCTTCTTCAGTAGATGAGCCACCGCGATGCAGAATGCTGACCATTGGTAAGTCGTGATCTTCGCCATGAGAAAGGGCAACTGATTCAACACCTTCAGGTAATGTGATTTCTGAAATGTGGATGCTTTCACCGATTTCTAGAGCGACAACATCAACTTCAATGTATTCAGGTAGATCAGCAGGTAAACAGCTAACTTCTAGCTCGTTCATCTGGTGAGAGATAATTCCACCTTCTTTAAATCCAACACATTCTTGTTCATTAATGAAGTGTAATGGAACACTGGTTGTTAACTTAACGTTTGCGTTAATGCGTTGGAAATCCATATGCATAATCTTTGGCTTAAATGCATGACGTTGAATGTCACGTAAAATAGCACGTTGTTTTTTGCCATTGGCAACCATCGTTAAAACCTGAGAATAAAAAGCTTCAGATTCAAGATGTTGAATGATCTCGTCGTGATTCAAAGTCAGTGACTGAGGCTTTTTGCCAGCACCGTAAAGAATTGCAGGAACCTTCCCTTCGTGACGCAGGCGGCGGCTCGCTCCCTTTCCTGATTCATCACGGAGTTCAGCATTAATTATAAATTTATGTTTACTCATGTTGCTTCTCCAAAGTGGTCTTTCGACCGTTAAAAAAACCCAAGCTCCGCGACCAGAGTCTTGAGTTGTTAGTGGCAGTAAAATACTACCAGTTTAAATTTTAGTCTAAAAACATCGAACTAAGGGATTCTTCTGTATTCACCCTTCGCACGGCTTCCGCTAGCATATGTGCTAAAGATATTGACTTAATCTTGTCACATGCACTGGCTTCTGCACTTAGAGGCACGGTATCTGTTACAACCAATGCATCAAGTTCAGAATGGTTAATATTGTCTATCGCTTTGCCCGATAATACCGGGTGAGTCGCGTAAGCTAATACCTGTGTAGCACCTTCTTGTTTTAGAGCCGCAGCAGCAGTACATAAAGTACCGGCTGTATCTACCATGTCATCAACTATGACACAGCTCTTACCCTTAACTTCACCGATAATGTTCATCACCTGAGCCATGTTAGGTTCTGGTCGACGCTTATCAATGATTGCTAAATCTGAGTCATGTAGTCTTTTTGCGACCGCACGTGCTCTAATTACACCACCAACGTCAGGAGATACCACAATCGGGTTCTCTAAGGTTCGCTTTCTTAAGTCGTTAAGCATGATTGGGGTACCGTAGACGTTATCTACTGGAATATCGAAAAACCCCTGAATCTGGTCAGCATGCAAATCAACCGTTAATACACGGTTAATGCCGACGCCTGCCATCATGTCTGCTATTACCTTGGCACTAATCGCTACTCGAGCTGAACGAACACGTCGATCTTGTCGAGCATATCCGAAGTAGGGAACAACAGCCGTAATACGTGCTGCTGACGCTCTTCGCAGTGCGTCGGCCATAATGATCAGTTCCATGATGTTTTCATTTGCAGGCGAACAGGTGGACTGAATAACAAAAACATCCTGTCCTCGGACATTCTCATTTATCTCGATATTTATCTCACCATCGCTGAATCGCTCAATGGTTGCATCGGAAAGAGATATTCCAAGACACTTTGCAATGTCTTTCGCAAGCTCTGGAGTGGCGTTACCACTGAAAATCATCATGTCAGACATGGTATAAACCGATCATTTAAAAGTATAAGAAGGGCGTAGTTCTGCAACTACACCCTTCAAAAAATGGCTGGGACGGGAGGATTCGAACCTCCGAATGCTAGGATCAAAACCTAGTGTCTTGCCGCTTGACGACGTCCCAATTTTTTAATCTGCTCCATGCGCTATTTTGTTGTTGCCCCAATACCAATAGATTGGCCAGTGGACTTAGCGACAAAATAGTTAAAACCATCTGGAACAAGGTTTGCTATTTTACGTGCTTCTGCCTCGGATTTAAAGGGTGAAAACACACAACTTCCTGTTCCAGTCATCCTTGCAAGACCATATTGTGATAGCCATTCAAGAGCATCATTTACTTCTGAATAGTGGTTGCGAACAACCGCTTCACAATCGTTGCGAAGCTCACTCAATTGGTCCCAATTCAAGGGTGCGCGTATTCTGATGCTTTTGCTATTTCTTGTCAATGCTGGATCGGAGAAAATTTTAGCAGTATTTACCTGAATTTTAGGTATTAGTACCAAAAACCATCTTTCTGGTAGCTCACAGGGGGTCATTCGCTCGCCAATCCCCTCCGCAAAGCAAGAATCTCCGGCAATAAAAACGGGCACATCGGCACCTAATTGTATGCCTAGAGTCAATAATTGCTCTTTATTAAACTCCAGATCCCAAAGTGAGCATAGTGCAATTAATGTCGTAGCAGCGTTACTACTACCCCCGCCTAATCCGCCGCCCATTGGCAGCCGTTTGGTGATATCTATATCGACACCGAGCGGTCGGTCGGTGATTTCAGTATTTGCTTTTAAAACTTGGGCCGCTTTATAGATGAGGTTTTGCTCATTTGGAACACCTAGAATAGGCGTTCTGATATTCACTTGATCATCATCTCGTACTTCAAAATATAAATCATCGCCATAATCTAGAAACTGAAATATAGTTTCTAGATTATGATAGCTATCAATTCGTTGATCTAAAATATGTAGAAATAGATTTAACTTGGCGGGTGCAATCCAGTGTTGTTTCATTGTTCTTGCCAACCTTTAACTGCTAATTTTATTGTTTCAAAGCCATTTTCTAGTGTAATTCGAGAAGGTAGCTCTATATGTTTCATACCGGCGAAGCGTTTGTATCTTGAGTAGCTTACTCGCCACTGCTGGACACGGATACTTTCTAGATAGCCTTTATCATCAAACTTCATGTCTTTTTTATCAGCGCCACTGGGTATCGCCCTAATCCAGTCAGTTAAATAGCTCATAGGAATGACATAGCCAAGATGTTGAAGCATTAACCTTTCAGCCGTCGGTGCCCTATACGGTGGATCATCTTCAACTATTAGTTCAGCCTGCTCTGGTGTAATCAGTAGATTGGCATAGGTTTGCCCAAGCATGCCGTGAATCTCTAACTGTTGTTTGTTCTGTTGTTCTAACCAGGTCAGACTTGCAGAAAAAGCTTGTTCTGAGGTTTTCACTGAAAATCGAGCTCTAATTTCCCATTGTTTTAAGTTACCTGCATCGATTTTATGTTGCTCAAAATCAAATGCTTGCTCAATCTGTGGTCGCTGAGCACAACCTGTGAATATCAGCAGAGATAGGATAGTTATATATATTGATCGTTTTGAAGTCATATCGTGTGTTGGTACTTTTTCAGCAGATTGGATAGTACTTTGTTCTTAGGAAATAAACCAGTCGCCTGGATGAGCAATTGAATGGCTTTGCTTTCATTACCCTGCTTCATATAGAGCTCGATAAGATGGACTTTTATTGATGGCGATTGGCTTAGTGCGTCTGCTTTTAATAAAAATTCTTCTGATTTATCTAAATTGTCCTGCATATAGTATAACCAGCCAAGGCTATCCAAGTAGGCTGCGTTGTTCGGGTCAGTATTTAATGCTGTAAATAAAAGTGTCTCAGCCGATTCCAGTTCTCTATTAGCTAAGATATAACAATAGGCAAGGGCATTCATAAACTCCAAATTATTCGGGTGATTTTTTTGAATCTCACTAATGAGCGTTAATGCCTGATCATGTTTTCCTGCAATCGAATAACTGAGACCGAGTAAATATCGGTAGGTTAAAGAGTCTGGCATTAGGAATTTCTGATTGCTGATGCTACGAATTGCAATTTCTGGGAGGTCTTGAATAATTAAATAAAATATTGTCGACTCTACCAGTACAATCTTTTGAGTTGACTCATCTAGGTTTTCTAGGCTTGCTTGAAGATTAGCATCAATATGATGGTAATATTCCAGATCGACTAACCATTTCATTCGCAGTTGTTGTAGCTTTATATGCTGCGGGAGATCATCTGCTAAAGAAACTAACTCTTGTAAAGCTTCTAGTTTTAAATCTGCTTGTTCCATCAGTTCAATTTGAGTTAATTTGATTGCGAGTCTTTGCTCTGGAAACCTGCTCGCCATTGTGAACAGGCCTTCAATAGCACTATCAATATTATCTTTACCGATAATACGCCACTTTTTTAACTGTGCATCCAAATAGAAACTTTGATCCTTAACTTGCTCAAAATAATCCAATGCCTGTTGATACTGGTCTTCGGCCAGTGCTATTTCTCCTAGGTAGTAAAGACTCGACTGACGTAGGTTCTTAACCCGAAGCAAATTAAGGAATAAATCTTTACTAAGCCGATATTCTTGTTGCATGTAATGACTTGCGGCAAGCAGATACTGACTATTTCGATCATTAGGATAGGTTGAGATAAGCTTAGTCAGAAAAGTTTTTGCATCATTATATCGGCCCGTTTGATAATAAAACTCAGCTAATCGGTACTGGCCCATGTAGTCATCAGGATTTTTATTAAATAACTGTACATAATGCTGCTCACTTTCCTTTGTCTTTCCAATCAACAACAATAATTCGGCTTCTAATAAATAGATGTCTTGATTTGTACCTTTGTCACTTAGGTTATTTATAGTGCTAAGTGCTTCTTGATATCTTCCACTTTGTTTCAGATTGAGACTGTGTAAATGAACAAGTTCTGGTTCTACTATTTTACTGGCGATGAGTTGTGTTGATATTTTTAATCGAAAAGCATTATTACTGCAGTCGAATAGTGGTAGAAGGTTTAAACGCTTCGATTGTTCTTTCGCCAGTTGAATATATTTTTTTAGCGGAGTAATGGCTGAGTAGGATGATTGACAAATTTGTTCATAGGCTAGTGATCGCCATGCACTAAGAGTCTTTGGCTTTTTATCTACCCATAGATACAATATTTTCTGTCTAAATTCTTGATGAATTTGAGCCTCGAGCTTTGCGAGGATATTTAAAAATAGCACTTTGCTCGGTTGAGAATTGAGCAGCTCATACCAATAGTCATAAGCTTTGGGGTAATCCTCTCTTTGCATAGCCATACTGCCAAGCATTAACTGTCTGGTTTGATTTGAGCTATTTTGCTGTGCAATTTGCTTATGACCAACACAGGAGCTCACCAAGATAATTGCTAGACTTGCTAGCAAAATTCTAAGTAGTTGCCTACCTATTGGGTGTTTTATGCGCAAAATTGTCAATTTCATACGGGTTAGTTATTGTTTCTGCTTTTGTTCAAGTATCGCATAAATTGGGTCAGTGTTATAATGCGCCACAAATTGAAGCACAAAACCATAGCATGACACTAATAGCTTTAGGCATAAATCATAAAACAGCACCGATAGACGTTCGAGAGAAGGTTGCCTTTTCGCCTGCAGAAATCCCAGAAGCATTACAGGATTTGGCAAGTTTAACGGATACGCGTGAAGTGGCTTTATTGTCTACCTGTAATCGTATGGAACTTTATTTACGTGTTGATAAAGACAACGTACAACAGGTGTTTGATTGGATGGAGCGGCATAAGTCTCTTTCTCGTGAAGATTTAGAGGATTGCCACTATATTTATCAAGGAGAGCAAGCGATTGCTCATATGATGAAGGTAGCCTGTGGTTTAGATTCTATGGTTCTGGGTGAGCCGCAGATATTAGGACAATTAAAACAAGCTTTTAGCACGGCGCGTTCAGCAGGAACAATTGGAGCACATTTGGAGCGATGGTTCCAACAATCTTTTTCTGTTGCTAAGACTGTACGCACAGAAACAGACATTGGTGCCAGTGCAGTATCTGTGGCCTATGCTGCGGTAAGTTTAGCGAAACGATTATTTAGTTCGTTAGAAGGCATGACAATATTGTTTATTGGTGCGGGTGAAACTATTGAATTAGTAGCAAGGCATTTTAACCAGCATGTTAAGATGAATATGATCGTTGCCAATCGAACCCGAGAAAGAGCCAATGAATTGGCCGAGCAATATCAGGCCAAGACAATAGCATTGACGGAAATACCATCACATCTAGCACAGGCGGATATTGTTATTTCCTCTACTGCAAGCCCATTACCGATTTTAGGTAAGGGACTGGTAGAGAAGGCCATTACTGAACGCAAGCATCGGCCTATTTTTATGATTGACTTAGCCGTTCCTCGCGATATTGAGATGGAGGTGAGAGATCTTGCCGATGCCTATCTATATGATGTGGATGACCTGCAGGATGTTATTCAGGAAAATATGAAGGTTCGCGAAAAGGCGGCAGAACAAGCTAAGGTTATAATTGCCGATCATAGTGAGCGTTTTATACATTGGCGTCGATCACTTGATGCTGTTTCTACTATTAAAATATTTAGGAATAAATATCAAAAGTTGGCTGATGACGAGTTAGCAAGAAGTCTGGCAAAATTAGAGCAAGGTGAAAATCCAGAACAGATACTTGTTGAGTTGAGCCGTCGTCTAACCAATAAATTCCTCCATGAGCCAACGCGACAATTGAATGAGGCAAGCAGTCAAGGCAATACGGATTCCTTACTCATTGCAAGAGATCTATTCTCGCTAGAAAAACAAAATAAGAAGTGAAATAAGGCTATATGAAAGAATCGATTTATCAAAAGTTACAATTGCTCGTGGAGCGACATGAAGAAGTCGGCCATATGCTTGGCGATCCTGATGTTATAGGCGATCAAAATAAGTTTAGAGAGCTATCACAAGAATACTCATCATTAGAAGAGGTTGTTCAAACATTTGCTGATTTCCAAGCTGCCGAAGAGAATCTTAAGGCTTCAGAAGAAATGCTGAAAGATGAGGACCCTGAAATCCGCGATATGGCACAGGATGAGTTCAAGCAGGCAAAAAAAGATATTGAAGCACTAGAGCTGAACTTACAAAAACTGCTGTTACCCAAAGATCCCAATGATGACAAGAATACCTTTTTGGAGGTTCGAGCAGGGACGGGAGGCGATGAAGCTGCAATATTTGCGGGTGACTTATTTAGAATGTATAGCCGCTATGCAGAAAAGAATAAATGGACTGTTGAAGTATTAAGTGAGCACGAAGGTGAGCACGGTGGTTATAAAGAAATCATTACTCGCGTTGTTGGCACTAATGTATTTTCAAAATTGAAATTTGAGTCGGGTGCACATAGGGTCCAGAGAGTTCCTGAAACTGAGTCCCAAGGTAGAATCCATACTTCGGCCTGTACTGTTGTTATAATGCCTGAGGCAGATGAAGTAGACGCACCAGATATTAATCCAGCTGATTTACGGATTGATACATTTCGAGCCTCTGGCGCAGGTGGTCAGCACGTAAACAAAACAGATTCAGCGATACGAATTACCCACCTACCCAGTGGTGTTGTGGTTGAATGCCAAGATGAGCGTTCACAACATAAAAATAAAGCCCGAGCAATGTCGATGTTATCATCTAGACTATTACAGGCGGCAGAAAATAAACAAAAGGCTGAGGAAGAGGCGACTCGTCGTGACTTGGTTGGTACCGGTGATCGCTCAGATAGAATTAGGACCTATAACTTTCCACAGGGTCGAGTGACAGATCACCGCATTAATTTAACGCTTTATAAGTTGGATGAAATTATGCAAGGCGAACTTGATTCGATATTAGGACCACTAACCCAGGAGTATCAGGCAGATCAGCTCGCTAATTTATCTGATAGTGATAGCTAATGATGCAATTAACTTACCAGCAATGGGTTGCCCATGCCGATAAACGCTTAACTGAATGTTCTGATTCTTCAACCTTAGATGCTCGATTATTATTATGTCATGGTTTAGATATTACTATGACGCATTTGCTTAGTTGGCCTGATCGATTATTAGCAAATAGTAAGATCGCACCACTGGAAGAATTATTGGCTGAGCGAGCTGAAGGAAAACCGATTGCCTATATTGTTGGTTCAACAGAATTCTGGGGTATTAGCCTAGTGGTTAATAAAGATGTCTTGGTTCCAAGAGCTGATACTGAAGTTATCGTTGAACGATGTTTATCTATTATTTCATCTTTGGCCAAACCTCAACTGAGTATCGCAGATCTTGGCACTGGAAGCGGAGCCATTGCATTGGCGCTTGCGAAAGAAGAACCGCAAGCTAAGGTATTGGCTGTTGACCAGTCTGAGCAAGCTTTGAACGTAGCAAAAGCTAACGCAGAATTAAATAAAATAAATAATGTCGACTGGCTTCAATCCAACTGGTTTGATGGTATGCGTACACAACGCTTTGATCTAATTGTTAGTAATCCGCCCTATGTTGCTCCCGATGATAAGCATTTGAAAGACCTAGAGCACGAACCTGATTCGGCATTGATCGCTGAAGATGATGGCTTTGCTGATCTAATACAGATTGCTGAGTTTGCTAGAGAATATTTACTTGCGGATGGCTGGCTGGTTCTAGAGCATGGCTTTCAACAGAAAGATCGATTACATAAGATTCTTAAAAAACTAGGTTATCAGGAAATCCAAACGGATAAGGATTTATCAGGTAATGACCGTTGTACCTATGCAAAATGTCCTGAAGATGGATGATGATCAACTAAATCGCTATAGCCGACAGATATTATTACCTGAGATCGATATTGACGGCCAAGCCAAACTTTTGAATGCTCGTGTGTTGATTATTGGAGCCGGTGGACTTGGTTCTAATGTAGCTCAAACCTTGGTCTCTGCCGGTGTTGGAAAATTAACACTTTGCGATCATGATGAAGTTGAGTTATCAAATCTTCAGCGACAACCTCTGTTTGATTCAAGCCAAATAGGCCAGAAAAAAGTTACCGCTGCAAAGCACCGTCTTTCTCAGATAAATACTGACACTGCTATTGAAATTATCGACGACAGAATGACCAATGCGCTGATAGAAAATATTATTGATGGGTATGATTTGGTACTGGATTGTACCGATAATTATGAAACCAGAGTTGCAATCAACCAGGCAGCCGTGCAAAGCAAGATTCCTTTAATCGCTGCGGCAGCCATTCGATTTGAAGGTCAGATAATGACGTTTTTAAATCAAGGGGATGGCCCCTGTTATTCATGTTTACAAGCTCAAATTCCAATCGCTGATGTCGCCTGTCGAGATGTGGGTGTGTTAGCAAGTAACGTTATAATGATTGCCAGCATTCAAGCACAATTGAGTTTAAAGTATCTGCTTGGTGTTGGGCGCTTAACTGATGGTCGTTTACTTTTGGTTGATGGCCTAGCGGATAGTTTTCAAAGCTTTCATATTAAGCGCAGCGCTGATTGTCCTTGTTGTTTAGGCGATAAGGCCAATTAAAAACGTTTAATCTGCTTTACCACTTAAGTATTTGTCTCTAGACAATTCAAAATAACTCACGATCCCATCAAAACAGTCTCTATCATCGATATAATCCATACCTACTTTTTTCAAAATATTACATGAAGCCTGATTATTTGGCATGGCAATGCCAATAATTTCATCCAGATTAAGTATTTCAAAACCATAGCTTAACATTGGTTTGCATGATTCGGTTGCGATCCCCTTTCCCCAATACTCTGGGAACATTCGATAGCCTAAATCAGTTTTATCCAATTCAGGCATATACTTTAACCCGGTAAATCCAATGACTTCATTCGTTTCTTTATAGACCATGGCATGGCGGCCATAACCATGCTTTTTATAATCACCAATGGGGGCAATATTCATAAGACGAATAGTCTCCTCAATGCTCGTCTCTGGATCTACATCACGCCCTGTATATTTTACTACCTCTGGCTCAGAGATCATTCGTAAAAAGGGGATGGCATCATCTTCTGTAAAGTTTCTTAGAATCAGTCGCTCGGTTTCAAATGTTGGCATTGGTTTATACATGATTATTCTTTGCATGGCTGTCCTACTAGGGACAATCGAGTTCAAGTAATTGTTATATCAGTAATTTTATCTGAATTCTATTGTATTAGTGTTTCAATATATGAAGAAATAAACATTAAAAACATCTATAATGCATGCATCGCATAACTTTGCAGTTATGAATTAATTAATGAGTAGTGGTTAGTATGTCAGGAATTCGTATTATAGGTTTTGTCATTCGCTCAGTCCTTATGGGAATGATTGCAGCGGTTTTCCTTTTTATCTTTTTTCCTGAGTTACTTAAACCTATCACGGAACCTCAACTTCCTGTCGAGCCAAAGCCAATAATCACTTCCTATGCCGAAGTGCTTGAGAAGGCATCCGATGCAGTGGTAAATATTCGTAAGTTTAATATCCAAGAACAGCAACCTACCAGTAACAGGCTGAATGTGCGTGTTAGTGGTGGTTCAGGAGTTATCATTAGTGACCTCGGCTATGTAGTAACTAATTATCATGTTGTCCTACAGGCTAGCGAGCTTACAGTTGAACTAAAGGACGGGCGTACTGCAATCGCACAGCTTGTAGGCTTCGATGCAGCGACAGATTTAGCTGTGCTAAAAATACCTTTAGCCGATGTGCCATATTTAATCATGAGTTCGAACCAACGTGGCTCGGTAGGGGATATTGTTTTTGCTATTGGTTATCCGTTTGGTGCAGGTCAAGTTTCAACCATGGGTATGGTTAGTGCAATAGGCGAACAATTTAGACTGTCTGAGTATGAGGATTTCATACTGGCGGATGTTATCACCAATCCTGGAAATTCAGGCGGGGCTTTGATCAATGCTAACGGCGATCTATTGGGTATTGTATCTTCTCGATTTTCACAGGCCGGTATTAGCTTCGCTATTTCAACATCTCTAGCAATGGATGTGGTCGAACAGATTGTTACCCACGGTCGTGTTATCAGAGGTTGGTTAGGCTTCAGTGGCAGACCACCTGTAGATAAAGCTGAAGTAGAATTGTATGGTGAGTCTAGTTATATTATCAGCGGTATATCACCCAATGGCCCTGCTGCAGTGGCTGGTTTAAAACTTAATGACGTGCTTACCAAGATAAATGGCAAAACTTTAACCACAATTGTTGATTTGCAAACCGCAATAGCTAGCTCTAAACCGGGTCAAAAACTGACGATAGAAGTTATTCGTGATAACAAGAGTTTGACGTTAATTGCTGAAGCATCTGAACGTCCAGATAGTGAAAATATAAGTCCTTCAGCAATCAATCGTTAGTGTTTAGCCGACCTGTAAATTCTTAGCTTTTTCCCACTCTTTCTTGGTATAGGTTTTTATACCAACGGCATGTAAAGCACCACCTGTAATGTATTCGCCAAGATGTGCATAGATCATTTGTTGACGTTTAACCGCTCGCAAGCCTTCAAACTGATCAGAAATCACCATTATTTGAAAATGACTACCGTCATTACTTGTCGCTTGAACTTCTGAATCCTCAATCGCCTGAGTGAGAATATTTTGTACTTCTTCTGGGCTCATATTGTCCTCTAAATATTTATGGGTTTTAGTCTAAGAAATTTTCTAACTCAGCCAAATCAACCAATTGCTGAAGTTGTGGTGAGCTATTTTGTATTATAATTTTGCCACCTTGGCTTTGCTGCATATTTTTAAGATTAATAATTAAAGCTAATCCGGCACTATCAATTTCTGTTACCTGATCAAGACATAACCGATAGTCTTTATTTGATTTCAGATGGGGCTTCTTTCGCCACAGATTTGCTACAGTCGTTTGATCCACTGCACCTGTCAAGGAGATCTCGGAGCTAGCTTTATCTATACTAATTCGTGCCTTAGTCATTATTGATTGTCATTCTTATATTGGAGTTTAGCAATGACCGTATCAAGTCCATCTCTTGCGATACTACTACCAAACTGGGTACGATTGCTAATTACCAAGCTAATGCCTTCAATTTTAATGTCAATTATTTTCCAGCTGTCCCCACTGCGCTGTAAGCGGTAATCAATAGGAATTGCTGCACCAGTAGAGCGATTTAATTTGGTTCGTACATAAACGCGCTTTTTTGATTCGTAGTCGGGTGTTCTAAGATATTCAACTGTTTCATTTGAATACTCCGCAAAGGCGTTAGAGTAGAAACGAATCATATAGCCTCTGAATGCCTCGGCAAATTGTTCTTTCTGCTCATCAGTTGCTTTTCTAGCATGCTTACCAAGTACTTTTCTAGCAATAGTTTTGGATGCAAAATGAGGCAATAAAAGCCGTTCTACGATTTCTGGAACAATCGTTGAGTCTTCCTTAAGAAGTGCTTGATTAGTCTTAAGTTCTCCCATCATCAGGCTGGTTGCATTATTTATTATGATCTGTGGGTTGGACTCAGCCTGTATGCTTGAGAAACTTAATATAGTCAGTACAGTCGCTATAATATATTTAAAGTGTTTAATTAAAATAGTCATGGGTTCCTCCTAACAACCTACAGGTCATCCGAGCTATCATTAAATAGGAACTTACCTACCAGCTCTTCAATAACAAGCGCAGACTGAGTGTCTTCAATCTCATCACCATCGACCAAAACTTCATCGTCACCACCAGGTGATAGAGATAAGTATTGTTCACCTAATAAACCCGCTGTCAAAATCGACGCAGATGTCTCTGTAGGTAGCTCATCATATTTACTAAATATGGCCATGGTTACAATAGGGCTTAATGTTTGATTATCTAGACTAATATCAGCGACACGACCCACTAAAACCCCACCCATTCTAATAGGTGAACGTACTTTCAAACCACCGACATTGTCAAAGCTCGCAGTAATTTGATAGGTGTCTTTAGTTCCAGAATCGGCAATATTGCTGACCTTTAGTGCCAATACGGCAATGGCTAGCATTCCAAATATTAGAAACAAGCCAATGGTTATTTCAGTTTGTCTTCTATTCATTAGACAATTTCTCCAAACATTAGGGCTGTAAGCAAGAAATCAAGCGCCAGGATGGCCAATGAAGCATGTACCACAGTCTGAGTAGTCGAGCGACTAATTCCTTCTGATGTTGGTACAGTATCATAACCCCTGAATACAGCGATCCATGTTACAAAAAATCCAAAAACTACACTTTTAATGATGCCATTCAGGACATCATTATTCCAATCTACAGTTGATTGCATCGAGGACCAAAACCCTCCGCTATCAACGCCTAACCAGTTTACGCCTACTACAGACCCGCCTAAAATTGCGACGGCACTAAATATTGATGCCAATAATGGCATGGCTATAATGCCAGCAAATAAGCGTGGTGCGATAATCCTATGTAACGGATTAACCGCCATCATCTCCATGCTAGCCAATTGTTCAGTTGCCTTCATCAAACCTATTTCTGCCGTTAGGGCTGAACCGGCACGACCGGCAAACAATAACGCTGCCACAACGGGTCCTAATTCTCTGACTATACTCAGAGCAACCAATGGCCCTAAACTCGATTCGGCACCAAACTTAACGAGGGTGGTATAACCCTGTAAGCCCAATACCATGCCTATAAACAATCCTGACACAGCTATTATTAACAAAGACTGAACGCCGATAGAATGTAGCTGTATATAGGTTAAATAAAGGTCTTTTAGTGATGGCCAACGAATAATAGAACGAAACAGCAATATTGCTGCTCTACCTGCAGTGGCGAAACTATCAATGGCATTAGCGCCTAGTCTTTGAGCATAATTAATCATTATTTCACTGACTCCATCAGATCTTCGGCATAATCGAGTGCGGGAAAGTGAAATTTAACCGGGCCATCAGGGTTTCCTTTTAGAAACTGGCTAGTTTGTTCTGAATCATTATTGTTAAGCTCATCAGGGGTTCCCTCAGCCATAACACGGCCATTTGATAAGACATAACAATAGTCGGCAATGGATGTTACTTCAGCAACATCATGTGAAACCACAATGGAAGAGAGACCTAGCGCTTTATTAAGGGTGGCGATTAACTTCATCAATACACCCATAGATATCGGATCCTGGCCTGCAAAAGGCTCATCGTACATGATCATGTGCGGGTCAAGAGCAATGGCTCTGGCAAGCGCAACACGTCGTGACATACCACCTGACAACTCAGAGGGTTGTAGGTCTTTAGCGCCACGAAGGCCAACGGCCTGGAGTTTGAGTAATACCATGGTTCTAATGATATTTTCAGGTAAATCAGTATGCTCTCTTAATGGAAAGGCAACATTCTCATAAACACTCATGTCTGTGAATAGAGCACCACTTTGAAATAACATACCCATTTTACGACGGGCTTCATACAGATCGTCCTGAGATAGCTTATGGATATCTTGACCGTGAAACAAAATTCGGCCTTTATCAGGAAACAACTGGCCACCTATTAGTTTTAGTAGGGTTGTTTTACCGGTGCCACTTGGCCCCATAATAGCGGTAATTTTTCCTTCGCTAATGGTTAGGTCAAGACCATCGAAAATTGCTCTATCACCGCGGTAATAGGTAAGATTTTCGATTTTTAGTAGGTTAGTTTCGGACATCAATGTCTATTAACTCATCTGTTGAGCTCTGTAAGTGGTGATATTTTAACCTTTTTCAACCACAGACTGTAAATTAACTGCAGATAAAAAGTAACACAATGTAATAATATCCCTAAAATATATAGGGAAAAACTGCGCTCATTAAGGTATCCTTTGTCGCTTCTGTAGTATCTATAATTTAATAATCCTATGCAATCCAAGAAATATTACAATTTTTCGATATGGTCTATAGATATATTCGAGTAAACTTGTAATGTTCTAGGTTAGGAGTACGTACACACGCATGTTGCTAGATTTCGCACTAATATTTATTGGTATAGCTTTATTGGTATGGAGTGCTGACCGCTTTACTGACGGTGCTTCTGCGGTGGCAAGAAATTTTGGTGTACGTCCTTTAATCGTCGGATTGACTATTGTAGCCATTGGCTCATCTGCTCCTGAAATTTTTGTATCAGTCACTGCCAGCCTTAGTGGAAGTGCCGGATTGGCTGTAGGTAATGCTATTGGTTCTAATATAGCAAACATGGCACTGGTCCTCGGTGTAACCGCCATGATCGTCCCTTTAGAGATTAACTCGAACGTCTTAAGACGTGAATTTCCTATTCTATTTGCCGTTTGTTTTATTGCTGGTTTTGCCATGTGGGATCAGTTTTTGAGTTTTATAGACGGCGTAGTTTTAATTACCGGTATGTTCTTTTATCTGTTTTGGATTGTAAGGACAGGTATTAGAGAACAGAAAGATGATCGAATGCTGGAAGAGTTAGTTGAAGAATTACCAGAACAAATGCCGAATAAGAATGCATTCTTTTGGGTAGCAGTTGGTCTGGTTCTTTTACCGCTGAGTTCTCAAATTCTTGTCAATGGTGCTACCGGAGTGGCCAATTATTTTGGTGTCAGCGAATATGTGATTGGATTAACAATCATTGCCTTAGGTACTTCATTGCCAGAGTTGGCAGCGTCTATAGCTAGTGTTCTTAAAGGTGAGCACGAGTTAGCCATAGGCAATGTGCTTGGCTCTAATATATTTAACCTACTGGTCGTTCTTGGTCTAGCCGGGCTGATTCAACCAATCGCGTTTGATTCATCGGTGCTATACAAAGAGTACGTCTTAATGATGATCTTAACTGTGGTTATGTTTTTGATGGCCTATGGTTTTAAAGGCCCCGGAAGAATTAATCGAATTGAAGGCATCATATTAACCGCTGTTTATGTGATCTTTCTGTTCAGTCAATAACAGCCTCTACAACGATTGTTGTATCCTTACCTAGCTTCATATACTCTAGGTTATATTGATTTTGATCTGTAGCAAAAGGAATATTGATGGCCACTGAAAGGCAGTATACAGAACTGGCCCAAGCGGTTTTAGATATAGAATCCAAGGCGGTAGCTGCGCAATCGGCTAGTCTGGATGATAACTTTAATCGTGCCTGTGATTTCTTTCTTAATTGTACTGGCCGAGTGGTTGTTATTGGCATGGGAAAATCAGGTCATGTCAGCGGTAAAATTGCCGCCACAATGGCAAGTACGGGTACCCCTGCCTTTTTTGTTCATCCCGGTGAAGCTAGCCATGGCGACCTGGGTATGATCACCAATAATGATGTGGTCTTTGCGCTTTCATTTTCAGGCGAAACAGGAGAGATACTTAATCTTCTGACAGTTATAAAGCGATTAGGTGTTCCACTTATTTCAATGACAGGCTTTCCTGAATCTACATTGGCTAAGAATTCTGATGTGCATTTGATGGTGCATATAGAAAAAGAAGCTTGTCCACTAGGCCTTGCTCCAACAGCAAGCACTACAGCTTCATTAGCTTTGGGTGACGCCATAGCAATTTCACTATTATCTGCTCGAGGATTCAAAGAAGAAGACTTTGCTCTATCACACCCAGGTGGTAGTTTAGGGCGACGACTGTTATTACACGTCGATGATATTATGCATCAGGGTGACGAGTTCCCATCGGTTAGCAAACAAACGGTAATCAGAGAAGCATTGCTCGAAATGACGCGCAGTCGTTTAGGTATGACAGCAGTTGTCGATGACGAAGGTAACCTTTGTGGAATATATACCGATGGTGATTTAAGACGAACGCTTGAAAATCAGCATGATGTACATACAACCGCCATTTCAGAGGTAATGACTCCTAATTGCACAACCATAAATGTTGGAACCTTAGCCTATGAAGCGCTAAGCATTATGGAAGCTAAAAAGATTAATGGCCTGATTATTTTAGATGAAAATCAAAAACCAGTAGGCGCATTAAATATGTATGATTTACTTAAAGCAGGAGTTGTCTGATGCCAGTTCCAAAGTCGATACATGACGATGCAAAGAAGATAAAACTATTGGTTTGTGACGTTGATGGAGTGTTAACTTCTGGAGAAATTTATCTCGATAATCAGGAAGGCGAACTAAAGGCTTTTAACGTAAAAGACGGCCTTGGTATTAATCTGTTAATGAAAAATGATATTCAGGTTGCCATTATTACTGGGCGAAACTCGCCGGTTGTAACGCGACGCATGAACGAGTTAGGTATAGAACATTATTACCAAGGGCAGCGTGATAAACAGGCTGCATTTGATGATCTATTAGAAAAAACTGCACTTGAGAAACAACAGGTTGCCTATGTCGGTGACGACTTGCCAGATATTCCGTTAATGAAACAATGTGGCCTTAGCTTTGCACCTAATGATTCTTATCGTTTTGTATTAGAGCAGGTCGATTGGGTATTAAGTGCTAACGGTGGCAAGGGTGCTGTACGTGAGATTTCTGATATTTTACTCGCTTCACAAGATAAGCTAGAAAATATTTATAGAGGCTACAACAGTTGAAGATGAGAAGACGCTATGTCTTTGTGCCGCTGTTAACAGCGCTGGTATTGCTGAACCTAATTGAGCCATCAAAAACGCCAGTAGAACGGTTTAATGTTCCTGTGGATACAGCAGAATTACCTGATTATTATATGGAGCAAATGGCGATTAAACATTATGATGAGCAAGGGTTATTGCAAGCCGAAATTAGCGCTCCATCATTTAGTCATTACCTCGGTCAAAAGCAAGCACATTTAGTAGACCCCAACATTAAACTCTACACAACCAATGGAGACGTGTGGGAAGTTAATGCAGGTAAAGGTCGAATACTGGATGAAACTCAGGATCTATCTTTGGAGTCAGGAGTGCAAATCCAACTTGGAAAACCAGCGGGTACAGAGGTATTGTTAATTACTGAAAGAGTATATTATGAATTTTCTGAGCATCGAGTTTGGAACCAGACCCCTGTTGTATTAGACAGCAGTGTGGCGAAAGGTACTGCGCTTGGTATGCTTATTGATTTAAATACACAAAAATTTGAACTGCATCGTGATGTTGAATTATCTTTTAAAGAGTAAAATTATTTTAATTAGTCTGCTGTCGCTATTCAGTGTTGGACAGAGTCTTGCTGCTGAGTCTACCTCTGAGCAGACGTCAGAATCAGCGTCTGAGTCCAATGAAGAATCCGTGATTGAAATGGAAGTATTTCTCACTGCAGATAGAACAGATTTTGATTTAGTTACCTCCTTAAGCCGACTTCAAGGTAATGTCATACTTCGAAATCGCGGCATTGAAATTCACAGTGGTTTTGCTGAAGTTCATCCAAAAACAACGACTGAAGAAAGAAGATATATCCTCGGTGACAACTTAACAATGACCCAGTTACTGAATGGCTTTGAATTGCTAGCAAGTTCAAAACAGGCTGTCTACATCCCAGACAATGATGAGTTGATCATGGAAAAGTCAGTTTCCTTTCATCACCAAGAACCTGCTCAAGATTTTCATATTGAAGCGGAAATGCTCAAGTTATTACAAAAAGATCAGCAATTATTTCATTTAACAGCATCGGGAAATCCAACTGTTTTCTCACATAATTTGAAGGATCGCCGGGTGGTGATTCGTGCAGAACACATCGATTGGATGGCAGACAGTCAAATCGCACTGTTAAAGCAGGCCAGTTTGAGTGATGGAAATACTACATTTAGTGCCAGTGAAATTAGCTACAATACTAAAACGGGTGCAGTTTCAGCACAGGGCAAGGGCGATGACCGTCCTAAATATAGATTTAATTCAGAAAATGCAAAATCTAAAATAGACAGTAAACTGGAGTCAAAAGATGACACTTAAGGCCAAAACACTGGCTAAACGTTATGGTGATCGATGGGTTGCTTCTAACGTTTCGTTAGAACTTGATTCCGGGCAAATTGTTGGCCTATTGGGTCCAAATGGTGCGGGTAAAACGACCTCTTTTTATATGATTGTTGGTTTGGTTGAAGCAGATCAAGGACAAATCTTGCTAAATAATGAGGATATCACCGATCTAGCCATGCATGAGCGTGCGCGCCGTGGGATTGGTTATCTACCTCAGGAGCCATCGGTATTTAGAATGCTTTCAGTTGAAGACAATATTAAAGCGATTCTAGAAACACGTGAGAAAATGAGTTTAGCGGAGCAGGGTCAGCAACTTGAGTCATTATTAGAAGAGTTTAATTTGACTCATATTCGAACCAGTCTCGGTATGTCTCTATCAGGTGGAGAACGTCGCCGAGTGGAAATAGCCAGAGCTTTAGCCGCCGATCCTAAGTTCATCTTATTGGATGAGCCATTTGCTGGCGTTGATCCAATTTCAGTCGGTGATATAAAACAAATCATTGAACACCTGAAAAATAGAGGTCTTGGGGTACTTATCACGGATCATAATGTACGAGAAACCCTTGATGTCTGCGAAAAAGCCTATATTGTTCAAGAAGGACATGTGATTGCAGAAGGTGATCCAGAGAGTATTTTGAACAATAAAAAAGTACGCGATGTTTACTTGGGTGAACACTTTAGACTCTAAACTTCTATTACCTTTCAAAATAGCTATAAAAAACTCCTTTTGTTATTAGGTAGACCTGTGATCTTGAGCTAAAATAGAAGTGTAAGAGAGTAAATAACAATAATTAAAGGAACGATAGCTTGATAGCCACAACGGCGCAATTTAGACTATGAAACCTAGCCTTCAACTGAAAATAGGCCAGCAGCTGACGATGACGCCTCAGCTGCAACAGGCTATTCGATTGTTACAACTATCAAGCTTGGAGCTTCAAAGCGAAATACAAGAGGCTTTGGAGTCTAATCCTATGCTAGAAGTTGCAGAGGATGTTGAAGCACCCACCCCAGATTTAAACAAGTCCAAAACACCTGATGAGCATGAAAGCACCATAGAAACAGGTACGGCACTTGATCAGGACGTTGTTAGCAAAGATTTACCCGTCGATACGCAATGGGAAAATTGGGATGCAGCACCGCCAACCAGTGGTAGCAATTCCAACTTTGATAGAGACTCTAATTATGAATATCAAGGCAAAACCACCGAGACACTACAAGACCATCTGATTTGGCAAATGAACTTAACGCCATTTACTGATAAAGACATTGCAATAGCGACCACACTAATAGATTCAATTGGCGAAGATGGCTATTTGTCGAGTTCTATTGAAGACATCAAACAAAGTTTAGGTGCTGAAATGATGCCAGTACCAAATGGTACTGATGAAGAGATTTCTGAAGAACTTTCTTGGCAAGAAAATGAGATTTTAGCCGTATTACATCGAATTCAACATTTTGACCCCATTGGTGTTGGTGCCAGAGATCTTGCTGAATGTCTGAGTATACAATTGGCGCAATTTGATGGCAGTAATAATCAAATTGAAGATGCAAAACTCTTGCTCAATGAATATTTCAGCGAGCTTGGCACTAGAAACTATAAACAAATAATGCGCAAATCCAAGTTTAGTGAACAACGTCTAAAGGATGCGCTGGAATTAATTCAAACGCTGGATCCTAAACCAGGGTTTGCAATTTCAACTACGGTTGCTGATTATGTCACTCCAGACGTCTATGTCTTTAAAGATAAAGGTCGATGGGTTGTTGAATTGAGTCAGGATGCAAAGCCAAGTATACGTATCAATGAGGTCTATGCCAGCTATATAAAGAGAGCGGATAATTCTCCCGATAATAATTATCTACAAACTAACTTGCAGGAAGCTCGCTGGTTTATAAAAAGTTTGAATAGTAGGAATGATACTTTATTAAATGTGGCTCGATGCATTGTTGAATATCAGATTGGTTTCTTTGAGTATGGTGAGGAAGCTATGAGGCCACTTGTGCTCTCTGATATCGCCGAACAAGTCGAAATGCACGAATCAACGATTTCCCGTGTTACAACCCAAAAATATATGCATACCCCAACGGGTATTTATGAACTAAAATATTTCTTTTCTAGCCATGTTGCCACAGCAACTGGCGGTGAATGCTCTTCAACCGCAATTAAAGCCTTAATTAAGAAGCTGGTTGCTGCTGAAGATAATGTGAAGCCTCTTAGTGACAGTAAATTAGCTACAATTCTGTCAGAACAAGGTATTAAAGTAGCAAGAAGAACCGTAGCTAAATATAGAGAAGCTTTGGCAATTCCACCTTCAAATGAGCGGAAAAGCCTGTTGTAAGTAAAAACTGATATTGAATATAAGGAAAAATAGACATGCAAATAAATTTAACCGGTCACCACATAGATATTACCGATTCACTTCGTGATTATGTTAATGAAAAATTTAAAAGACTGGAGCGCCATTTTGATGAAATCAATAATGTTCACGTAGTACTGACAGTAGAAAAGTTGCGGCAAATTGCAGAAGCGACTATGCATGTGAATGGTGGTGAGATATTTGCTAACTCAGATGAAAATACTATGTATGCTTCCATTGATTCTTTAGTGGATAAACTAGATCGTCAAGTAATAAAGCATAAAGAGAAACGACAGCGACACTGATTGGAATTATGATTGAAGTAGAAGAAGTTGCTCCGGCACGCATATTTCGGCTTACAGCTGTAAGTAATAAAAAGAAGCTATTTGAGTATTTGGCTGAATCTTTAGCCAATGCATCAGGTGAGTCTTTTGAAAAAGTACTCGACAGTTTAACAGCCAGAGAGAGAATGGGCTCTACTTGCATAGGGGATGGCGTAGCTATCCCTCATTGTAAGTTGGCAATTGATAAGCCAATAGGGACTATTTTATTTCTTGATGAGGCCATTCAATGCGGTAATAAGGAAGAATTTATTAGTGTTATTTTTGGTCTTATTATTCCAGAGCAACAATGTGATCAGCATTTACCCATGTTAAGTGGTATTGCAGAAGTATGTCGTACAGAGGGTTGGCTTGATGGTCTTAGGGATAACAAATCGAGTGAAGAATTAGCTGAATATATTGGTCAAAGCCAATTAGAATTGAGTCCATATATAAATGAAATTGATAATACTTAGCGGCCGCTCAGGATCTGGCAAAACAATTGCACTTCATGCCCTTGAGGATCAGGAGTTCTTTTGTATTGATAATCTACCGTTAAGTATGATGTTGGACCTGACAGAGAAATTGAAAGCAGAGCATGATGCCGTGGCAGTGAGTATTGATGCACGCGCTGTTCCAGATGATCTGGCTGAATTCAATGATATTTATGAAAAGCTTCAACAGGGTCCATATAAAACTGAAGTAATTTTTTTAGATGCTAATGATGCGGTGTTATTAAAACGTTTCAGTGAGACACGCCGTAGACATCCACTTACCCAGGATGGTCTTTCATTACGCGAAGCAATTGCTCATGAGAGTGAACTTCTGGAGCCAATCCGTAGATCAGCAGATCTGAATGTAGATACTTCTACATTAAATATTCATCAACTTAGAGATCTCATAAAATTCCGAGTAGACGGTGATAGTTCTAGCCTCGATTTAATGTTTATCTCATTTGGTTATAAACACGGCATTCCCAATGATGCTGACTATGTTTTTGATGCTCGATGTTTACCTAACCCTTATTGGGATGAAAGTCTTCGCAGTTTTAATGGTCGAGATGAACCGGTACAGAAATTTTTAGCCGATCAGTCTCGTGTGCAAGAATTTTTCTGGCAAATAAAGGTGTTTCTGCATACCTGGTTGCCACGATTTGAGACAGATAATAGAAGCTATCTTACCATTGCAATCGGCTGCACTGGTGGTCAGCACCGCTCTGTTTATATCACTGAACAGTTGGCTGAACATTTTAGGCAGGAACATTCAAAGGTGACCGTGCGTCATCGGGAACTCGATGGGAAATCCTGAGCAAACCACAGCGCACGCAAATTGTAACCTTGTCAATCAACATGGAATTCACGTTCGAACAGCTTCTGAGATTGCAAGCTTATGCGAACAATATCAAGCAGAAATAATTATAACTACCGAACATGGTTGTTCTGATGGACGGGACATGATGCGCCTATTAATGTTGCAGGCGAAGCAAGGAACCGTCTTAGAGTTAGATGCAAAGGGTTCTGATGCTGAAACTGCCATTAGCGCCTTGGTAGCTCTTATTGAAGCTGGTTTTCCGATGTGTGAGCCTTAGAACTTAGCACCTTACTACTTGTTTTTTAAGTACATTTCCATTCTTCTGTGGTACTCTATAAAACCCTCGATAATTCGATTACATGGTTGGATAAATCTGATGAATGCCTCAGATCAAGAATCGATTCAGCGCAGACTACAGGCCGTTAATGACGCCCTTGATACAGGTGTGTTTGCTCGTGTCCAACAATTACAGCATCAACTCAGCGCCAGCGACATGGCCGACCTTATCGAATCTTCACCACCCAAGGCACGCGCCTTATTATGGAATCTTATTGCGGATCAAGAGCGTGGTGAAATATTAGAAGAGTTAAGCGACGAGGTTAGAAATCAGTTTGCTCTTGAGATGGAACCTGAGCAGCTTGCTGAAGCTTTATCAGGTCTTGATACCGATGATTTGGCTGACATTTTAGGTGACATGCCAGAACAACTGAGTAATCGTGTTTTACGTTCGATGGATGCTCAAGATCAACAAAGAGTGAAACAGGCATTATCATACCCGGAAGATTCTGCCGGTGGTTTGATGAACACTGATACAGTAACCGTCCGCCCGGACGTAACGGTTGATGTGGTTTTACGCTACTTACGATTACATGGTGATTTACCAGAAAATACTAATAATCTTTATGTCGTTAATCGTGATGACTTATTTTTGGGCGTGGTTTCTTTACAGAAGTTAGTGGTGACATCTTCTGAAGAACTCATGGCTGATGTCATGGAAGAGCGTTCAGATCGAATTGATGTGACCACCGCAAGCAATGAAGTTGCGCAAATATTCGAACGATATGATTTACTTTCCGCTCCAGTAGTGAGCAAAGAAGGCAAGTTACTTGGCCGTATCACCATTGACGACGTGGTTGACGTTATCATTGAAGATGCTGAGCACTCATTAATGAGCATGGGTCGATTGGCAGAAGATGAAGATGCTTTTGCCCCAGTATTAGTCAGTACAAGACGCCGTGCACTATGGTTAGGTATCAACCTGATAACTGCTGTCGTAGCGGCCAGTGTTTCGAATCATTTTGAAGGCATACTTGAGCAATTAGCTACGGTAGCAATTCTTATGACAATTGTACCGAGTATGGGGGGTATTGCGGGAACACAAACGTTGACCCTAATGGTTCGTGCCATAGCCATGGGGCAAATTGGTGAAAGCAATTCACGCTGGTTACTTTATAAGGAAGTCTCGGTTGGAGTACTCAACGGTATTATGTGGGCACTCGTTATTGCCTGCTTGGTTGGTTATTGGAAACAGGATTTACAACTTGGAATTATCATTGCTGCAGCCATGGCGGTGAACTTAGCCGTTGCTGGTTTAGCCGGTGTGGCCATTCCTTTGTTTTTGAAACGAATTAATATTGATCCTGCTTTGGCTGGTGGCGTTATCCTGACGACCATTACCGATGTAGTTGGCTTGGTCGCCTTCCTTGGTTTAGCAACCTTAATGCTCAGTTAACTTGCTGCTACTGTCATAGGACTAAGAAGTATCGAACCCGATCGGGTGCTTAAGTATGACGGTCTGTCGGTACCAATGGCTACAATATTCGCCATCATCTGCTTTAAATTTCCAGCAATGGTGATACCGTCTACAGGATGTATTATTTCACCATTTTCTACCCAAAAGCCACTTGCCCCGCGCGAGTAGTCACCTGTTACAATATTAACCCCCTGGCCCATTACTTCGGTAATTATAAGGCCAGTGCCCATCTCCTGTATTAATTGCTCCTGATCTTGGCCAGTATCACTAATGTGTAGGTTATGCACACCACCTGCGTTGCCCGTGGTTTGCATATCTAGCCTGCGCCCAGAGTAGCTACTTAAAATATAGGATTTGAGTACACCATTAGTGAAAAAGTTTTGGTTACGGGTCGCAACACCTTCAGCATCATAACAACGACTCGCAAGCGCTCCCTTGATATGTGGTCGCTCATAAATATTAACAAAGTCAGGCATTAGTTTTTGTTCTAATGAGTCCAATAAAAATGAAGATTTACGATAGAGTTTTGCGCCCTTTATTGCAGCCATAATATGGCCCAAAAAACCAACGGCAATATCTGGGTTGAGTAAAATAGGATATTGGCCTGTGCTGATTGGTTTGGCACCAAGTCGCTGTTGGCTTTTCTCAGCGGCTCTGGCCCCAATGTATTGAGCATCATCAAGGTCTTTAGCCTGGCGTGAGACTGAATAATAATAATCCCTTTGCATTCCAGCATCATCTTTAGCAATCGCAACAGCGCTGTGTGAGTGTCGACTTGATGCATGGCTTGCAATAAAGCCATGGCTGTTGCCATAGGCGTGGATACTTCGATGTGAAGAAAAACTGGAACCATCACTTTCAGCGCCAGCATCAAGTAAGGCGGACTCAGACTGTAATGCAATCTGTTGCCCTCTATCTGCGGTAATTCCCATAGGATGATCTAAATCTAAATCCATGATATCTGAGGCCATGAGCGCCTCATCGGCTAGACCTGAATAGGGATCTTCTCCAGTTTGTTTCGCTATATCTACAGCCGCCTGAACGGTTCTCTTAATTGAGTCGATACTGGTGTCAGAAGTACTGGCATTGCCTTTTTGTTTACCAATGTAAACGGTAATTCCGAAACCGCAATCTTGATTGAACTCTAGGGTCTCAATATCTTGATTACGAACCGTAGTGGATAAGCCAATTACTTTACTTACAGCCACAGAACTCTGAGTTGCGCCTTTAATTTTGGCTTCTGATAGTATTTTTTCAATGGTTGAAATTAGATTCTGTTGCTCAGTCTTTACATCAAGGCTATCGGCTGCATCAGCGTTCATCTAGTAATCCATTCATTAATTTGATTCAATGAACTATAACGGCACTGAGTAGTGAATTCCAGCATTAAGTCAGAACAATATCTTGCTTGTTCTAAACAGCTCATTTACTCTTTGTCTGCGAC
>Ga0316204_10003172_pt1 | contig 34025 bp, 22 predicted proteins | sample 6monrhotite_MG_2_FD_205661 | JGI IMG/M metagenome (GOLD analysis project Ga0316204, IMG submission 205661) | Microbial mat bacterial communities from mineral coupon in-situ incubated in ocean water Damariscotta River, Maine, United States -... | ecosystem: Environmental > Aquatic > Marine >... | reverse complement strand
TACATTTTCAGAGGATCTATAAGTTTCTTTGTAGAAACCTCCTTCAGGATGTGATTGTAAACCTAAGTGATCAACCCAGTATTGAACTGTTTTCATGAACTTTTTTGTTCAAAGATAGGCTCAATCTCCAAATTTAGTGTTGTCAGAGAATCCAATAAATGGAATATCTACATTGTCAAGGACATCTTTACTTGCACTTGCGTGAAAGATTTTTTGAAATAATGTTGTTGTGTGAGTTGTCATGGCTATCATGTCTGCCTTAGTTTTGTTGGTCATTTCTAAAATAACTTTTGAGACTCCTACTCCAGGAACAACTTCATAATCAATATGGTCATAAGATAAAGAGTCACAAAGTTCTTGTACAAGCGTTTCTCTGTACTCTTCGTAATCATCCCCTATGTGTAATAGGTGAATTTTTGCCTTGTGTGGTCGAGCTAATTTGATTAACCAACTCAAAGCTCTAGTATCTTCATGAATGAGATCTGTTGGATAGATTATTTTTTTGAAATCAACATACTTAGCTGTTGGTGGAACTGCAATTACAGGGCAAACAGATGTTTCAACTAAGTGATTTGCAATACCTCCAAAAAACACTCCTTTTTGAGAGTTTTCATTACGGAAACCAAGAACAACTAAATCATATGCTTCGGTTGCAAGAAGTTTGTCTATCTCATTTTTTACATTTCCTTCAATTCCTAAACAATCATAATCTTGGTGATTGAGCTCGTATTTGGCTGCCAGTGCTTTAAGCTTTCCTTCAACTTCTGCTTTCATATCATCAGATACTTTCTCTTGAAGTCTTCTACCTGGTCCGCTTGAGAAATTGCTCAACGATCCAACTCCTGTATCCTCCATTTGGGGCACATCATAGATGTTTATCATTTTAATGTGACCTTTAAGATTCTTTACAAGGTCAATTGCGTATTCAAGGGCTACTTCTGAATTCTTAGAAAAATCGGTTGGAAAAAGTATGTTCATTTTGCTTGATTTAATTTGAAGCAAATTTACCCTTAGAGAACAACCTAATATATGACCACTGTCAGAAGTAAGGATGACATCTTACAAATTATAGGTCAAAAAAAAGAGCCACAATTATTGTGGCTCTTTTTTTTTATATTAAATCTTATTCTATTCTTCTTCGTCTTCAGCTGGCGGAACATATGCTGGAGTGTACGCAGCTATCTTCTTAACCTTTACTGCTGCCATTCCTTTTTGTCCTGGCTCTAGTTCAAATTGAACTTTGTCACCTTCAGCAATTGGTTCTCTTGCATTATTGATGTGAACGAAATATGAATCTTGAGAATCTTTGTCTTTGATGAATCCGTAACCTTTGTCATCATTAAAGAATGATACTTTTCCTTCGTGAATTGGATCCACTTCGGGCATATCTTCTTTTTTATATCCTAACTGAATATTTTCAGCTTTGATTTCTTTTCTTTTCTTAGTCGGATCTGGCGGAGTATCAGAAATGACTCCGTTTTCGTCAACATAGGCCATCATGGAATCGAGTCCACCACCTCCTCCATTTTCCTTCTCTTCTTTACGTGCTAATTTCTTAGCCTCCTTCTCTTTTCTCTTTTGTGCTTTTTTCTTCTCTTTTTCTTTCTTTCCGAAAGTTTCACTTGATCTAGCCATGTATTATTGTTGCTTAAGTCAGTTGTTTATTGTTTTACTGACGATTACAAAAGTAGTTCAAAAAAATTAGGAATGAAATAAATCAAGCTTTTTTCCAGAAAACGAATTTGATTTTTCCACTTATCATCAACTTTTTCCTTTCCAAATTGTTCTGCTAGTTGAAATTCAAAAGTGAATTAACTTTAATGTAAAGAATGGATGTTGAAATCGTCCAAGCAAAAAATTAAATCAAAAAGATATGAAAAAGGTATTATTAACTGCTCTCTTATTTGCAGGGTTTTCAATGGCTACAAATGCTCAAGTGAAATCTCCGCAACCTAGTCCTGCAGCATCTGTGAGTCAAACTGTTGGTTTGACAGATATTAAAATTGACTATTCTAGACCTGGTGTAAAGGGTAGAGATATTTTTGGAGATCTTGTTCCCTACGGAAAGGTTTGGAGAACTGGAGCAAATAAAGCTGTGCAGTTTTCTACATCTACAAAAATCACAATTGAAGGTAAAGATGTTCCGGCTGGTAATTATGCCCTCTTTACAATTCCAAATGAAGGCAAGTGGAACGTAATGCTATATGAAGAAACAGAAATTTGGGGAACACCCGAAAAATGGATTGACTCTTTAGAAGTGATGAATGTAGAAGTACCAGTGAAGAAATTGAAGGAATCTATTGAAAGTTTTACTATTTCTATTGACAACATTGTTGACGGCAATACTGCAGACTTAAATATTGCTTGGGCAATGAGTGAAATAACTGTTAAAATTGGCGCACCAACTAATGAGATTGCTCAAGAAAGCATTGATAAAACAATGGCTGGTCCTTCAGCAAATGATTACTATCGCTCAGCAACTTTTTACTTGGATCAAAAGAAAGATTTAAAGCAAGCTCATTCTTGGATTAAAAAAGCAGTAGAGATGAGAGGTGAAGAAGCTTTTTGGATGTTAAGACGTCAATCATTAATAGAAGCTGAATTAGGGATGACAAAAGAAGCAATCGCAACCGCTAAACGTTCAATGGCATCTGCTGAAAAGGCTGGTAATGAAGATTATGTAAAGATGAACAAAGATTCAATCAGTGAATGGAGTAAGTAGTTCAAAATTTGAATTAAAATAATTGAAAAGGGTCTACCAAACTGGTAGCCCCTTTTTTTTGTTAGTCTAAAATCTCATCATTATCTATGATGCTTGGTTCAGTGTCTTTCAACGTTTGTTGAATTATCCAAGCCGTTACGATTACTAAGAAAGAACCAATCGCATTGTACCATAAGTATCCCAATTGAAATTTATCGGGAAAGTACACAGTTAAAAAATGTAATGAAAGAACGGCTAATTGCGCGGTGATTCCTCCAATTAGTACTGCCTGACCTTTTATCTTTTTGAAGAAAAATGCTACCAAGAACACTCCTAAAATAGTTCCGTAAAATAAAGAACCGAGTATATTCACAAGTTGAATTAAGTTCTCAAACAGACCTGCCGTTAAGGCTATCATAATAGCGAGTAAACCCCAACCTACAGTCAATAATTTTGAAACTCTTAAATCCTTTTTCTCGTCATCTCTTTTTGACCAGAACTTTTTGTAAAAATCAATGGTAGAGGTTGAAGCTAGGGCATTCAACTCTCCAGCGGTAGATGACATTGCGGCAGAAAATATTACTGCTAACAATAGGCCTATTAGTCCCGGAGGCAGAAAGTTCAATACGAAAGTCAAAAAGATATAATCACTATCCTTTTCCTCATATCCAGGATCATAAATCATCAGTTGTTCTTTGTAGACATCTCTCAATGAGTCTTGTTGAGACTGAAGCCTCTCAACTGATGTGAAATCACTTGAAGATTCTTTTGAGATTTCAATAAGCTTGCTGCGCTTCAAAGCAAAGACCGAATTGTACTGTTCTTCTATTTCAGATAAATTCTCATATTCTTGTTCTGTGATATCGGCAGTAGTTTCGTTGAATACTATTGGAGGTCTATTGAATTGAAAAGAAACAAATAGCATCACTCCAATAAAAAGGATGAAGAACTGCATTGGGATTTTCATGAGACCGTTAAACATCAAGCCTAATCGAGATTCTTTTAAGGTCTTTCCTCCCAAATACCTCTGAACCTGTGATTGATCAGTTCCGAAGTAGGATAAGAATAGGAAGAGTCCTCCCGTCAAACCTGTAAAAAGGGTGTATTTTTTGGATAAATCAAACTCAGTGTCTATGATCTCCATTTTACCTAATTGTCCAGCAATATCAATCCCTTCAGATATGCTTACGGTCTCAGGGAAGCTTTGTAGTACGTAATAAAAAGCGCAGAACATTCCGCCCATTATTATAGCCATCTGCCATTTTTGAGTTAAGGACACTGCCCTACTTCCGCCAGAAACCGTATAAAGAATAACTAGGCCACCAATTAATAGGCAAGTTAACGTAAGGTCCCATTTCAATAGTGTTGATAGAATAATGGCAGGTGCATAAATAGTAATTCCGGCCGCTAAACCTCTACCCATTAAAAACAAGAATGCTGTGAAAGCCCTAACCTTCACATCAAACCTTTGTTCCAAATATTGATATGCTGTGAATACCTTAAGCCTATAGTAGATTGGTAGAAAGAAAATTGATATTAGAATCATGGCTAAAGGCAATCCAAAGTAGAACTGGATAAAGCCCATACCACTCTCATAAGCTTGTCCTGGTGTTGACAAGAAGGTGATAGCACTTGCTTGAGTGGCCATGATGGATAATCCAATTGTCATCCAACCTTCAGAGTTATTTCCTTTCAAATAACCTTCGAGATTTTTGTTTTTTCTGGTTTTCCAAGAGCCGTAAATGGCAATTGATAAAAGTGTCAAAAGAAGTACAGTCCAATCTAACCAAGCCATTATTTATATGAATTAGTTATGAGTAAGTAAATGGTAATCTGTAGTGCCAAAAAGAGCATTAATCCCCAGTACCAGGCTTTCCAATTAGTTTTTTTCTCTTCTTGGTTCATTTCTGATAACTTAAGATATTGGCAAATAGACGATATGCTCCTACCACTCCATTCGGAAGCTCTCTAAAGAAAGATATTCCTGTATAAACAAATTGTCCTTTACCGTGCTTAGCTACTATCAAAGCTCCGGTCTGTGGATCTTCACCTTTGTCATTCCAAGAAAAAAGAGTTTCATATTCTTTGCTCCAATCAGAAGCGAAGTACAATCCACGCTCTTGTACCCAGTTATCAAAATCTTGTTTAGTCAGCTCATTAGGTGTTTGCATTATCTGATGCTTAGGGTTCAAGAATGTCACTTCAGCTTTTTCTTCTGTTACTCGATTTCTGGATAACTTAAAAGGGAACGGACCGAACTCTTTCTCTCTCAGAGAGCGAGATGCTGTGTTGTATTGCATTACTAAATTCCCTCCCTCTTCTACATATTTATAGAGTTGATCATTATAATTTGCAAGTTCTTTGTGCACGTTATATGCTCTGATTCCAATTAGAACTGTTTGAAAGGGAGATAAGTCAGTCGTAGCAAGGTCTTCAACTTTCAACTCCTCCACTTCAAAACCTAATTCTCTTATGGCGGTTGGAACCGCATCAACAACTCCCGTTATGTAAGCAATTTTTCCCTTATTAATTTCAGCATCAAGTTTGATACACTTCAATTTTGTGGGATTCATCAGTGTTTGGGTAGGAATATGGTCATAAGCAATCTCTTGATAGGAGTATATGGTTTCACCTTGTTCATTAGTTAAGGTAAGGTTGCCATCTTTACTTTTTGAAGAATTCTTGAGTTCAAATTCAAGCCATTTCTCTGTATGTTTGCTTGGTAAATCAAGAGTAAAAGAACTAGGGGTGACCTCCCATCCCTCAGGAGCTTGGAGCTTTACTGTATTTTTAAGTCCTTTTTTGAAGTTATGGACTTTCATTCTGACTACTTTAGATTCTCCAGGTTTAATGAGGGTAATCTTTTGGTCAAAACTCACTGAGAATTGAGGGGTAGCTATTAAATCTCTTCTCTTTTCTCCATAATCAGGAACTCGCCATTTATATTCAATCGGCAAAACTAGCCCAATCTTTATATTATTGATTTCTAAATCAATAGACGCCGTTAGTGAAGGTTCTGCTTCAGCTAAACCCCTTTCGGTTTTATTATCAATATTAAATACATCTGAAAATTCATTTCTGAGCCAATAAGGTCCACCTAATATCGTATTAGGTGTAAAGCTCAACTCTTCATTCATTTTTTGATTCGCTTTAAGCAAAACTGACTTGTTCTTGACATTTTGATTATTGATACTCACAGAATTCAGAGTGACGTCAGAGTTAGAGCGATTGACTGCATTGATTGAAAGCTTGAGCTCTTCACCCGAAATAAATGCAAAGTCGTCTGAAACAATCTCTAAATTGAGACCAAGGCAATTCTGAATGAGTTTTGCACAACGCTCAATTTTCTCATCTTTAAATGTTGATTCTTCTAACTTTTGAAGTTCTTCATAAATGTTTAGCAGATAAGGCACATTGTTCTCAGGCTCAATGAAATCAAATGACTGAAGAAGTTCATTGAACAGTTTATCAGTTTCAGCATTCAGCTGGGTAGTCCAATTTCTAGAATTGTTTTCGAAAAATGAATTTTGAATTTTTTTACCACCTAAATATTCAAAATATTCTATTCGTTCACCCCTCTCAATGATTGCTCCAAAGCCTTGACACTTATGTTCAGACCTTGCCAAAGTTCCAATTTCGTTATAAGACATTCCCAATTGAGGATTATACCCTCCTATATCAGCAATGAAGTAATTGTCGTTTCCTTTCGCGCTATCCGCTATCTCCTTGTTCCACCAATATGAAGTGTTCCAATAAATAGAACTTGCTTGCCAGGTGCCGAGCTCTTCTACTTCTTCAGACATATAATTCTTGTCACCGGCTTTAGAAAAGGCTTCAATCGCGAGCATAGCCGAAGCTGTATGATGACCATGCCCTCCTCTTTTATCAGGAGGGAATCGAGTAATAATGACATCTGGTTTAAACATTCTGATAACGCGTACTACATCCGATAAAATATCCTCTTTACCCCATTTATCTAACGATTCTGTGGCAGATTTAGAATATCCAAAATCAACTGCACGTGAGAAAAATTGATTTGCTCCATCAAAAGATCTTGCAGAAAGTAGCTCTTGTGTTCTAAGAACCCCAAGCTTTTCAGATAATTCATCTCCAATTAAGTTTTGTCCTCCATCCCCTCTTGTTAAAGACATGTATGCCGTTTCAGCCTTTTCACCCAATGAAAACCAGGCGAGCGCTCTTGTGTTTTCATCATCAGGATGTGCAGCAATGTAAAGCACTCTTTTTAATGAATGAAGCTTTTGCAAGTCTACATATAACTCTGATGCAGGCTTATTTGCAAAGGACAAAAAAGTGTTGAAGATGATGATGAGTGCTAGGTAATGTTTCATTTTGCTGAATTGAAATCCAAAATTAGTCAATATTTATTGGGGATCGCTAAATTCTATTTAGGCGGTATTATATGTTTTAGATGCCTATTATAAACCTTTTGAATGTTTGATTGTTCACTAATTTGGACAATTTAGAGTAATTCAAAGAAATCAAAAGCGTAAATTTGAATACCAATTCTACTCCATGAATAAACTTTTCCTTGTACGATCGGCAGTGCTATTGATTGCCGGTATCGCTAGTTTCTTCGTAATTACATCAAAGTATGAATCAATTCAATTGGAGATTCAGCTAGAAGAATCTTATCATGCCATGGATTATGCGCAGGACTTGATTTCTGGAAATGGCGAATTTCAAGTAGTAAGTGATGAATTGTATGCTGGCGCCGTTAGTCTCCATGAAAGTGAAATTGTTGATTATGTAGAGCACTACACAGGTTTCGGTTGTACCATCTTCAAAAATAATGTAAGAATATCAACTACTATAAAGGCAGAGAATTCTGAAGAAGTAGGCCTAGGAACAAAGGCAAGTGAGAAAATAACAAAACTCGTTTTTGAAGAAGGGAATGAATTTGAAGGAATTATTGAATCTTCTGGCAGAGATTGGTTAATTCATTACAAGCCTTTGAAAGGAAGAAATGACAAGATAGTCGGCATGATTGGCGTATTCAAAGATTGGTCAGTTTTTCAAGAATCTTTTGTTTCATTTAGACTTATTGTTGGCACGACGATTTTTACCCTTGTGGGATTCTTAATCTTCATGATGTACAGATCAGACAAGAAGAATCATAAGCTTATAAAGGTTCAAACAGACTTAATGACATCAAATGCGGGTTTAATAGAGCAAAGATCTCAAACTGAATTATTGTCAATAGTTGTTCAAAACACGCAGCAATCAGTTATAATCGCATCTGATCAAGATGTAATTGAATGGGTTAATCCGGCATTTGAAGATATGTTCGGATACACTTCACAAGAGGTTGTTGGGAGAAAAATTTCTGCAGTTCTAGGAGGGCCGAAGACGAATGTTAAGACAGTACAAGAAATCAATAAATCTCTTTTTGAAGACAAGAAACCAATTGATGTCACTGTTGTCAATTATAATAAAAAGAGAGAAGACTTCTGGACGAAAGCATTCATTACTCCGATATTAGACGATAACGGTTTTCTTACAAAATATGTAACTACCAGTACGAATATTTCGAATGAGAAAGTAATGCAAGATAAGCTATCTCAAAGCGAATCCAACTTTAGACAAATCTCAGAAACTATTTCTGATGTCTTCTATTTGTACAACATCAGGGATAAGCAATACGAATTTATATCAAATAACTGTTTAGAAATTATGGGAGCCTCTCCTGACTTTTTCTACGACGGCAAAAAGCACACTGATAAGTTTGTTCACTCTCATGATAAAGAAGCTCTCTATGAGGCCAATAAGAAAGTAGATGCGGGAGAACCTTATGATATTGAATATCGTGTCATCATTAAGGGGGAAACAAGGTGGTTGAGAGAGCGTTCATTTCCAATTGAAAACAAATACGGAGATGTTGTTAAAAATTCGGGGGTAGTTTCTGACATCACTGCTCAAAAGAATATCGACAAAGAAATTGAGCAAAGCTTCTTAAACAACAAGGTGATGGCTGAACTAGGGTTTAAGATTACTGAAGAGTTGAATGTGAAGAAAATTGTACAGTTCACTCATGAAAAATTGGTTGAATTAATGGATGCTGAAAGTTTTGCTATTGGTACTATAAACGAAACTAAGAATGAACTAGAGTTCCCTTACTTCATTGATAAGTTTGATTATTTCGAGAAAATAGGATACAGCCTTGACGCTAATATTTTAGCAAATATTTGTATCAAAACTAAAAAGGACATCATCATTTTGGATTTTGAGAATGAGATTGAAACTTATACAGGTGAGCCTCTGGACAACAAGCATGGAGATTTGCCTTCATCTGTCATTTACTTGCCTGTTTTATCAAAAGGCATTGTGATCGGCGTAATTACGGTTCAAAGCTCAAAGAAAAATGCTTACACCATGAACCAAGTTGAGATCTTGCGTGGATTGTCAGTATACGTTTCAAATGCGCTTACGAATGCCACAAACTATGAGCATCTAGAGAAAGAGGTAGAATTGAGAACGATTGAAGTTTCAAAGCAAAAAGATGCTTTAGAAATGGCATATAATGATTCTCAGCTCTTAGCTGAAATAGGAATTGAAATAGCTTCATCTGTTGAGTTGGAAGATGTTTTTGATAAGCTTTATAAAAACGTGAATCAATTGATTGATGCCGAAGTATTCGGTATTAGAATGCTTGATAAAGAAGCTGGTGAAGTAGAATATCGTTATGAAATTGAGTCGGGCCATAGAGATGAGATCATGAGAATCTCAATGGATGACAAGGATAATTATACTGTTTGGTGCATTGAGAACAAGAAGGAAGTGTTTATAAACAACAATGCCGAAGAGTATTCTAATTACGTTAAAGAGATCAAAGTTCCCGCAGGAAAAATGCCATCTTCTCTAATATTCTGTCCAATAATGTATAATAAAGAAGTTATTGGAGCGGTAACTGTTCAAAGTTTTAAATCGAACGCATATGACGATCGCGCTTTGGTTATTTTAAAAGCTTTGTCATCTTATTGTGGAATAGCATATGCGAATGCACAGCTGGTGTCTGATCTTCAAGAGAAGTTAGATAAGAAGGCTTAGTATCCAGCAACTGAACCAATAAAGTCCCTCATTTCATTTGGACATTCATCACAAAAATAAAAGCCTGAATGATCGAGATCTTCTAATGTATGAAGCAAATTCTTGATTCCGACTTTCGCCGCTTGTTTATGAATTAGGCCAGAACCTTCGGTTTCTACCAATGTTTCACCAGTGAGACCTTTGTTATATGGGACTGTGACGTCAGCTGTTCCGTGAACACTATACAAGGCCGGTTCACCTTTGTTTAATAACTTTGCAGAATGAAGAGAACCTGCAATGTTAACGACTCCTTTTATTTTTGATGGGAAACCTTCATTCCCACTATTCCCTTCAAGTCCACCATTCTCTTTTACATACTTCAACAATTCTGTACCACCCATTTGCAAAACGTCATCAGCTGTATTGGCATAAGCATAGTGAAGGCTAGTTATAGCTCCGGCTGAGTAGCCTCCTACAAAAATATTATCTGTATTAATTTTGAATTTGTTTTCTGTGGCTGCATCCTTTGTGAAAAATCTCACTGCAGCTTTCATGTCGTTAACTGCATCTATTACAGCATATTTAGGAGTCATGACACTGTCTCCTTCCACATCAATTAACCTGTAATTCATTGATACTGCGACATACCCTGATTGAGCCAAGAACTTACATTCTTTCGAGAAGCTATCTTTATCTCCAAAAATAAAATATCCACCATGAGCCATAATCATTAGTGGTCGCTTTTGCATGGTGTCATTTTTCGGCATGTAGATATCCATTACCAATTCTTGCACGACCCCAGCCTGTGTTACGTTCTTTCCGTAAACTACGTCATGTTTGATTTCTATTTCTTCAAAAACTTCATCATAGAACCGTTTTTTGTCTTGACTATATGATTCAAATAAAAAAAGGGATAGAATTGATATAATGATTAACTTTTTCATAATTAATAGATGCATCAAAAAAGGGACCAAAAAAATGGTCCCTTTAAATTATTTTATTGCAAAGTGAATATTTGCTTCAAGTTCATATGGAGCCGTATCTTTTGGGCTATTCAGATACTCTTCAATCGGATCAATCTTCTTATTCATGTTAAAAGTTTTAGCTTGTTTTCTACCATACTGGGCGCTCCAAGCATTTCCAACATGGTGCATAGCACCTTTGTGATGAATTGTGTGCACTTTGGTTGTTGGATAAGAACCTTTAATCATTCCAGGAAGCATTTCAATATCTCCATTTACAGGAACACAAGCTGAATATTCAACTCCGCCATTTTTGAAATCCCATTTATGATAAATTGAAAAAGGATTGCCCGCTACCTTGTCTGAATGTTTTTCCATTACATGCTCCATTAGCTTGGTATAATCTTTTGACATTGCTTCACCAACTCCTTTGATGTTAGTGGTTGTCTTAAAGGCCACATAATCACATCCTTCAAAATTCCCATTTCCTTTAATATCAAGAGTTGAATGAACTTTTCCGTCTTCGCAGTATTCTTTTAACATTGATAGACCTCTTTGGTAATCCATGGCTATCATATTAGTCATCAAGGTCTTCATCCAAAACATGAAGAATGGCATTTTACTGTCCATCCCCCATTCTAACCTCGTTGAGTCACCTTCATCTTTGAAATTAAACCAAACTTTAGCGAAAGATTTCCACGGTTTTAAGAAATTTAAATCGATATCAATTCGTTCATTTTCTTTTTCATTTGTAATCTTCATTCCCCCAGAACCTGAAATAGGGCCCTCCCAGTCATACGACTTGGCATCTGCGGCTACATTGACCTTGGCTTCAGGGTCAGTAATTAACCATGGTGACCATGCTGTCCAGGTGTTATAGTTGTTTAAAGTTTTGAAAACTTCGGCTACTGGATTATTAATCAAGACAGATTCATTAACGTTTAATTTTGGCATTTCTTTTTTTGTTTTAATATAATAAAAAACCCTGACTATCATTGATTCGACAGGAATCTAATCTCTTTATTGAGACGAATGTCTTCGACTCTAAGGGACAAAAAAAAATTTAGTTATTTATAGAATTCGGTCATTGGTTCGAAATAGTGCATTTGCCAACCATCTGAATACTTTTTGCCATCTCCAATTTGAAGGTTTGTATGAATCAGTTTTAATCTTGTTTTCCCCTCATCAACACTTTCCAAATTGATTTCTAACAGAGAGTCTTCTGCGTTTTCAGCAAATTCAACCGTTCTCCATTTTTGAACAATTTTAGAATTCGGAACTGTTTTTATCGTCGTGCCACTAATGTACTCGTCCCAAGCGGTATAAGTAGAACCAATTTCAGTTGAAGCGATTGCTTCTCCACCTGTCATATTTGTATGACCTTCGGATGAAAGCCAATCATTGTAAATTCTTTCTGGGCTTGCGTTTAATACAATTTCTAATTCTATTTTTTCCATAATTACTTCATTGATAATTGAATTCTTTTCCTATCTAAATCTACAGATTTTACTGTAACATTAACTCTTTCATTTAGAGAAACATAGTCTTGTACATTACTTACGTATTCATCAGCCAATTCTGAAAGATGAACTAGACCAGACTCTTTAATGCCGATATCTACGAAGGCTCCAAAGTTTGTGATATTATTGATAATGCCATTAAGCTTCATACCCGGAATCAGATCTTTAATAGAAGATAAATCATTTCTTTTGGCTTCTTTCAGTTCTTTTCTTGGGTCTCTGGTAGGTTTTTGAAGTTCAGTGAGAACAAAGTCAATAGTATATTCATCATACTTTGAATTTAAACCATTCAATTTTTCTTCATTTAATTCAATTTCCTTATTTAATATCGAATTCAATTTAACATTATGTAAGTCAGCAATTTCTTTCGCTAAAGCATATGATTCAGGATGGATAATTGTATTGTCAAGAGGATTATCTCCGTTCTCAATTCGTAAAAATCCAGCAGCCTGTTCATAAGTCTTTTTCCCCATTTTGGGAACCTTGAGCAGTTGTGACCTAGAATTGAATCCGCCAATTTCATTTCGGTAGGCGACTATATTCTTGGCAACGGTTTCACCTAAGCCAGACACATGCGCAAGTATGGGATATGTTGCTGTGTTTAATTCGACACCCACATGGTTTACACAACTTTCTACAACTTCGCTAAGCTTTTGTTTGAGCAAAGGTTGGTTGACATCATGCTGATACTGTCCCACTCCTATTGACTTCGCATCAATCTTTACAAATTCTGCCAATGGATCCATTAATCTTCTTCCAATAGATATTGCCCCTCTCACTGTAATGTCCAGATTTGGAAACTCTTCTCTTGCGATTTCTGAAGCCGAGTAGATACTTGCTCCTGCCTCATTCACAGAAAATATTTTCACATCTGAATTAGCATACATTTTTCTGCAAAGCTTCTCAGTTTCAATGCCAGCTGTTCCATTTCCTACTGCTATAGCTTCTATTTTATGGCTTTCAACCAAATTTCTGATAACCTGTTCAGCCTCTTTAGTCTTCTTTTGAGGAGGATGTGGATAGATGGTTCTGTTCTCTTGATATTTTCCATTGGAATCAAGAAGAGCAATTTTACATCCAGTTCTAAACCCTGGATCAATTGCTAATATTCTCTTGGAACCTAGAGGTGATTGCAATAAGAGTTGTCTCAAGTTCTCAGCAAACACGCCTATAGAGTCGATATCTGCGTTCTCTTTAATCGTCTTCTTAAACTCGCTTTCAAATGAAGGTTGTAGAATACGTTTGTAGGCCTCTTGAAACACTTTGGTTTTATAGCTGTTATCCTGATATTGTCTTCCTACAACTCTTTCAATGTTTTCAGTTGCCTTGTCAATGTCAACATCTATTGACACTCTTAAAAAACCTTCTTTTTCTGCTCTCAAAATTGCTAGAGTTCTATGCGCAGCAAGGCGATCTATTCTTTGTGAAAAGTCAAAGTAGTCTCTGTAATTGGAACCTAATTCATCTTTTCCTTTTTTAACTTTAGAATAAATAGTAGCATGTCGTTCAAACTGACCTCTAATTCTTCCTCTCACCTTTTCGTTTTCTCCAATCCATTCAGCTAAGATGTTTATTGCGCCTGAAATGGCATCTTTCTTAGATTTGACTTCACCTCTCACAAAATCAGGAATTTCTTCATCAATTTGGAAGTCAAATTGTTCGTTTTTTATGAGAAGAGCCAATGGCTTTAATCCCTGTTTGATGGCCTTCTGCCCTTTAGTTAACTTCTTAGGCTTGTATGGCAGATAAATATCCTCCATCTCTTGAAGAGAGCTCGTGTTTTCAATTTTGCTTTTAAGTTCTGCTGTAAGTATTCCTTGATCTGAAATTGATTTCAAGATAGCTTGCTGTCTTTTAAGAAACTCTATCCAATAGGCGTTTTTATCTTTTATATTGATGAGCTGAACTTCATCAAGATTCCCTGTCATTTCTTTTCGGTAACGGGCAACAAAAGGCACTGTGGCCCCTTCATTGAAAAGGGTTAGCGCTTTTTGAATTTTATCAGAAGGTAGATTCAGCTCTTTGCTTATCGTATTAATTATATCCATTTTCTAAATACTTTTCGGACTTGTAAAAATACGCATTCAAAACCTATTATTGGCTCAAAAGCATGAGACTATTTCTTAGCATAGAGAGATGTAAGACCTTATTAAAAGCTTTGAGTAAGAATAACCAATTTAAGGTTATATCAGAGTGAAAATATTAGGATTTAATTTTTTTGGAGGCGTCTCACAATCTAGGTATCCCTTCTCACAAAGTTCGGAAAACTTGAATTGAATAATAACAGTTTCTTCATTGAACTCGAATGTTACTAAGCATAGATCGTCTGGACTATCTGCAAATCCATTCTTGTAAAATCTTTGAAATCTCAAGTTTGAAACCCCATTAGGAAGTGCGACATTACTCGATTCAGTCAGATTAAAATTACCATGACGTGAATGCTCTTCTGCTTCTGGCAGAGGAATGACAATTTTGTCATAAGCCATACTTGTGTTTGGGCTTAATGTTAAACCTAAACCTACTAAGAAACTGTAAATCAAAAACTTTCGCCTTTTCATATTATTCAAATTCTTCGGTTAATATACCCATTTTTCCGCTTTGGTAGTCTAAAATTGCTTGTCTAATTTCATCTTCTGTGTTCATTACAAACGGTCCATATGTAGTTAGCTCTTCATTTATAGGAGCTCCAGACAAAAAGATGATTTTGCAATCTTCTAAAGATTCAATTGCAATTTCTGTTCCATCATTATTAAAATGAACCATTTTCTTACCATCTATCTCTGATTTTGAATTGACTTTAGAGCTTCCCTCAAGTTGATAAATAAGTGCATTGTAATTCTCTGGAATAGGGATTTTAGTTGCAGCTCCTTTTTTTAAGTTCATTCTTAAAATCAAAACATCACTATAAGGTGTTACTGGCCCTTTTTTGCCTAAAACTTCGCCGGCCACCAAGGCAATGGTAGATTCTTTATCTGCCAATGTTATGGTCGGCGTCTCTTCTTTTGAAATAGGTTGATAGTTCGCATCTTCCATTTTATTCTTGGCAGGTGCATTAATCCAGAATTGAATGATCTCAAATGTTCCACCATTCTCGGCCAGTTCTTTTGCAGGCCTTTCAGAATGTACTATCCCTGATCCCGAATTCATCCATTGAGTTCCACCAGCATAAACTACTTCAGATGTTCCTAAGGAATCTCTATGGTGAACACCACCATTAAAAATGAACGTGACAGGAGAGAATCCTCTGTGAGGATGTGGCCCCACTCCTACTTTTGACTGCTCTTGACCAGCTTTAAGATCGTCTTTCCAATGATGAATTAATAAAAACGGATCAATTTGATCTACTCCTTTAAAAGGTAACGCTTGATCTAGTATGGTGCCTCCCATGTTGATTTTAAAGGCCGGAACTATCTGTTTAATTGATCTCATTGTCTTGATTTTTTACTAAGATACAAATAATAGATGTTTAAACATATTTATTTGAAGTAAAACTAAATTTCTTCTAAGGATTCACACTTGTTTAGATAATAAACATAGTACCCCATACTAAATACAGCTACAACAGAGAAAGCATGCCAAAGAAAGTGAGTTCCTTGTGGCAATGCATCAGCAAAATAGTTTTCTGAAGGGTAATCAAGAATTCTGAACATCAAAGCGATACCCAGCGATAAAAGGCTTAGCAATACTAGCTTCAGCTTAAACCAGTTAGTTCTGACAAGTATGATTATAATAGGAATGAAATATGAAGCGCCAACAATTGAGTATGCAATGTTTGGTCCAAATTGATCTAAAGCAGGAATCTTTGTCATTACAAACAAGCAAGAAAGCCCTACTATATAGAATCCAACAACAATAACAATCGCTTTCAAAGTGTTATTGGTCAATCTAGACCATAAGTAAGAAGATAATATAAATGACATGAATGAGGCAGGTAAAAAATCTAGATAAAGAAAGAATGCAGAATCTCTAAAGGCGTGATAAAGAGTTGATCCTAGGCCGTTAATGAAGAGGAACGGTAAAATTAGAAGGATGATGTAGTTCTTTTTGTACTCTCCTTTCAGTTTAATGAGCCAAAAGACGATAGGTATGAAAAATAAGAGAGAGGAAAAAGCATTCCAAGGTTCTTTTATGAATTCCTGAGCATGAAATTCATTGTAATAAGGTCCTCCATCAAGAATCAAATCTTCTCTTACTTTTATGCTAAGACTGTCTAACATTTATTAATACTCATCTTTGTAAACATAAAATTAGCATATTTAATTATGGATTATGAATTTAAAAGCTGTTTGGGACATAAGTCTAATGATTCTTTAGGATGGAATTTCAGGATCACAGTGCCAGATGACGTCATGGACCACTTCAAAGATGGTGATAAAAGGATAATTTGTACAATCAACGACTCATCTCGACTTCATTGTGCACTCATGTCAAATGGTGATGGAACCTATTTTATTATGACTAATGCGAATTTTAGAAAGGTTAATAATTTGAACGAAGGAGATGATGTGTTAGTAAGATTGAAAAGTGACGACAGCAAATATGGTATGTATGTCCCTGACTTTTTTGAAGAACTTTGTTTTCAAGACCCTGAAGCAGATTCTCTATTTCACGATTTAACTGCTGGCAAGCAAAGAACACTCCTCCATATCATATCTAAATTAAAGAGTGAGGAAAAGCAATTAGAGAAAGCTCTAATCATCTTTGATTACTTGAAATCAGTAAATGGAAAAATTGACTTTAAAGAATTGAACGAAGCTTTTAAGAGCAGTCGGTTCAAAAAATAAGACTTAATAAACTCTAATTTCTGCTCTTCTGTTTAGTGCGTCATTATCTTGAGATATCAATCCTGCTTCACCGTATGCATTTACTATAAAACGGTTCTTAGAAATTCCTTTCTTAGTAAAGTAAGCTACTACCCAGTCTCCTCTCTTGCCAGAAAGAACCAAGTTATATTCATCAGAATTTTTAGCATCTGCATATGCATTTACTTCAATTCTTAATGCTGGATTGGCTTTTAATTCCTTGTACAGTTTAGATAATTTACTCACGTCTTTACTTTTCGCATTACTCTTATTTGAATCAAAGTAAACTGTTACAATTGCATGATCTGTTTGAAGAGCAAATTCAAGTGAATCTTCACCCACATGTGAGACGTTATTCTCTGTTTCAAATCCAAGTGGCTTATAAATAAAGTAGTCGTTTTGACCTCTTCTTAACTGTGCAATCTTCTTTCCGTTCCGGTCAAATATATAAAGAGTGAAATCTTCCAATAACATGTCTTCATCCTTTTCAGCTACCTTGAAAAGAACATTATCTTCTAGGGGTAAATTTCTGAATCTAAAGTTTCCGTTTTTATCAGTTTTAGTCTCCTCTAAAAGGAACCCGTCCTCGCTAAACGCCTGAACTTTAAGCCCTTCCCCAAATTCGTTACTTAAATTTTTATATTCAAAATATCCTGAAATTGTTTGAGATTCAAGTTCGAACATATCTTCGTCTTCTTCAATCACTGAAAGCGTATTCGAATAAGATGGTTTCAATTTTCTATAATTGAATGACCCTGTTTCTGAACCTTTCAATTGTGCTACAACATTCCCTTTCTTATCAAAGATCAATAAGATCAAGTCATCAGAGTTTTCAGGAACTTTAAGTAAATAATTTTCTTCCATGTCTAATTTCTTGAAATCAAAGTTCCCGTTCTCATCTGTGAAGGTTGTGAACTTCAAATTCCCTTCTTCATCTTCAAGAAGAACTTTTAATTGATTAGGATATTCACCTGGAATTTTCTCATAGATGAATTGTCCTGACAAATGTCCTTGGTTCAATTCCATATCAACCATGTCTTCAGGAATTAGAGATAAAGTCCCTCCGTTTTCGTAACCTAGCTTCTTGTATGTGAAAGATCCTTTTTCATCCGTTACTAAGTCCGTAATGGCATTACCATCCTTATCGAATATTGTTAAGTATAAGTCGTCTTCGCTTTTCGCTTTGATCTGATATTTCCCGTCATAATCAATGTTTTGAAATTGAAATGCACCTTCTTTATCAGTGGTTGTCTCAAATAACAATTCATCATCTTCATCAACTACCATCACCTTCATTCCTGATGGATTACCATCAATAGTTCTGTATGTAAATTTACCAGCTAACTGATTTTTCACAGTGACCTTCTTCTCCATATCGAAATAAAAAATGTCATCTACTCCACCTTCATTACTTGAGTAGAACCCTTTCTCCATGCCGGGGTAAACAAAGATTCCAAAGTCATCATTAGGTCCATTTAATCCAATAGCAGGTCTTGCTTTATCAAGTTCTTGTTCTAAGACTTTCCAGTAAATATCTAACCCACCTTGGCCTCCCGCTTTATCTGATGCGAAGAACATGAAACCGTCGACTAAATAAGGGAACACCTCATTTTCTTTAGTGTTTATTGAGCTAACATTTTTTGGTTCTTGCCATTGGCTTTGACTGACTTCACTGTAAAAGATATCTTTTCCTCCCATTGAACCGGTCATGTCTGAAGCAAAGTACAATCTCTTTTCTTTCGAATCATAAAAAGGGTGACCAAAAGAAAAGTCTGTATTGTTGAAAGGTAATTCAACGGGCTTTCCCCATGATTTGCCCTCTTTCGTGCACATGTACAATTGTGGTCTCAATTTGGTTTTGTTCTTTCTGTGTTTTTTTGGGATTTCTTTTACTTGAGTGTAAAACAAAGTATCTCCCGTTACAGACAGGCACATAGGACCAGTATGACTATTGTTCATGAAATCTTGCGAAACAAGACTAACATTTTTAATCTTAATATCTTCGTTAATGTCTCCTTTGATTTTACCTTCAAATAGATTTAATCTGTTTAGTCTTTTCCAGTTGTTCTCGCCAAAATTGGTCATATCATACTCTCTGGCCGAAGTAAAATAAAAGGAATCACCAAAAATAAATGGTGAAAAATCAGATGTTTTAGAATTAAAGCCATTGATCGCTTTTGATTCACATTGAATTTCAACCTCAAGAATCTCGTAAGTTTGAGAGAAACCTACAAAAGAGCTCAAGAGAAATATGAAAGCTAATACTCTTGTCATTTTATAGATATCTAGGTGAAATGGTTTGGTTATTTTTAAGATTGAAATCAAATCCTAATAAAATCTCGTGTGAGCCGCTATTAAATGCGCCTAGCTTATTGAGATTTGCATCATAGGCATATCCAATCCTCATGAAATCTGTGATGTTGATGTCTGTCATCAAAACGACAGATGAAGTATTCCTCACTCCTATTCCCAACCACACTCTTTTATAAATTAATGCCGCAATATTAATGTCAAGATTTGCAGGAGCCCCTGGAACCAATTTCAACATGAACGAAGGTTTCAAAATGAAATTCTTTTTAAGCTCCCATACATACCCAGCATTAACCATGAAATGTCTTCTTAGCGCCATTGTTGTCGTTACACTATCTTGAGGATCATCATATCTAAAGACATGTTTTGTTAAATGATTTGCAGAAAGACCTGCATAAAATTTAGTCTTATAATAATACATTCCAAAATCAAAACTTGGAACTATTGCACTTTCTTTACTCCCTAAGTCTAACTGATCTCCATCTTCTTTGAAATTCAAAAGGGATCTATCAAAAATGCTATTGTAAATTCCTCCTCTTAATCCGAATGCAAGCTTTGAATCTTTTAATTTTAATATGTAAGCAGCAGTTCCTGCAGCAATGATGTTTCTAGTTGGACCAATTTGATCATGTGCTAGGTTGATGCCCCAAGCCAAACCTGACTTCATTGCAGGAGCATGAATTGCAAAACTCTGAGTGCTTGGTGCTCCTGGCATCCCAACCCATTGACTTCTGTGCAATAGAACGGCAGAATAAGAATTTCTAGATCCAGCATATGCGGGATTAATCGCAAACGGATTAAACATGTACTGACTGTATATAGCATCTTGCTGAGCATTTACATGCGCACCAACTACTAAAGCCAAGAAAAGTAAAACTTTTTTCATCTTCTTACTTTGTGACAGATATCCATTTTGTAAAACTGATATTGTCTGATTCAAATATATAGAAATATGTGCCTCCTTCGACGGCAAGACCAAAATCATTGGTGCCATCCCAGTACACATTTTCGTTATCATAATTCTGTATGTATTTAATTTGATCTCCCCAACGATTATAAACAATGACTTCATTGATCAAATTTGTTGTTGCCTGATTAATATGCAGGTAATCATTCACTCCATCACCGTTTGGAGAAAATGCATTCACTTCTTCTTCGGCTGGATCTTCACAACTCCCAACAGGCACTATGATGTAAGCACAATCGACTTGTCCGTCACAGGTTCCTTTTGCTACTGCATAAAACAAAGTTGTTTGCAATAATGTAGGGCTGATTTGGGTACCAGTCCCAGCATTTGACCCTCCACATGAACCCCCATACCATTGCCAATAATCTTGCGAATTGAGGTCACCATCAAGTGTCAAAGTTATTTGTGTTCCGCAAGGAATCGTATCTGTCGTGTTAGCGGTAATTGTAGGAACCGAAGCCAATTGACATTCGCTAATACTTTTAACAGTTTCAAAAGAGATATCGGAAAAATAGATGACACCACTATCATCCACATGAATTCCTAAAGGTTCTCCTATTTGTGACCCCAATGGATCGTTAGCGTCAATTGAATTCCCTAGTGTTCCATCTCCGGCAATTGTATATATTTTGCCATCTGTGACATCAACTTTCTTAACTTTATAGTTATCGTTATCTGGAATGTAAATATTTCCTTGATCATCTACTGAAACAGAATGTACGGCGTTTAAGGATGCCAACGTAGCAATTGTACCATCAGGCGAATCTCCAATACTGCCTGTACCAGCAGCTGTTGTCACCAAACCGGCTTGTTGATCAATTTTTCTAATTCTCCCTACTGTAGGCTCCCCAATATAAATGTTGTTTTGGTTGTCAATGTCTAAATCAAAAATGTAATCAAATGTTGCAGTTCCTACCGGACCATCCAAAGAATTGAAAGTTCCTGCTATGCCTGCAATTGTGTAAAGTGTTCCATCCGTTTGAATTCTTCTAACAATTGCGTTCAGGGATTCAACGAAATAAATCAAACCGTCGGTTCCGATACTGATTCCTTGGGGAGCACCTACTGATGCCGAAGTAGCCAGAGTAGCGTCAGGTGAATAAGTTCCACTTCCGTTCCCGGCAACATGATGAACTGTACTATCAGTAAGATTGACTTTGAATATCTTGTTTAATCCAGCATCACTAAAGTATAAATAGTTGTTGTAGTACTCTACTCCAGATGGAGATGTGATTGCAAAGTCAGGCGATAAGTCTGTATTTGTTCCTTCACCTGTTGTTCCGTTCCCTACAATGGTTGTAATCTCTTTTGTAATAAAATCAACTCTCCTGATTGCGCTATTTCCTTGGTCAGAAAAGTATAGATTACCTTGCGGGTCAGTTGTCAAGTCCCAAGGATGCTCAAGTTGTGCATCAACTGCAGGTCCTCCATCTCCTGCATATCCAAGAGATCCATTACCAGCAATCAACGACAGGACTTGCCCAAAAGAAGTGCTAACAATTATTATAAACGATATGGTTACCAGAGTTTTTATCATTCTACTATCTGTACCCAACCAGCTTGATTTTGGGAGCCTCCAACATTAACAACATAAAAATAAGTTCCAGCAGTAACTTTCTTACCATTCGCCCTTGTTCCATCCCAAATGACATCTGAATTATTGTAATCGAGGAGCTTCACCATTACATCTCCCCATCTATTGTAAATGTATACTTCATTTTCAGGAAACCCTTCAATACCATCAATGAACCAGAAATCATTAACCCCATCATTATTAGGCGAGAATGCATTGTAAGTCTCTACATTACAACTATCTGATGGCAATAAAGTGATAGATAAAGTATCTCTATAAATACATCCATTGAAATCAGTGATTTCAACATAGAAATCTTCTGCAGAAGATATTACTGCTGATGTGAGTGAATCTGTTAAGTCTCCAGTTATTTGCGTTGAAGCAGACCAGGAGTATGTAACACCTCCGAATGCATTCAATTCAATTTCAGATGCTAAACAGGTAGCAAAGTCATCACCAACGCCAAGACCTGAAAAATCAGACAATAAGTAATTTGCACTATCCGGTTCAGATACACATCCATTTAAAGCAGTTGACAAGACGTAGAAGTAATTGTCTCCTGGATTCAATGTGTTAGGTGTGAATGAAACAGTTGAAGATAATGAGGTCGATAAAGAAGGATCATCATACCATGCATAAGATTCTCCTGTTACACCAGTTACATTTAAACTAGATATCACGTCACCAGGACAATAGATGCTGTCAACAACAATTATTGGAGGAGCTGCTGGCTGAGCAAGAACTTCCACTGTCAAATTAGAATCAGTCGGACATGCACCATTTGTAAGATAAGTAATATCGTATAAACCTGGCCCCAAAAGAATTTCACCCGTTGAAACGTCAATTGCACCTCCAGTAGTAGAAGTCCATGTTCCGCCTGGTGTCCCCACTATGATTGAAGGAGTTGTTCCAAAGCAGAAATCAGGATAGTCAACTGAATTATCATCTAACATTTCAGCTACAACATAAACTGTATCTTTCTCAGAACAGAAGCCTACCGTATGGATTACTTCATAGGTTTGTCCGGGAACTGATGATGTTATCTCTCCTGTGGTTGTACTATACCCTGCTCCGTTATTTACTTCCCACGTACCCCCAGCTTCGACAACATTATATGGTATTGCTGAACTTCCTGGGCAGAAATTATCAAAATCAAATGATTCGTCAATGATATCAGTAATGTCATCCACAGTAATTGGTACCAGTAAAGAATAACAGCCTAAAGTTTGATCTTCTATTTGAACATTAAAAGTTCCTGCTAATAAAGAAAGCGTATCAATAGATGCCAGGTAAGGTCCATCAGAGAAAGTGTATCCATAGTTTCCAGATCCTCCATTAGTATTTGTGATAACTGTGTCAATTACAATTGAACCGAATCCATTTCCACAGGTATCAGGAATCACAGTGTAATCAAAAGGTAAGTCTGGTCCAGGATTAAGAACAACTGTCTGTGTTTGAGCACATCCATTTAGATAGATCGCATCAACAAGGTACGTGCCTGCTGGTCTTGTAAGCGTGTCACCGTTAATTCCATAGGTTGTGTCGGTAGGCACGTTGGTTGTGAAGTAATAAGCATCTGGAGCTAGGATTTCAATTACTCCATTATCTGAACCAAAACATGTTTCATCAATCGTCGTTGGAACAGCAAATGTTGGTGCTACTGTAACAGTGTCCTGTTTACTAAACTCAGAGGTGTTTCCTAACACCCCCGTGATTGTAGCGGTAATAATATCGCCAACATTCAATGTTGTCCCAAGATCAATTTCGATAGTATCGATATTTGAAACAGGGTCAAAATTCCAGTTCCCTAAATATTCTTGTCCTTCACCAAATCCAGTTGGGTCAGGGTTTGCATTTCGATAAAATTGAACCGAATATCCTGCCAACATATTAGATGCGTAAAAAATAAAACCTGTATGAGTATTTCCGTCATCACAAGTCCAAGTTGATACGATCTCAGGTCTATCAATACCGTAGTTCGAAATAAAGATGTTCGCATTATTGGTGTCATTCACAGTTACTAATCCATCATTGTACAAATCTATTCCCTGTCCAAAGTTATCATAGATAGAATTTCCAATAAACGTTCCTAATGTCGAAGAAAACTGAAGTCCAATACCTCTGTCGCAATTAGTAATAACATTGGCAGAATCTGAACCTACCAAAACTCCTCCAATCCAGGTTCCACCATCATTTTTCAATTGTACTCCTGCTCCTCCAATTGCTGAACCATTCAAACCTATGGTATTGCCCAAAACAGAATTCCCGTCTGTATCTTCTAAGAAAATTGCATGATCATCAGTACCACCGATTAAATTACCTTCTCCGGCTGCTCCTCCTCCTATGGTATTATATCGTGAATCTAAGGTGATATAAACACCATAGTCTGCAGAGAAATCTGTTGTACCATCTGAGCCTAAATTGATATTATTATTTACAACTTTGTTTGAGTCAGTACCAAAAGTAGCCATCACTATTTGAGATTCTCCCACGTCTCCCCCAATAATATTTCCATTTGGCCCTCCTATTGTATTGTTTGCCGCGCCATTATTAAAAGCAACATTTGAACCAGGATTTGTAATCATTGGAACGCCTGCATTACCAGAAATGTCTACACCAATGAAATTGTTATCAGCAGTGTTCAAAGTTGTACCAGGTCCATTGAATAAAATACCGGTTTCAGTATGCCCAGCAATAATATTCATGTCATCAATCACATTACTGACTGCTCCTGTATCTAACACAATACCGTATTGCTGGAAACTAGAGCCTGCAACATAGCCCGTTCCTCCAATATCGTTGTTCCCAATTATATTTGCTTTCACTGAATTTACAGACGAGGATTTTACTCTTATACCTGCATTACCATTTGCCGTAATCACATTTTCTAAGCCATTGGTAGTATTTCCAATAGAGTTTGAATTTGAAGTGTTATGAAGGAAGATACCATCAAACCCATTTCCAAGATAAAAATCATTGTTCTTAGAGAGTCCTACGTTATTACCATAGATGAAATTATTTGAACAGCTATCCATGAAAACTCCCCACTCAACATTTGAACAAATGACATTTCCTTCATTTGCGTTCCAATCATTACCTATGTAGTTGCCAGAGGCTCCATACATTAAGATTCCATTTGTATTCCCTACTCCGGCTCCCGAGGCATTTCCAGTTTCGTCTGTACCGATAAAATTATTATAAATGATATTACCATTAGATCCCGCATCCAGCACCAATCCATGAAGACTGTTTCCTGAGATGATATTGCGTTGGCCGGCCCCTGAATTACCAATTTGATTTGTTGTCGCAAAGTCAAGATAAACCCCAATCAAATTAGGATTAGGTGTTAGCCCATCACTTTGCAATCCTATTAGATTCCCTTCAATGAAGTTATTTGAACTTAATGATATACCTACACCAACCGAATCATTACCAGAAATGACATTTCTGTTTGCAAGGCTTCCTCCAATTATGTTGTTTTGAGCTCCGTCAAGCATAAGTGCTCCATAAGTATTCCCAAAGTTACCTCCGATAGTATTATTAACCACAACATTAAAATCTGTTCCAGCATCTGTGATTTCTATTCCAATATTGTTACCGTCAATGAGGTTTCCTCCGCCTGCACTGGGCTCGCCAATTTGATTAGTCTGTGCACCATTACCAATAAGCACCCCAACAGAATTTGGCACTACTCCTCCTAAATCAGTTCTTAGACCTATTACGTTCCCAGCCACCACATTACTTTGTGTTGAAGCATTCTCCATATGAACTCCATTTCCATTACCGGAAATTACATTTTGTTCAAAACTTCCGCTTCCACCTATGTAGTTTAACTGTGAACCATTGAGAATATATACGCCATCATCATTTGAATAAGGAAGGGCTCCAGTAATGTCTAATCCAATGATGTTGTTATAGACCAATTGATCATCAACGTTATCTAGTACTACACCAGATGTATTACCAGATATAAAGTTTCCTCCACCCAATGAATTGTGACCGATAAAGTTTGTTGCTCCCGCAGTTGAAGCGACAAACAAACCAACATCTTGTACATTCGCAGACAAAGTATTTAATCTCGTAAAACCAATATAATTTGAAGCGATTGTATTTGTGTGAGCTCCATTTTCTAAATAAATTCCGTTGAATTCATTGGCATAAATTTCATTTCCAAATTGTGCATGTGGATTTTGGCCAATGAAGTTTCCTGTACATGATGTACCAGTTAAGAATATCCCATCATCCTGGTTTCCAAAACCTCCGATTGAATTTCCTCTAATATTAACTCCACTCACATCATTTAATACAATTCCTGCAGATTCATTTCCAGCAATGAGATTTGCCGAGGTGCTATAGTCTCCACCAATTGAAACAGAATTAGCTGCTGATAGAACAATAATTCCCACATCTTGAATATTCAAAGCGCCAATACCAGGGAAATCAGTTCCTATATTATTCATTTGAATATTAGTGTTAGATGAATTCTCTAAAATTATCCCTGCTTGCGTATTACATGAAATTGTGTTAGATTTATTTGGTGAGCTAGCGAGACCAATGTTAGTGCCATTTGAGGCCGAATTAACCCTGATCCCAACATCATTTGAAGCAGGTCCACTAGCAGTAACATTTGTTCCTATATAATTCCCTTGAATATTGATGTTTGTACTGGCTTCTACCAAAATACCTTCTTCTACATTATTCGAAATAACATTAAATGTTCCTGTACCATTTGGATTATCTCCTCCAACCAAAACGTCATCAGAGTTAGAGGTTATTCTTATCCCTTTCGTATTTGCTGCAGCAATATTTGTTGGTGTGATTCCAATGTAATTTCCTTGAATAGAGTTCCCAGTACCTGTGTTTATCATGTCGATACCAACTGTTGAGTTTCCACAAATAAGATTACCTAGACTTTGGTTTCCTGGGCCAATTTGATTGTTAAAAGGGCCATTTTCAATTTGCACACCAACTGTATTTCCGAGTGCCATTGTTCCTCCGGGGTCACCTATTGTATTATTTGACAATTGATTTCCTTCGGCTAATCCTTCAATTAGTACTCCAAGGTCATTACTTTGAATAATGTTACCAACGCCCCCCCCAATGTTGGTGAAATCTGCATCTACTATCCAAATACCGGCAAATAAATTTGCTGCGGCAGCACCTACACCATCAATTCCTATTGAGCAATTATTAATGGTGGTATTATCAGATCCATCACCATTTACATAAATCCCTACACTTGAGTTGTTAGATACCACATTAATATTTCCAGCTCCACCTACAGAGCATCCAGAAGCCTCGATTTTAATACCGTTAGTATTAGCCAAACCAGTTACAGTATTGCCTACGCCTACACCTATATAGTTACCATCCATAGCAGTTCCAGGAGCAGTTGTCCAAATTCCGTCAATTGATGCACATATATAATTTTCGTCACCAAAAGACCCACCGATATTAGATAAGTGGGTGTTTGAAACTCTAATACCTGTAGTGTTATTTATGGCGGCTGTACCATTAAAATCGGTTCCAATTCTGTTTGCACTCACAGAACTTCCTGAACCAGTTCCACCCAAGAATATACCAGCAGAAGTTCCTCCAGTATGACCAGATATTACATTTCCACGATTTGACGCCCCTCCAATTGTTGTGTTAGTTGCGTCAGACACCTTCACTCCATACAGTGTATTACCAAGACCTGTCTCGGTACCAGCTGGTCCAGTACCTATTCTATTTCCTTGCACGAGATTGGCATTCCCTCCTCCATGAACATCTACTCCATATGAGTTGTTCCCAGATACTGTATTACCATCTCCATTCACATAGATTCCTCCAATTTGATTATTATCTCCTAAAACCCCTATTCCTGTGCCATTGGGTATCGTAGCCAATCCGGTCGCATCTAATCCGATAATATTTGCTTGTACAAAGTGATTGTTAGATCCACTGTTGATTCTAACTCCCGTGCCTAAGCCAGATGTAAAACCTCCAATAAGGTTACCTCCATTTGGTATACCTATATTTACCGGTGCAGCACCAGCCTGCAGAAAAACCCCTACTTCTTGATTAGCAAATGTATTTAGTCCAGCCACATCAGTCCCAATATAATTGTTGAATACTCCAACGTTCCCTGAGCTATTCTTCACGTTAATCCCTATTTGGCTACCTGCGATATAATTACGAGATGTTAATACTCCCGCTTTTCCAATTTCAATATTAAAAACATTGGCGCCATCAATTTCTATAGTGCTGAATGTACTTTGAACAATACTTGTTCCGGAAGAATCTAGACCTATGTAATTACCATAAACCCCTGAATTTCCAGCATTGACAATTACAATGTCACCTAAGAAATTTGAACTGATAATATTTCTAAGTTTTGGGAAAGTTGAGCTTCCTATGGTGATAGTTTGAGCATTTGACTGCAACAAAACACCTGTACTACAAGGCTTTGCATCAAAACCTTCGTAGTCTGTTCCAATAAAATTCCTTTCTATTGTAGTAGATGTTGATCCAGATTCAATGATTGCCGTCCCTAACAAGTCGCCAAATAAGTTTCCTGTTAGTAATCCTTTTGTTCCTATCTTATTCCCTGTTCCATTGTTGAATATTCCATTTGAGTTAGCTGGTGGTGAAGAAGTCAATGACCCTAAACCATCAGGATTTAAGCCAAAAATATTTCCGACAACCGTGTTGTCATTTGATCCTCCACTCATGAATAGACCACAGCTCTCAGCCGTCCCACCATTTCCTGAAAAAACATTTCTTTGCCAATGTTCAGGACCTCCAATGAGACAACTTGATGATGCTGCCAACCTAAGCCCAGCATTTAGGTTCCCTGCAACTGCATTTGCATGATCAAGCCCAAACTTACAACCTTGAACTGTAAAGCCATCACAGCCATCTGTGTCCAATCCAAAAGATGGGAACCCCAGAAAGTTAATACCCGAAACTCTTGAACCTGTTGCCAAGCCACCAAACTGGATACCAAATCCTCCAGCACCATTAAACTCAAGGTTTATTACTTGACTTCCTCCTTCAACCCCAGTGTTCCCGGCCAAAGGTGGTCCTGGAATGACAGAACCAGTTTGTGAATAACCATCTACAATAGATGTATTGCCTGTTTCAGCCATAATTATGATTGGCTGAATTGTAGCCGGTAATGAAATATCTGGAAGATCGAATTCAATAAAATTATTGAAATCAAAATTTTGAGCAATTGCCCATCCCAATTCACCTGGAGTCGTGTTGTCACCGGTATCAAATATTACTCTTAACTGGGTGTATTCTACCGCTCCAGCATCTGGTCTTGGGTTAAATACTCCTTGACCCGTCAATTCTCTAGGAGCTCTCCGGCAATCTTCAGAGAGTGGAGATAAGGTAATAGGAGCAAATACAGTAAGGTCAACAAATGAAGAGTTTTGATCAACAATTGTAAAATATTTCAATCCATAACCATCTGTTACATATGGATCTACACCAGTTGAATGCAGGCCTTCAGTTGATGGTGCAGAATCATCTCCATTACCTGGATTCATCCATGTAAAATCATTCGGACCCTCTGGAAAAAACACATTCCCTCCTTCCGTTATAAAAATACCAGGTCCACCTTCAACAAACTGTCCAAAAGTGGAGCCAACTAGAGGAACACTAGCGTTCAATCTAAGTACTATAGTTCCACTAGCAGTAGTACCGCTGGCATTTACATTATCACCAGAGTTTCCAGAAATATTTTCATAAAAAGTATTGTGATATAAAACTGAATTGAAGTAGTTGTTTTCATAATTAATTGCTCCCCCGTTACTTGTGACACTATTTCCAATATATGTACAGTTAGTGCTGATAAGTGAACCTGTAAGAACCATGATTGCACCACCATTCTCAGCAGAATTCCCAACAAATGAAGAAGCGAAGATTTCAAGAGGAGTGTCATTCGTTCGTATAGCTCCTCCATCACCTGTCCCAACATCAAAACCTTCAAACAAGCAATAGCTAATTTTGATTTCACCAGTATTCCCATCAAAATTGAAAGCTCTCGAGCCTGTGGTTGTAGATTCAAAGCCAATTTTCCCAATTGATATATCTGAACAGCCAGTAATATCAAAAATTGGCAATGCGCTATTCGTTGTGATTTTAGTGTGGGCAGGATAGGCCCCAATGATATGTATTTGATTTTTACTCGTCATCACAATTGAATTAGTCAAACTGATCGTTCCACTAACATTAATCACAATTGTGTCACCTGCATTACCATTCTCACACGCATCCTTTAGGGACCCTGCTCCATTTGAAGCCAAAGATTTGATAACAACTAAATTTGCTGACGCTCCAATGCTAAACATTAGAGCTAAGAGTAGTAATAGTTTTTTCATCTGATAAAACTGAGGTTTAGTAAACTACCTGACGTAAAATTATCACCATTCGTTGGCTCTTCTAATCCGCAAGTAGTTTAACGTACGAAAATAAGAAAATCCTCCAAAAATTGAACTAGTTGAACCCAATAATTTATCATTGAGAATTGAATATTACCTCAGTAGCTCCACCATAGCCATATTCAGAAAACTGAGCTTCATGAAAAATCAAGTTATATCCATTTTCATATTTGAGTTTATTTAGATATGAAAAAACCTCTGACTTTAAGACTCCCTCTCCTTTTCCATGAATGAGAACCACACGAGGCCAATTCTCTTGAATCGCCAGAGAAACGAATCTTCGACAGCTCTCCATTTGCTTCATTAAAATCTCATGATTTGTCATGTTGCTATGACTTTTTAATAGCATTTCTATATGCAAATCGATTTCAAATTTTTTCAGACTTGACATGTTCTCTTTAGACCTCTTTATTTTTTCTTGCTGGTCTTTATCGAGTACTTCGTCCGAAATTTTAAATTGATTTTGACTAGAAATTGGAGCTATTTCGGTAGAGGAATATTTTCTTTCAAAACCGTCAGAATCAATAATTGTGATGACATCTAATTGAATGTCTTTTATTTTACCCGTGATATCTTCATGTACCACAGATACTTTATCACCTACTTTAAACATTTGATAAACCAGTAAAATCAACTATCATAGTCCAGTTCGAGTAGATTAAGTAAGAAGGGATAACAATTGAAGCTAGATAAATTAACAAATAGATGGTTTTTTGAAAGAATGTTAAGTCTAAAGTAATCTCGAGCTTTAACAATTGTTTTATTTGATCGACAAGCAGTTTCTCATTTTCCCAAAGAACCATTTCAGAAGGAATGATGTCTTTTATTTTGGGATTGTTATCTAAAAACACTCTTCTGATAGTCCAATAATCTTTATTGGACAAACCGTCATATGATCTAGTGTAATTGAATTCGATCTCTTCTAAATCTTGATAGATTCTTTGACTTTTTTGAAATCCTCGAACTTTAAAAGCCATAAAAAAACCAAAAATCATTAAAATGAAAAAATCAAGATACCATCCTACGCATATCACTATAAGTGAACTAAAGAGGGTGAAATACATCTTCACATTGTCATTCTTTGGGAAAAACAATGCTTCAATTATTTTCCCTCCATCAAGTGGGTCTAAAGGTGTAAGATTCAAGATATTAATCACAAGCAACAGCATTGAAATCTCTAAAATGAAATCATTTTGATACCCATTTAAGAACATCACGAACAAGACTGAACCGATAATGACACCAGGTAACGGCCCCATTAATGCAATATTGATTCTTTGCTTTTGAGATATTTTAGAAGCCTTGCCAGAAACCATTGCACCAATAAATGGGATGAAGGTCATATTCAACGACTTGTGACCATAAGCCCTCATAGTAAGATAGTGCCCAAGTTCGTGTAATAAAAGAATTGCCACTATTTCAGAAATGAATATATAGTTCTCTTGAATTACAGAATAAAAAACGCCGACAAACAATAAGACTGAAAGACCAAGTTTTACAAACATTGACTTTCTATCTTGACCAACAAGTTCAGGTTTAGTAGGAAATATATGGTCGTCTGATTCAAACATTTCTCAAATTTAGTGAGATTTTAGCAATTGTGATTAATTTTACGACATGCTAGTAGCCAAAAATATCCACAAAAAGTACGGGGAACTTGAAATACTCAAGGGGATTGATATAACAATCAACAAGAAAGAGATAGCCTGTATAGTAGGTGCTTCAGGGGCTGGCAAGACTACACTTCTCCAAATATTGGGCACACTCGACCAGCCAGACATTGGTACTTTAGAGCTAAATGGTGAAGACATATTGGGCTTAGAAAAGAAGAAACTTGCTCAGTTTAGAAACCAGAAACTTGGTTTCATATTTCAATTTCATCAATTATTACCCGAATTTACTGCTGTTGAAAACGTTATTCTACCTGCATTAATTGGGGGTGTGTCAAAGACTGAAGCAATTAAAAAGGCAGATGAATTGTTGGATTTTTTGGGAATGGGCCATAGACTTGAGCACAAACCTTCTGAACTTTCAGGAGGAGAACAGCAAAGGATAGCAGTGGCTCGAGCGCTCATTAATTCTCCCGAAATTATATTTGCAGACGAACCTTCTGGGAACTTAGACTCGAAGAATTCAGATGAGCTACATGAGTTGTTTTTTAGACTAAAAGATGAATTCGATCAAACCTTTGTTATAGTAACACACAATAATAGTTTGGCCGAAATGGCTGATGTCAAGTACGAAATGAAAGACGGGAAGATCATTTAATGATGGAACTCAATGAGATTAAAGCTTTCTTAGACTCGAAAGTTGAAGAGTATAATCATTCTTCGTTCATTTCGGATGACCCCATTCAAGTTGTTCATCAATTTTCAATAAAAGAAGACATTGAAATTATTGGTTTCTTAACTGCAACTATAGCTTGGGGCAACAGAAAATCGATCATTAAAAATGCCAATCGACTAGTCGAGATTATGGATAATAATCCTTTTGAATTTATAAAAACTTATGACGACGAGCGAGAGTTTGATTTTGTTCACAGAACATTCAACTCTGTTGATTTGAAGTTCTTCTTCAGGAGTTTACAGAACATTTATTTAAACCACGGAGGATTAGAAGAAGTTTTTGACAGTCAACTCTCTGCAAAAGAGAGAATTGTAAAATTCAGAAATATATTTTTATCAATTGATCATTTAGAACGCTCAAAGAAGCATTTGTCCAACCCTAACAAAGGATCATCCGCAAAGCGCATTAACATGTACCTGAGATGGATGATTAGGAATGATAAGAAAGGAGTAGATTTTGGGATTTGGAAAAATCATAAGAGTTCAGATTTGTATGTACCTCTTGATGTTCACACTGGTGTTTCTGCCCGACAACTAGGTTTAATTACAAGAAATCAAAATGACTGGAAGGCTTTAGAGGAGTTGATGGGGCATCTACAGAAATTTGATTTTCAGGATCCATGTAAATACGATTTCGCATTGTTCGGACTTAGTGCAAATAAAGAATTAAATTGAGATCACTTTTTAACTTAAAAAGGCGATATTTGTTTCTATGAGTTTTGTTTACCCTAACTTTTTGTGGGCTTACTTTTTGATTGCTATTCCAATCATAATTCATCTCTTCAATTTCAGGAGATACAAAACTGTTTATTTTTCAAGAGTATCATTTTTAAAAGAAGTAACTGAAGATTCAAAGTCAGGTACAAAACTCAAACACCTCCTCATTCTATTCAGTCGTATTCTTGCGATATTATGTTTGGTGACTGCCTTTGCACAACCATTTATTGCAAATGAGGAAGGTGAAAACACTGAGAACGTTACTTCAATTTATATCGACAATAGCTACAGTCTTCAAGCTGAAGGAAAAGATGGCGACCTTTTGAATGAGGTTAAGAACAAAGCAATTGAATTAGTTAAATCACTTGATCAAAATGAAAAGATTAATTTGTTGACAGCAGATTTACTTTCGAAACATCAAAGGTTTTATTCTAAATCAGAAATCATTGATATGATTAAAGAAGTTGACTTTTCTCCTAAGTCTACTCCGCTCTATTCAGTGATCAACACTCAGGTTGACTTGTTAAACGGCTTGGAAGAAAAAGTGAACAAAAGAATCTTCTTGTTCTCTGATTTTCAAGAATCTACTTCTGATTTAGATGCTTGGTCAAGACCTGAAATTGCATCTTACTTTTATCAAGCTACAGCTGAGCAA
>Ga0316204_10003171_pt1 | contig 34042 bp, 12 predicted proteins | sample 6monrhotite_MG_2_FD_205661 | JGI IMG/M metagenome (GOLD analysis project Ga0316204, IMG submission 205661) | Microbial mat bacterial communities from mineral coupon in-situ incubated in ocean water Damariscotta River, Maine, United States -... | ecosystem: Environmental > Aquatic > Marine >... | reverse complement strand
TCTGTCGTGCGGAAGTAAAACTGCGGACGATAGTTGGTGAAAAACGGCGTATGACGCCCGCCCTCTTCCTTCGTCAGAATATAGGCTTCAGCCTTAAACTTGCTATGTGGCTTCGTCGTGCCAACATGCGCCAGAACCTGACCGCGCTCAACTTCTTCCCGCGCAACGCCACGGATCAACGCGCCGATGTTATCACCAGCCTCACCACTGTCCAGAAGCTTGCGGAACATTTCAACGCCGGTAACCGTTGTCTTCGTCGTGTCCTTAACACCAACAATCTCAACTTCCTCACCAACCTTGATGATCCCGCGTTCAACACGGCCTGTCACAACCGTACCCCGGCCAGATATGGAGAATACATCTTCAATCGGCATCAGGAAAGCACCTTCAACCGCACGCTTCGGCTGAGGAATATATTCGTCAACTGCCGCCATCAATTTCAAAATCGATTCTTTACCAATCTCATCATCACGGCCTTCAAGGGCCGCCAGCGCAGAACCTGCAATGATCGGAATATCATCGCCCGGGAAATCATATTCAGAAAGCAGCTCACGGATTTCCATCTCAACAAGCTCAAGCAGCTCCTCATCATCAACCTGATCAACTTTATTCAGGTAAACAACCAGTGCCGGCACGCCAACCTGACGGGCAAGCAGGATATGCTCGCGGGTCTGGGGCATCGGGCCGTCAGCCGCGTTAACAACCAAAATCGCGCCGTCCATCTGCGCCGCACCCGTGATCATATTCTTCACATAATCCGCATGGCCCGGGCAATCAACATGGGCATAATGACGCGCTTCAGTCTCATACTCAACATGGGACGTCGAAATCGTGATCCCCCGCTCGCGCTCTTCAGGCGCCTTGTCGATATTCGCAAAATCAACAAACTCAGCACCGCCGCTCTCCGCAAGCACCTTCGTGATCGCCGCCGTCAGCGTCGTCTTGCCGTGGTCAACATGACCAATTGTACCAATGTTACAATGCGGCTTATTACGTTCAAACTTCTCTTTAGCCATTTTTTTAAGTCCTTCTCACTTATATTCAAGCGTCTCGCTTTTTCCTCACGAGAAAAGTTAGTTTCAAATTTAATATTTACTTACGCAAATTGCTCTTTAATCTTATCTACCTCACTTTGAGGTACCTCAGCATAATGGTCGAACTGCATGGAGTATGTCGCTCGCCCCTGACTGAAAGACCGCAATTGATTCACATAACCAAACATATTGGCCAGTGGCACTTTTGCGGAAATTACGGTATTTGGCCCGCGTGTTTCAGATCCTGAAATCTGACCACGGCGCGATGAAATGTCACCAATCACATCACCCATATAATCTTCAGGTGTCACAACTTCGACTTCCATCATTGGTTCTAAAATTTTAATGCCTGCCTGCCGGGCCGCCTCACGCATACCCGCACGTCCCGCAATTTCAAATGCCATGACGGAACTATCAACATCATGGTAAGCCCCGTCAGTCAGACGAATGCTAAAATCAATAATCGGGAATCCTATCAACGCGCCGGTCGCGGCGATATCTCTGATTCCTTTTTCAACACCAGGAATATATTCTTTGGGAATATTACCGCCCTTGATCTCGTCATGAAATTCAATACCAGTACCGCGCTCACCGGGAGTTATGGTAAATTTAATCCGGCCAAACTGACCAGAACCACCAGATTGTTTCTTATGAGTATAATCAATATCAGCAGCGCGCGCGATGGATTCGCGGTACGCCACTTGCGGCGCCCCCACATTGGCCTCGACACCGAACTCACGTTTCATGCGATCAACCAGAATATCAAGGTGAAGCTCGCCCATGCCGGAAATCACGGTCTGACCGCTTTCCTCATCAGACTGAACCCGGAAACTTGGATCTTCCTGAGCCAGGCGGTTCAGCGCAATACCCATTTTTTCCTGATCAACTTTAGTCTTCGGCTCAACCGCAACAGAAATAACCGGATCCGGGAATTCCATACGCTCCAGCACGATCGGCTTGAGGGTATTACACAACGTATCGCCCGTTGTCGTCTGCTTCAAACCGCAGAGCGCCACGATATCACCGGTCCGCGCTTCTTTAATATCTTCGCGTGAGTTGGAATGCATTTGCAGCATCCGGCCGACTTTTTCCTTCCGGCCCTTGACCGAATTGGTGACCATCGTCCCCGCTTCCAAAGTTCCGGAATAGATGCGGGCAAAAGTCAATGTACCCACGAAGGGGTCAGTCATCACCTTAAAGGCCAATGCAGAAAAGGGCGCATCATCTTCTGGTGGGCGAGACATAGGCTCATCACTGTCCACCGCAACACCCTGAACATCTTTAATATCAAGCGGTGATGGCATAAAATCAACAACGGCATCCAATAATGTCTGAACACCCTTGTTCTTAAAAGCCGTTCCCGTCAATACCGGAACAAAATCGCCTGCGATTGTCCCCTTGCGGATTAACGTTTTCAGCGTCTCAACAGAAGGCTCGTCACCTTCCAGATAGGCTTCCATGACCGCCTCATCCTGCTCAACAACCATATCCAGCATTTCGGTACGATAGGCCGCAACTTCTTCAGCGATATCTGCAGGAATTTCAACTTCGGAATAATTTGCGCCCATTGCTTCATCTTCCCAGATGATACCGATATTCCTGACCAGATCCACATGACCTTTATAGTCTGCCTCAGCACCAATGGGATATTGAAGAACCAGCGCGTTAGAACCAAGGCGATCCTTGATCATTGTAACGCAGCGGAAAAAATCGGCGCCCATGCGGTCCATTTTATTGACAAAACACATGCGCGGCACATCATATTTGTCGGCCTGACGCCAGACCGTTTCTGATTGCGGCTCAACACCGGCAACAGAATCAAATACTGCGACCGCCCCGTCAAGCACGCGCAATGACCGCTCAACTTCAATGGTAAAGTCCACGTGACCCGGCGTATCAATAATATTGATCCGATAATCATTCCAGAAACAGGTTGTCGCGGCAGAGGTGATGGTAATACCCCGCTCCTGCTCTTGCTCCATCCAGTCCATGGTGGCCGCACCATCATGAACTTCACCGATTTTATGACTGACGCCGGTATAGTATAATATCCGCTCGGTCGTTGTTGTCTTACCCGCATCAATATGGGCCATAATGCCAATATTGCGATAATCCTGAAGGGGGGTCGTACGTGCCATTCTCTAAACCTTTAAACCTTCTGCTACCAACGATAATGGGAGAATGCTTTATTCGCATCTGCCATCTTATGTGTATCTTCGCGCTTCTTAACGGAAGCCCCGCGATTATTCAGCGCATCAAGCAATTCACCGGCCAGACGCTCTGTCATGGTATTTTCATTGCGCTTGCGTGACATATCAATCAACCAGCGGATCGCCAGCGCTTGCGCACGGTCGGACCGAACTTCAATGGGAACCTGATAGGTCGCACCGCCCACCCGGCGGGACTTAACTTCCACAGCCGGCTTGATATTAATCAATGACTGGTGGAATACCTCAATCGGGTCCTGTCCTGATTTAGACTTAACTATCTCAAGCGCACCATAAACAATGCGCTCGGCAGTAGACTTCTTACCATCAACCATCAGATTGTTGATAAATTTAGTCAAAACCAGATCCCCAAACTTTGGGTCCGGAAGCACTTTACGTTTTTCAGCAGCGTGACGACGCGACATATCTTATTTCCTTTTGGTCTTAACCCCTTACTTGGGACGCTTTGTACCATATTTTGAACGACTCTGGCGGCGATCCGACACACCTTGCGTATCCAAAACGCCGCGCAGCACATGATAACGAACACCCGGTAAATCTTTCACCCGGCCCCCACGAATAAGCACAACACTATGCTCCTGAAGGTTATGGCCTTCGCCCGGGATATAACTTGTCACTTCGAACCCGTTGGTCAGGCGCACACGGGCGACTTTACGAAGGGCAGAGTTAGGTTTTTTTGGTGTTGTCGTATATACACGTGTGCAAACACCGCGTTTTTGCGGACATGCTTCCAATGCGGGCACTTTATTACGGGCCGGCTTGTCTTTTCGTGGCTTACGCACCAACTGGTTAATTGTCGGCATCTTAAATCCTTATGGTCTATCGCAATGCGTACAACAAAGCAGACGGCATTTTTTACATAAAAAAAACAACAGAACAGAGCTAAGCCCGTTCTGGCCATCCGCAAAATCTCTATATTTTCGTTCTCTGAGCTTTTAGGCACAGCGTTTAGACTGTTTTGTCTACCACCTGACCTCAAAGAGTGAGCGCATACTATGTAGGGATATATGAACAGTCAAGCAAAATATCTCATCCAATGACCGAACAGGGCATTTTATGAAAATAGGCCGGAAAAACAGCATAAACTGTTCTTCCGGCCTACCTTATTTTACGCGATCAATGAAAGGGAACCCCCGTTAGCACCCTTTGACATTACTGGTTCATCAGACTGATTCTGCGACCGGCTCATCCGCGCTGGGCAAAATATCTTCTTCCTGTTTGCCTTCCGCCAGAATTTGCTCATCGCGACGTTTGGCCAGATGACGGAATTCCTGCATCTTGGAGCCTGTTCCCGCCGGGATCAAACGTCCCACGATCACATTCTCTTTTAAGCCAACCAGTTTATCACTTTTGCCGGCAACAGCCGCCTCGGTAAGCACCCTTGTGGTTTCCTGAAAGGATGCCGCGGAAATGAAAGACCGTGTTTGAAGTGAGGCTTTGGTGATTCCGAGTAAAATCGGCTCACCCTTGGCAGGCAGCCTGCCCACAGATTCTGCCTTTTTGTTGGATTCTTCGAATTCCTCACGATCAACCTGTTCGCCCAGCAGGAAGGTTGATTCACCGGATGCGGTGATTTCAACTTTCTGCAGCATCTGGCGCACAATCACTTCGATATGCTTATCATTGATGCCCACACCCTGAAGGCGGTATACATCCTGAACCTCATCAACCAGATATTTGGCCAAGGCTTCAACGCCCATGGTTTTCAGAATATCATGCGGCGCCGGATTGCCGTCGATCAGATATTCACCGCGCCGGATGAAATCACCCTCCTGAACCGAAATATGTTTGCCCTTGGCAATCAGATATTCTGCCGGGCTTTCATTCTCGTCCTTAGGCCGGATGCTGATGCGGCGCTTGTTTTTATAGTCACGGCCAAATTCAACATAGCCGTCAACATCGGCAATAACCGCGTGATCTTTCGGCCGGCGGGCTTCAAACAATTCCGCCACCCGCGGCAGGCCACCGGTAATATCCTTGGTTTTTGAAGCTTCGCGCGGGATACGGGCAACAACATCACCCGCATGAACCTCATCCCCGTCACTGACAGAAAGGATGGCGCCAACTGACAAGAAATACCGCGCCTCCGTACCGTTAGCCAGTTCGATCACTTCGTCCTTGTCATCGCGCAATGTGATGCGCGGACGCAGGTCAGAACCTTTTGGTTGCGAACGCCAGTCGATGACAACCTTGCTGGCAATACCGGTTGCTTCATCCACTGTTTCACTGATCGACACCCCTTCTATCAAGTCAACATAACGAACAAGGCCGCCGCGCTCTGTAATGATCGGCAGGGTATAAGGATCCCATTCGACAAGCTTGTCACCGTGCGTGACCGCATCGCCCTCATCCTTGAGCAAGTGAGAGCCGAAAGGTGCTTTATAGGTTACCCTCTCGCGGCCTTCTTCATCAACGATCACGACTTCCATATTACGGCTCATCACAACCAGACGACCTTTTGAATCCGTGACCACATTACGGTTCAGCAATTTGATTTTGCCGTCATGGGAGGCTTCATGGGTCGACTGTTCTGAAACCGACGATGCCGTACCACCAATATGGAACGTCCGCATGGTCAGCTGAGTTCCCGGCTCCCCAATAGATTGAGCCGCAATGACACCGACAGATTCGCCTAAGTTCACCGGGATACCCCGGGCCAGATCACGGCCATAACATTTACAGCAGATCCCACCCTGCGTTTCACAGGTCAGGCCGGAACGAACTTTAACAATGGCGATACCGGCTTTTTCAACGATCTCAACCGTTTCCTCTTCCAGATGCGCCCCTGCTTCGACAATCACGTCACCGCTAACCGGGTCTTTAATGTCCACGGCTGAACAGCGGCCCAATATACGCTCGCCCAAAGAGACGATGACATCACCGCCGTCAGCCACTTCATTAATGTCAATACCGTCCATCGTGCCGCAATCTTCCTCGACCGTGACACAATCCTGCGCCACATCGACCAAACGGCGGGTCAGATACCCGGAGTTCGCGGTTTTCAACGCCGTATCCGCAAGACCCTTACGCGCCCCATGGGTGGAGTTAAAATATTCAAGAACACTCAGGCCTTCCTTAAAGTTGGAAATGATCGGCTTTTCGATAATCTCCCCCGAAGGTTTGGCCATCAAGCCGCGCATACCGGCAAGCTGTTTCATCTGAGCCGCAGAACCACGCGCACCAGAATCCGCCATCATATAGATGGAATTAATATCCAATGTCCGGCCATTCTTATCAACACCGGTCTTGGAAATTTCCGCCATCATGGCATCGGCCACACGGTCGGTACATTGTGACCAGGCATCAACCACTTTATTATACTTCTCGCCCTGGGTGATCAGGCCCTGATTATATTGGGCCTCGAATTCTTTCACGGCCGAGGTTGTCTCGTCAATCATACCCACTTTGGCATTTGGAATAATCATATCATCCTTACCAAAGGAAATACCCGCATTACAGGCTTCCCGGAAACCAAGGCGCATAATGCCATCGGCAAATAATACGGTCTCTTTCTGGCCCGCATGACGATATACCGTATCGATGATGGCGGAAATATCTTTTTTCGTCAGGTTATGATTAATCAAGTCAAAAGGAATATTCGGATGTTTCGGCAGATGACTGGCCAGCAACATACGGCCCGGCGTGCTTTCCACCCGCTGAACAACAGGTTCAAAATTTTCATCGACCGTATGGTAACGGGCGGTAATTTTACTATGCAGGGTAATGACCTTGTTAAACAGGGCCTGTTCAATTTCCTCCATACCAGAGAAGACCATGCCCTCGCCCGGCTCGCCAACTTTATCCAGCGTAATATAATAGAGGCCCAGAATAATATCCTGCGACGGCACAATAATCGGCTTGCCGTTGGAGGGGCTTAGAATATTGTTGGTGGACATCATCAAAACGCGGGCTTCGAGCTGTGCTTCCAGACTGAGCGGCACATGTACCGCCATCTGGTCACCGTCAAAGTCAGCATTAAAGGCCGCACAAACCAAGGGGTGAAGCTGAATGGCCTTGCCTTCGATCAGCACAGGCTCAAACGCCTGAATGCCAAGTCTATGCAGGGTCGGCGCACGATTGAGCAGAATCGGATGTTCACGGATCACCACATCAAGTACGTCCCATACTTCACGGCGTTCTTTTTCCACAAGCTTTTTGGCCTGTTTGATGGTGGTGGCAATACCAAGCTTGTCAAGACGGGCATAGATAAATGGCTTGAATAGCTCCAGCGCCATCTTCTTCGGCAGACCACATTGATGCAGCATCAGGTCAGGCCCGACCACGATCACAGAACGACCGGAATAATCAACACGTTTGCCAAGCAGATTCTGACGGAAGCGGCCCTGCTTGCCTTTCAGCATGTCAGACAGGGATTTTAGTGGGCGTTTATTCCCGCCCGTGATCACCCGGCCCCGGCGACCATTGTCAAACAACGCGTCAACGGCCTCCTGTAACATACGTTTCTCGTTACGGACAATAATATCCGGCGCGCGCAATTCAATCAGACGTTTCAGGCGGTTATTCCTGTTAATCACCCGGCGATAGAGGTCATTAAGGTCAGAGGTGGCAAAACGGCCCCCATCCAGCGGCACCAAGGGCCGCAGCTCCGGCGGGATAACCGGAAGAATATCAAGAATCATCCATTCAGGGCGATTATCTGACTCAAGAAAACCTTCAATCACTTTCAGGCGTTTGACGATTTTCTTGGGTTTCAGCTCGGATTTGGTCTCAGCCAGTTCTTTGCGCAGGTCAGCCTGCTCCTGTTCCAGGTCAACATTTTCCAACAGTACTTTGATGGCTTCTGCACCGATCGCGGCGGTAAAACTATCTTCGCCAAATTCTTCCTGCGCCGTGGTATATTCATCTTCCGACAGCAGTTGATTCATCTTCAGATTAGTCAACCCAGGCTCTGTCACAATGAAATATTCAAAATACAGAACCCGTTCCAGATCCTTCAATGTCATATCCAGAACCAGACCGATACGGCTTGGCAGGGATTTCAGAAACCAGATATGTGCCACTGGGGCGGCAAGCTCGATATGACCCATACGGTCACGACGCACCTTGCTGAGGGTAACTTCAACACCACATTTCTCGCAGGTGATGCCACGATATTTCATGCGTTTATATTTACCGCACAGACATTCATAATCCTTCATCGGGCCGAAAATTCGGGCGCAAAACAGACCGTCTTTTTCCGGTTTAAATGTCCGGTAATTGATGGTTTCCGGTTTCTTGATCTCACCAAACGACCATGACCGGATATGTTCCGCGCTGGCAATGGTGATTTTAATGGTATCAAAAGTCTCCGGCTTTGAAACCGGGTTGAAGAAATTCATAACTTCTTGGCGCATAGCCTTTATCTCCTGTTCAGTTCCGGTTTAGTCGGTAATATTCAAAAGTTCAACATTCAGGCACAAAGACTTCATCTCTTTGACCAACACATTGAAAGATTCTGGAATACCGGCTTCGAAACTGTCATCACCGCGCACAATGGCTTCATAAACCTTTGTCCGCCCATTAACATCATCGGACTTGACGGTCAGCATTTCCTGCAGGGTATAGGCCGCGCCATAAGCCTGCAAAGCCCATACTTCCATCTCACCAAATCTTTGACCACCAAACTGGGCTTTCCCGCCCAACGGCTGCTGTGTCACCAGCGAGTATGGCCCAATTGACCGCGCATGAATCTTATCATCAACCAGATGATGAAGCTTCAGCATATAGATGTAACCGACCGTCACTTTACGGTCGAACTTCTCACCCGTACGGCCATCATAAAGCACGACCTGACCCGAGCGATCCACATCGGCCATTTCCAGCATATCACAGATATCTGATTCATCCGCCCCGTCAAATACTGGTGTGGCCATGGGGATACCATTGCGCAAATTGCCGGACATCTCGATCGTGTCTTCATCATTCAATGGCGCGACTTCTGCCTTATATTGCTCAGGGGAATATACTTTCTTGAATTTATCCCGCAGGGCATCTGCCTTTTGTTTCTGATCAAAGGTATAATTATCCAGAAGTTCTGATACCTGAACCCCGAGCGAACGTGACGCCCAACCCAGATGCGTTTCCAGAATTTGCCCCACATTCATCCGTGAGGGCACCCCAAGAGGGTTCAGCACAATATCAACCGGCGTGCCATCTTCAAGGAACGGCATATCTTCCTGCGGCAGGATGCGGGAAATCACCCCTTTGTTACCATGACGGCCAGCCATTTTATCGCCCGGCTGTAATTTACGCTTCACGGCGACAAAAACCTTGACCATTTTCAAGACACCCGGCAGTAGTTCGTCGCCGCGCTGCAATTTGCCGATTTTCTCTTCAAAACGGGCGCGCAGGCGATCACGATCTTCCTGAAATTTTTGATGCAAGCTATCAATTTTTTCCATGATACTTTCGTCATCAACGGCAACCTGCCACCAAAGACCCTTGGCCAGGTCATCCAAAACCTCATCGGTAAGACTCACGCCTTTGGCCACCCCTTCTGGCCCCTTGGCCACCACATTGCCCAGCAACAAAGGCCTCAGACGCGTATAAATACTGCGGTCCAGAATGGCCTGTTCATCTTCACGGTCCTTACTGAGCCGCTCGATTTCCTCCCGCTCAATAGCCACAGAGCGCTCGTCCTTGTCAATGCCGTGACGGTTAAAGACCCGCACTTCAACAACAGTTCCGGCGACACCCGGCGACAGGCGCATGGACGTATCCCGCACATCGGCCGCCTTCTCGCCAAAGATCGCCCGCAGAAGTTTTTCTTCCGGTGTCATCGGGCTTTCGCCTTTTGGCGTGATCTTGCCCACCAGAATATCACCCGGATGAACTTCGGCACCAATATATACGATGCCCGCCTCATCAAGGTTTTTCAACCCTTCTTCGCCCACATTGGGAATGTCGCGCGTGATGTCTTCGGGGCCAAGCTTGGTATCCCGGGCCATGACCTGCAGTTCCTCAATATGAATAGACGTGAAAACATCGTCTTTCACAATCCGTTCGGAAATCAGAATACTATCTTCAAAATTATAGCCATTCCACGGCATGAATGCCACAAGCACGTTACGGCCCAGAGCCAATTCGCCCATATCCGTTGACGGGCCGTCCGCCAGCACATCACCGCGATTAACGATATCGCCCACTTTGACAAGGGGCCGCTGGTTAATACAGGTATTCTGGTTGGAACGCTGGAATTTCCGCAGGGTGTAAATATCAACGCCTGAGGTGCCATCTTCCACCTCTTCGCTGACGCGGATCACAATACGGCGGGCATCAACCTGATCGATTATCCCGGCCCGGTCAGCCACAATGGACGCGCCGGAATCCCGGGCGACAACCCGTTCCATGCCCGTGCCGACAAAGGGGGATTCCGCCTTCAATAGGGGGACGGCCTGACGCTGCATGTTCGAGCCCATCAACGCCCGGTTGGCGTCATCATTCTCCAGGAAGGGGATCAGGGCCGCCGCTACGGAGACCACCTGTTTCGGCGACACATCCATCAGGGTAATATTTTCCGGCTTGATCAGATGATGTTCGCCGGCCTCGCGGCAGTCAATCAATTCTTCAACAAAAGTACCGTTGGTATTCAATTCCGTATTGGCCTGGGCAACAGTATATTTCTCTTCTTCCATGGCCGACAGATAAACCACCTCATCAGATACCTTGCCGCCCTCCACCTTACGGTAGGGCGCTTCAATGAAGCCATATTTATTGACCTTGGCAAAGATCGACAGAGAGTTGATCAGGCCGATATTTGGCCCCTCCGGCGTTTCAATCGGGCAGATACGGCCATAATGGGTGGTATGAACATCGCGCACCTCAAAACCGGCCCGCTCACGGGTCAGACCGCCTGGGCCAAGCGCCGACAGGCGGCGTTTATGGGTAATTTCAGACAGGGGATTGGTCTGGTCCATAAATTGGCTCAACTGCGAGGAGCCAAAAAATTCACGTACCGCCGCCACAGCCGGTTTTGCATTAACCAGATCATGAGGCATCACCGTATCAATATCAATACTGCTCATACGTTCACGGATCGCCCGCTCCATCCGTAGCAGGCCGATACGATACTGATTTTCCATCAATTCACCAACCGAGCGCACCCGGCGATTGCCAAGGTGATCAATATCATCCACAAGGCCCCTGCCGTCCTTGAGATCGACAAGATTTTTCAGAACCGCAAGAATATCTTCCTTGCGCAGAACCCGCAATTCATCCGGCGCATCCAGATTAAGCCGCATATTCATTTTAACCCGGCCCACAGCACTCAGATCATAGCGCTCACCATCAAAAAACAGACCATCAAACAGAGCTTCAGCTGTTTCCTTGGTTGGTGGCTCGCCTGGACGCATGACCCGATAGATTTCGGACATGGCCATTTCCCAGTTTTCCACCTTATCCCCCATCAGGGTATTACGGATATGGGGGCCAACTTTCACATGGTCAATATCGAGGGTCTCAATGGTCTTATAACCCACATCGCTCAGTTTCTCCAGATGCTCTGCGGAGATTTCCTCCCCGGCTTCAATGTAAATTTCACCAGTTTTTGCATTCACTATATCTTCGGCGACAAACCGGGTCAGCAGTTCCTCGTCAGGCACCAATAAGTCTTTCAGGCCTTCTTTGGCCAATTTGTTGGCCAGGCGCGGCGTGACTTTCTTACCCGCCGGTGCAACAACTTCACCATTGGCGGCATTGACAAGATCAAACGTCGGCTTAACACCGCGCCATGCCTCATTGACGAAAGGAACGCTCCAGCCGCCCTTTTTCCTCTGATAGGTCGCCCGGTCATAGAAAGTACTCAGAATTTCTTCTGAACTCATGCCCAGCGCATATAGTAATGTGGTAACAGGCAACTTGCGCCGACGGTCAATACGCACAAAGACCGTATCTTTCGCGTCAAATTCAAAATCAAGCCATGAGCCGCGGTAGGGAATAATACGCGCGGCAAATAAAAATTTTCCAGACGCATGGGTCTTGCCTTTATCATGATCAAAAAACACGCCGGGAGATCTGTGCATCTGGGAGACAATAACGCGCTCAGTACCATTAACAACAAAAGTACCCCGATCGGTCATCAGCGGCAGGTCACCCATATAGACGTCCTGTTCCTTAATATCCAGAACGGAACGGGCCTCCGTTTCCTCGTCAACCTCAAATACGATCAGACGCAATGTCACGCGCAGCGGCGCCGCATAAGTCATATCGCGCTGCTGACACTCTTCGGTATCATATTTTGGCGCTTCCAAATCATAGGATACAAATTCCAGAGATGCCGTGCCGGCAAAATCAGAAATTGGAAAAACAGATTTGAACACACCCTGCAAACCATCATTCACGCGTTCGTCCGCTGGGACATCCGTTTGTAAGAATTGATCATACGAACTTCTCTGAACCTTAATCAGGTTGGGCATTTCTGCCACTTCTTCAATTCGACCGAAATTTTTACGAACTTTTTTACGACTGGAATAGGAAGTCGCCATGTTTTATCCTCGCCACATTGCCTTGATCAGATCCTGTTATCCGTGATGAAAATATCTTACGTTTCAACATGGAATAACCACAAATTTATACGCTTTAAAATAACGCCTGTTCTTAATACGCCAGAAACCGCTTCAGAAAAAAATCTGAAAACGGTCCTTCATTATATTCAACACAATCCATACTTTTGGCCATACTTTTGGCCATACTTTTGGTCACGAACTGTCTTCACTATATCTCTGCACCTATCAAAAACATTACCTTAACTTTTCCCGGAAATACCATAAGGAAATACCAGAAAGAAAAGGAAAGTGAAGGATGACGCGCACCAAAATCAGGCCCGCGCCATCCCAACCACAAAAACTATTTAAGTTCTACCGTCGCACCCGCCGCTTCAAGCTTGGCTTTAACTTCTTCAGCCTCAGCTTTAGGCGTAGCTTCTTTAACCGTTACCGGCGCAGATTCAACCATTTCCTTAGCTTCTTTCAGGCCCAAACCTGTAATCGCCCGCACTTCTTTAATGACGTTGATTTTCTTTTCACCAAAAGAAGTCATCACAACATCAAAGTCGTCTTTCGCTACAGCAGCTTCAACAGCCGCGCCAGGCGCCGCAGCAGCAGCAACAGGTGCCGCAGCAGATACGCCCCATTTTTCTTCAAGTAGTTTAGAAAGCTCAGCGGCTTCCATAACCGTTAAGCTGGATAGTTCTTCAGCAATCTTTGTAAGATCAGCCATTGTTTTATTTCCTTAAGTCTAAAAATTAATATTTTACCAGAAACCTAGGCGGCACCGCCCTGCGATCCATAGGCACCAAACACGCGAGCCAATTGTCCGGCGGGGGCTTGTGTAATACTTACAAGCTGACCAGCTGGTGCCTGCAGAAGACCAACCAACTTGCCGCGCAGTTCATCAAGGGATGGCAGTTCAGCCAACGCCTTGACACCGCTAAGGTCAAGCATAGTTGCTCCCATAGCACCACCAAGAATTTCGATTTTCTCGTTTTTCTTGGCAAATTTGACAAGTATCCTTGCCGCCGCAACAGGATCATCGGAATAACCGAAGACCGACGGGCCAGTAAGATACTCACCAAGTGACTCAATATCAGTGCCTTCGAGAGCAAGACGAGCGAGCCGGTTTTTGGCCACTTTAAGACTGGCACCTGCTTCACGCATTTGTCTGCGCAGTGAAGTTATTTCGCTCACATCCAAACCTGAGTTGCGTACAACAACAACAGAATTAGCTTTAGCGAAAACATCCTTCAAGAAGGCAACCGTTTCCTTTTTTTGGACCCGATCCATTCTCGTCTCCGATATTATATGGCAAATACAAATATATATTCGCCGGTTGAGTAAAGCATGACCACACCATGTGATCATACCGTGAATGCCTGTCGCCCAGCCCTGTTACAGGTCAGACTGGAAACCACAAATTTGACAGTAATAGCCAAATCTGCAACCCCATCTATTACAGGCCGATATTTCATCGTTTAAATCCGGCATAAACGCCAAACACCTATAGTTTCGGACAGGCGGGCTTTCAGATTTCTCTAAAAGCCCTGTTCCCGTCAGGCAAACCCAACGGAATTCTTGTATATCTGCGGCCTATTCAGCGACAGACGATGTAGCAACACGCAAGCCCGGCCCCATGGTCGTGCTTACAGATATATTTTTTACATAGGCGCCCTTGGTCGAAGAAGGCCGTGCCTTCATCACCGCACCGATCAACGCGCGGGCATTCTCGAGGATGGCTTTTTCATCAAAACTTACTTTGCCAATACCAGCATGAATAATGCCGGCTTTTTCCACCCGATATTCTACCTGCCCCCCTTTTACGGCCTCAACAGCCGCCGTAACATTTGTCGTTACCGTACCCAATTTCGGATTTGGCATCAAACCGCGCGGGCCAAGCACCTTGCCCAAACGGCCAACGACAGCCATCATATCCGGGGTGGCGATACAGCGATCAAAATTCATTTCACCCTTCTGGATGGTTTCCATCAGATCTTCTGCACCAACAAGTTCCGCACCAGCCTTTTTCGCTTCTTCGGCTTTATCACCGCGTGCGAAAACAGCGACACGAACCGTCTTGCCTGTACCATGGGGCAGGGTAATAACCCCGCGAACCATTTGATCCGCATGGCGGGGATCTACCCCGAGATTCATACTGACTTCAACGGTCTCGTCAAATTTCGCTTTTGCCCGGGTCTTGATTTGTTTCAAGGCCTCTTCCAGGGAATATTCAATATTCTGGTCAAGGCCTGAGCGGACTTCCTTATAACGTTTGGATGTACGTGCCATTATCTTATCCTTCAACCTCAATGCCCATGGAACGGGCGGTTCCCTTGATGATCTGAACTGCCCCGTCCAAGTCGACCGCGTTCAGATCAATCATTTTAGCTTCGGCAATTTCCTGAACCTTGGCTACAGAGACTGTCGCAACCGTCTCACGCCCCGGCAAGGCCGACGCGCTCTTCAGGTTGGCGGCTTTTTTCAGCAGATAAGACGCTGGTGGTGTCTTGGTAACAAACGTAAAGCTCTTGTCCGCATAAACCGTGATTTTCGTCGGGATAGGGGAATTTTTCTCTATCTCCTGAGTTTGTGCGTTGAATGCTTTACAGAATTCCATAATATTCACGCCGCGCTGGCCCAATGCCGGACCAATAGGCGGTGAAGGATTTGCCGCACCCGCAGGCACATGCAAATTAATATAACCAGTAATTTTCTTCGCCATTACAGACCCTTTAATTTATTTATCAAACATGCGGGACAATTCCCGAATTCTAAGGGGCGTGGTGCGGTTATGGCTAACCTTCCACACTATTAATACAGACGACATGTCCATACCAAATGATCGCCAGAGGAAAAAGAATCACCTGACCACCATCAAGGGCGGCTTATAACAGCCCATAAATAGAAACGCCAGTTAAAATTTTAGGTAATGAAATCAGCTAAAAATTTTACGTCTTTTCGACCTGCATATATTCAAGTTCCATCAGCGTTGCGCGACCAAAAATGGACACAGATACCTTCAGGCGTTCACGCTCCTCATCGACTCCATCGACAATGCCGACGAATGAGTCAAAGGGACCATCGACCACTTTGACCTCTTCACCTATCTCATAAACGATAGCAGCTTTGGGCCGTTCGACACCCTCCTGAACCTGATGCAATATCCTATCGACTTCTTTTTGACTGATCGGAAATGGTTTGCCGGACTGACCCAGAAAACCGGAAACTTTTGGCGTATTTTTGATCAGATGATAGGTCACATCATTCATCACCATTTTAGCCAGAACATAGCCTGGAAAAAATTTACGTTCTGACGTGACTTTTTTGCCCTTGCGCACCTCAGTGACTTCTTCAATGGGCACAAGAATTTCTTCTACAAAACTGTCAAGATCCTGCAGCATAGCCTGATCCTTGATGCTTTGAGCAACTTTCTTTTCAAAACCGGAATGGGCCTGAACAATATACCAGCGCGCACGGGATGCCATAATCACTTATCCTAATATGAGTTTAATAACGTAAGACAAGGCCTGATCCACGCCCAGAAAGAAAATCGCCATCACCGTTGCCATGATGAATACCATGACGGTCGTCACCATGGTCTCCTTGCGTGTGGGCCAGGTAACCTTTGATACTTCCTGCCGGACCTGCCGGACAAATTCTGCGGGGCTTGTTTTAGCCATTTTAACAATCCGTTATAAAATTTAATGTGTCTGAACCTTGAGCTCGTCTCTTCGGCCAATCTCTCTTATGTTCTCTTTTATGTTATTTGAAAAAAGCAATAGCGATAAAAGACACATCAATCAAGCTTTTCCACCGTCATGATATGGCAGGAGTGGAGAGACTCGAACTCACGACACCCGGTTTTGGAGACCGGTGCTCTACCAACTGAGCTACACTCCTTCACATCACACGCACGCTTTATATAAAGCCGCGCCCTGTCATATTCAATGCGAAAATGATCAATTCAAGAATTAATCATTATTTACAATTTAGTTTTAAAGAAACAGGGCGGATAAATTATCCGCCCTGCCTAAAAAAATATGGCCCCAAAATATTGTTTGCTTTAACTTATTCAATGATGCTTGCGACGACTCCGGCGCCGACGGTGCGGCCGCCTTCGCGGATCGCAAAACGCAGACCTTCGTCCATGGCAATGGGGTAGATCAGCTCAACACTAACCGTAACGTTATCGCCAGGCATGACCATTTCAACACCCGCGTCCAACGTCACAACGCCCGTCACATCTGTCGTGCGGAAGTAAAACTGCGGACGATAGTTGGTGAAAAACGGCGTATGACGCCCGCCCTCTTCCTTCGTCAGAATATAGGCTTCCGCTTTGAACTTGCTGTGTGGCTTCGTCGTGCCAACATGCGCCAGAACCTGACCGCGCTCAACTTCTTCCCGCGCAACGCCACGGATCAACGCGCCGATGTTATCACCAGCCTCACCACTGTCCAGAAGCTTGCGGAACATTTCAACGCCGGTAACCGTTGTCTTCGTCGTGTCCTTAACACCAACAATCTCAACTTCCTCACCAACCTTGATGATCCCGCGTTCAACACGGCCTGTCACAACCGTACCCCGGCCAGATATGGAGAATACATCTTCAATCGGCATCAGGAAAGCACCTTCAACCGCACGCTTCGGCTGAGGAATATATTCGTCAACTGCCGCCATCAATTTCAAAATCGATTCTTTACCAATCTCATCATCACGGCCTTCAAGGGCCGCCAGCGCAGAACCTGCAATGATCGGAATATCATCGCCCGGGAAATCATATTCAGAAAGCAGCTCACGGATTTCCATCTCAACAAGCTCAAGCAGCTCCTCATCATCAACCTGATCAACTTTATTCAGGTAAACAACCAGTGCCGGCACGCCAACCTGACGGGCAAGCAGGATATGCTCGCGGGTCTGGGGCATCGGGCCGTCAGCCGCGTTAACAACCAAAATCGCGCCGTCCATCTGCGCCGCACCCGTGATCATATTCTTCACATAATCCGCATGGCCCGGGCAATCAACATGGGCATAATGACGCGCTTCAGTCTCATACTCAACATGGGACGTCGAAATCGTGATCCCCCGCTCGCGCTCTTCAGGCGCCTTGTCGATATTCGCAAAATCAACAAACTCAGCACCGCCGCTCTCCGCAAGCACCTTCGTGATCGCCGCCGTCAGCGTCGTCTTGCCGTGGTCAACATGACCAATTGTACCAATGTTACAATGCGGCTTATTACGTTCAAACTTCTCTTTAGCCATTTTTTTAAGTCCTTCTCACTTATATTCAAGCGTCTCGCTTTTTCCTCACGAGAAAAGTTAGTTTCAAATTTAATATTTACTTACGCAAATTGCTCTTTAATCTTATCTACCTCACTTTGAGGTACCTCAGCATAATGGTCGAACTGCATGGAGTATGTCGCTCGCCCCTGACTGAAAGACCGCAATTGATTCACATAACCAAACATATTGGCCAGTGGCACTTTTGCGGAAATTACGGTATTTGGCCCGCGTGTTTCAGATCCTGAAATCTGACCACGGCGCGATGAAATGTCACCAATCACATCACCCATATAATCTTCAGGTGTCACAACTTCGACTTCCATCATTGGTTCTAAAATTTTAATGCCTGCCTGCCGGGCCGCCTCACGCATACCCGCACGTCCCGCAATTTCAAATGCCATGACGGAACTATCAACATCATGGTAAGCCCCGTCAGTCAGACGAATGCTAAAATCAATAATCGGGAATCCTATCAACGCGCCGGTCGCGGCGATATCTCTGATTCCTTTTTCAACACCAGGAATATATTCTTTGGGAATATTACCGCCCTTGATCTCGTCATGAAATTCAATACCAGTACCGCGCTCACCGGGAGTTATGGTAAATTTAATCCGGCCAAACTGACCAGAACCACCAGATTGTTTCTTATGAGTATAATCAATATCAGCAGCGCGCGCGATGGATTCGCGGTACGCCACTTGCGGCGCCCCCACATTGGCCTCGACACCGAACTCACGTTTCATGCGATCAACCAGAATATCAAGGTGAAGCTCGCCCATGCCGGAAATCACGGTCTGACCGCTTTCCTCATCAGACTGAACCCGGAAACTTGGATCTTCCTGAGCCAGGCGGTTCAGCGCAATACCCATTTTTTCCTGATCAACTTTAGTCTTCGGCTCAACCGCAACAGAAATAACCGGATCCGGGAATTCCATACGCTCCAGCACGATCGGCTTGAGGGTATTACACAACGTATCGCCCGTTGTCGTCTGCTTCAAACCGCAGAGCGCCACGATATCACCGGTCCGCGCTTCTTTAATATCTTCGCGTGAGTTGGAATGCATTTGCAGCATCCGGCCGACTTTTTCCTTCCGGCCCTTGACCGAATTGGTGACCATCGTCCCCGCTTCCAAAGTTCCGGAATAGATGCGGGCAAAAGTCAATGTACCCACGAAGGGGTCAGTCATCACCTTAAAGGCCAATGCAGAAAAGGGCGCATCATCTTCTGGTGGGCGAGACATAGGCTCATCACTGTCCACCGCAACACCCTGAACATCTTTAATATCAAGCGGTGATGGCATAAAATCAACAACGGCATCCAATAATGTCTGAACACCCTTGTTCTTAAAAGCCGTTCCCGTCAATACCGGAACAAAATCGCCTGCGATTGTCCCCTTGCGGATTAACGTTTTCAGCGTCTCAACAGAAGGCTCGTCACCTTCCAGATAGGCTTCCATGACCGCCTCATCCTGCTCAACAACCATATCCAGCATTTCGGTACGATAGGCCGCAACTTCTTCAGCGATATCTGCAGGAATTTCAACTTCGGAATAATTTGCGCCCATTGCTTCATCTTCCCAGATGATACCGATATTCCTGACCAGATCCACATGACCTTTATAGTCTGCCTCAGCACCAATGGGATATTGAAGAACCAGCGCGTTAGAACCAAGGCGATCCTTGATCATTGTAACGCAGCGGAAAAAATCGGCGCCCATGCGGTCCATTTTATTGACAAAACACATGCGCGGCACATCATATTTGTCGGCCTGACGCCAGACCGTTTCTGATTGCGGCTCAACACCGGCAACAGAATCAAATACTGCGACCGCCCCGTCAAGCACGCGCAATGACCGCTCAACTTCAATGGTAAAGTCCACGTGACCCGGCGTATCAATAATATTGATCCGATAATCATTCCAGAAACAGGTTGTCGCGGCAGAGGTGATGGTAATACCCCGCTCCTGCTCTTGCTCCATCCAGTCCATGGTGGCCGCACCATCATGAACTTCACCGATTTTATGACTGACGCCGGTATAGTATAATATCCGCTCGGTCGTTGTTGTCTTACCCGCATCAATATGGGCCATAATGCCAATATTGCGATAATCCTGAAGGGGGGTCGTACGTGCCATTCTCTAAACCTTTAAACCTTCTGCTACCAACGATAATGGGAGAATGCTTTATTCGCATCTGCCATCTTATGTGTATCTTCGCGCTTCTTAACGGAAGCCCCGCGATTATTCAGCGCATCAAGCAATTCACCGGCCAGACGCTCTGTCATGGTATTTTCATTGCGCTTGCGTGACATATCAATCAACCAGCGGATCGCCAGCGCTTGCGCACGGTCGGACCGAACTTCAATGGGAACCTGATAGGTCGCACCGCCCACCCGGCGGGACTTAACTTCCACAGCCGGCTTGATATTAATCAATGACTGGTGGAATACCTCAATCGGGTCCTGTCCTGATTTAGACTTAACTATCTCAAGCGCACCATAAACAATGCGCTCGGCAGTAGACTTCTTACCATCAACCATCAGATTGTTGATAAATTTAGTCAAAACCAGATCCCCAAACTTTGGGTCCGGAAGCACTTTACGTTTTTCAGCAGCGTGACGACGCGACATATCTTATTTCCTTTTGGTCTTAACCCCTTACTTGGGACGCTTTGTACCATATTTTGAACGACTCTGGCGGCGATCCGACACACCTTGCGTATCCAAAACGCCGCGCAGCACATGATAACGAACACCCGGTAAATCTTTCACCCGGCCCCCACGAATAAGCACAACACTATGCTCCTGAAGGTTATGGCCTTCGCCCGGGATATAACTTGTCACTTCGAACCCGTTGGTCAGGCGCACACGGGCGACTTTACGAAGGGCAGAGTTAGGTTTTTTTGGTGTTGTCGTATATACACGTGTGCAAACACCGCGTTTTTGCGGACATGCTTCCAATGCGGGCACTTTATTACGGGCCGGCTTGTCTTTTCGTGGCTTACGCACCAACTGGTTAATTGTCGGCATCTTAAATCCTTATGGTCTATCGCAATGCGTACAACAAAGCAGACGGCATTTTTTACATAAAAAAAACAACAGAACAGAGCTAAGCCCGTTCTGGCCATCCGCAAAATCTCTATATTTTCGTTCTCTGAGCTTTTAGGCACAGCGTTTAGACTGTTTTGTCTACCACCTGACCTCAAAGAGTGAGCGCATACTATGTAGGGATATATGAACAGTCAAGCAAAATATCTCATCCAATGACCGAACAGGGCATTTTATGAAAATAGGCCGGAAAAACAGCATAAACTGTTCTTCCGGCCTACCTTATTTTACGCGATCAATGAAAGGGAACCCCCGTTAGCACCCTTTGACATTACTGGTTCATCAGACTGATTCTGCGACCGGCTCATCCGCGCTGGGCAAAATATCTTCTTCCTGTTTGCCTTCCGCCAGAATTTGCTCATCGCGACGTTTGGCCAGATGACGGAATTCCTGCATCTTGGAGCCTGTTCCCGCCGGGATCAAACGTCCCACGATCACATTCTCTTTTAAGCCAACCAGTTTATCACTTTTGCCGGCAACAGCCGCCTCGGTAAGCACCCTTGTGGTTTCCTGAAAGGATGCCGCGGAAATGAAAGACCGTGTTTGAAGTGAGGCTTTGGTGATTCCGAGTAAAATCGGCTCACCCTTGGCAGGCAGCCTGCCCACAGATTCTGCCTTTTTGTTGGATTCTTCGAATTCCTCACGATCAACCTGTTCGCCCAGCAGGAAGGTTGATTCACCGGATGCGGTGATTTCAACTTTCTGCAGCATCTGGCGCACAATCACTTCGATATGCTTATCATTGATGCCCACACCCTGAAGGCGGTATACATCCTGAACCTCATCAACCAGATATTTGGCCAAGGCTTCAACGCCCATGGTTTTCAGAATATCATGCGGCGCCGGATTGCCGTCGATCAGATATTCACCGCGCCGGATGAAATCACCCTCCTGAACCGAAATATGTTTGCCCTTGGCAATCAGATATTCTGCCGGGCTTTCATTCTCGTCCTTAGGCCGGATGCTGATGCGGCGCTTGTTTTTATAGTCACGGCCAAATTCAACATAGCCGTCAACATCGGCAATAACCGCGTGATCTTTCGGCCGGCGGGCTTCAAACAATTCCGCCACCCGCGGCAGGCCACCGGTAATATCCTTGGTTTTTGAAGCTTCGCGCGGGATACGGGCAACAACATCACCCGCATGAACCTCATCCCCGTCACTGACAGAAAGGATGGCGCCAACTGACAAGAAATACCGCGCCTCCGTACCGTTAGCCAGTTCGATCACTTCGTCCTTGTCATCGCGCAATGTGATGCGCGGACGCAGGTCAGAACCTTTTGGTTGCGAACGCCAGTCGATGACAACCTTGCTGGCAATACCGGTTGCTTCATCCACTGTTTCACTGATCGACACCCCTTCTATCAAGTCAACATAACGAACAAGGCCGCCGCGCTCTGTAATGATCGGCAGGGTATAAGGATCCCATTCGACAAGCTTGTCACCGTGCGTGACCGCATCGCCCTCATCCTTGAGCAAGTGAGAGCCGAAAGGTGCTTTATAGGTTACCCTCTCGCGGCCTTCTTCATCAACGATCACGACTTCCATATTACGGCTCATCACAACCAGACGACCTTTTGAATCCGTGACCACATTACGGTTCAGCAATTTGATTTTGCCGTCATGGGAGGCTTCATGGGTCGACTGTTCTGAAACCGACGATGCCGTACCACCAATATGGAACGTCCGCATGGTCAGCTGAGTTCCCGGCTCCCCAATAGATTGAGCCGCAATGACACCGACAGATTCGCCTAAGTTCACCGGGATACCCCGGGCCAGATCACGGCCATAACATTTACAGCAGATCCCACCCTGCGTTTCACAGGTCAGGCCGGAACGAACTTTAACAATGGCGATACCGGCTTTTTCAACGATCTCAACCGTTTCCTCTTCCAGATGCGCCCCTGCTTCGACAATCACGTCACCGCTAACCGGGTCTTTAATGTCCACGGCTGAACAGCGGCCCAATATACGCTCGCCCAAAGAGACGATGACATCACCGCCGTCAGCCACTTCATTAATGTCAATACCGTCCATCGTGCCGCAATCTTCCTCGACCGTGACACAATCCTGCGCCACATCGACCAAACGGCGGGTCAGATACCCGGAGTTCGCGGTTTTCAACGCCGTATCCGCAAGACCCTTACGCGCCCCATGGGTGGAGTTAAAATATTCAAGAACACTCAGGCCTTCCTTAAAGTTGGAAATGATCGGCTTTTCGATAATCTCCCCCGAAGGTTTGGCCATCAAGCCGCGCATACCGGCAAGCTGTTTCATCTGAGCCGCAGAACCACGCGCACCAGAATCCGCCATCATATAGATGGAATTAATATCCAATGTCCGGCCATTCTTATCAACACCGGTCTTGGAAATTTCCGCCATCATGGCATCGGCCACACGGTCGGTACATTGTGACCAGGCATCAACCACTTTATTATACTTCTCGCCCTGGGTGATCAGGCCCTGATTATATTGGGCCTCGAATTCTTTCACGGCCGAGGTTGTCTCGTCAATCATACCCACTTTGGCATTTGGAATAATCATATCATCCTTACCAAAGGAAATACCCGCATTACAGGCTTCCCGGAAACCAAGGCGCATAATGCCATCGGCAAATAATACGGTCTCTTTCTGGCCCGCATGACGATATACCGTATCGATGATGGCGGAAATATCTTTTTTCGTCAGGTTATGATTAATCAAGTCAAAAGGAATATTCGGATGTTTCGGCAGATGACTGGCCAGCAACATACGGCCCGGCGTGCTTTCCACCCGCTGAACAACAGGTTCAAAATTTTCATCGACCGTATGGTAACGGGCGGTAATTTTACTATGCAGGGTAATGACCTTGTTAAACAGGGCCTGTTCAATTTCCTCCATACCAGAGAAGACCATGCCCTCGCCCGGCTCGCCAACTTTATCCAGCGTAATATAATAGAGGCCCAGAATAATATCCTGCGACGGCACAATAATCGGCTTGCCGTTGGAGGGGCTTAGAATATTGTTGGTGGACATCATCAAAACGCGGGCTTCGAGCTGTGCTTCCAGACTGAGCGGCACATGTACCGCCATCTGGTCACCGTCAAAGTCAGCATTAAAGGCCGCACAAACCAAGGGGTGAAGCTGAATGGCCTTGCCTTCGATCAGCACAGGCTCAAACGCCTGAATGCCAAGTCTATGCAGGGTCGGCGCACGATTGAGCAGAATCGGATGTTCACGGATCACCACATCAAGTACGTCCCATACTTCACGGCGTTCTTTTTCCACAAGCTTTTTGGCCTGTTTGATGGTGGTGGCAATACCAAGCTTGTCAAGACGGGCATAGATAAATGGCTTGAATAGCTCCAGCGCCATCTTCTTCGGCAGACCACATTGATGCAGCATCAGGTCAGGCCCGACCACGATCACAGAACGACCGGAATAATCAACACGTTTGCCAAGCAGATTCTGACGGAAGCGGCCCTGCTTGCCTTTCAGCATGTCAGACAGGGATTTTAGTGGGCGTTTATTCCCGCCCGTGATCACCCGGCCCCGGCGACCATTGTCAAACAACGCGTCAACGGCCTCCTGTAACATACGTTTCTCGTTACGGACAATAATATCCGGCGCGCGCAATTCAATCAGACGTTTCAGGCGGTTATTCCTGTTAATCACCCGGCGATAGAGGTCATTAAGGTCAGAGGTGGCAAAACGGCCCCCATCCAGCGGCACCAAGGGCCGCAGCTCCGGCGGGATAACCGGAAGAATATCAAGAATCATCCATTCAGGGCGATTATCTGACTCAAGAAAACCTTCAATCACTTTCAGGCGTTTGACGATTTTCTTGGGTTTCAGCTCGGATTTGGTCTCAGCCAGTTCTTTGCGCAGGTCAGCCTGCTCCTGTTCCAGGTCAACATTTTCCAACAGTACTTTGATGGCTTCTGCACCGATCGCGGCGGTAAAACTATCTTCGCCAAATTCTTCCTGCGCCGTGGTATATTCATCTTCCGACAGCAGTTGATTCATCTTCAGATTAGTCAACCCAGGCTCTGTCACAATGAAATATTCAAAATACAGAACCCGTTCCAGATCCTTCAATGTCATATCCAGAACCAGACCGATACGGCTTGGCAGGGATTTCAGAAACCAGATATGTGCCACTGGGGCGGCAAGCTCGATATGACCCATACGGTCACGACGCACCTTGCTGAGGGTAACTTCAACACCACATTTCTCGCAGGTGATGCCACGATATTTCATGCGTTTATATTTACCGCACAGACATTCATAATCCTTCATCGGGCCGAAAATTCGGGCGCAAAACAGACCGTCTTTTTCCGGTTTAAATGTCCGGTAATTGATGGTTTCCGGTTTCTTGATCTCACCAAACGACCATGACCGGATATGTTCCGCGCTGGCAATGGTGATTTTAATGGTATCAAAAGTCTCCGGCTTTGAAACCGGGTTGAAGAAATTCATAACTTCTTGGCGCATAGCCTTTATCTCCTGTTCAGTTCCGGTTTAGTCGGTAATATTCAAAAGTTCAACATTCAGGCACAAAGACTTCATCTCTTTGACCAACACATTGAAAGATTCTGGAATACCGGCTTCGAAACTGTCATCACCGCGCACAATGGCTTCATAAACCTTTGTCCGCCCATTAACATCATCGGACTTGACGGTCAGCATTTCCTGCAGGGTATAGGCCGCGCCATAAGCCTGCAAAGCCCATACTTCCATCTCACCAAATCTTTGACCACCAAACTGGGCTTTCCCGCCCAACGGCTGCTGTGTCACCAGCGAGTATGGCCCAATTGACCGCGCATGAATCTTATCATCAACCAGATGATGAAGCTTCAGCATATAGATGTAACCGACCGTCACTTTACGGTCGAACTTCTCACCCGTACGGCCATCATAAAGCACGACCTGACCCGAGCGATCCACATCGGCCATTTCCAGCATATCACAGATATCTGATTCATCCGCCCCGTCAAATACTGGTGTGGCCATGGGGATACCATTGCGCAAATTGCCGGACATCTCGATCGTGTCTTCATCATTCAATGGCGCGACTTCTGCCTTATATTGCTCAGGGGAATATACTTTCTTGAATTTATCCCGCAGGGCATCTGCCTTTTGTTTCTGATCAAAGGTATAATTATCCAGAAGTTCTGATACCTGAACCCCGAGCGAACGTGACGCCCAACCCAGATGCGTTTCCAGAATTTGCCCCACATTCATCCGTGAGGGCACCCCAAGAGGGTTCAGCACAATATCAACCGGCGTGCCATCTTCAAGGAACGGCATATCTTCCTGCGGCAGGATGCGGGAAATCACCCCTTTGTTACCATGACGGCCAGCCATTTTATCGCCCGGCTGTAATTTACGCTTCACGGCGACAAAAACCTTGACCATTTTCAAGACACCCGGCAGTAGTTCGTCGCCGCGCTGCAATTTGCCGATTTTCTCTTCAAAACGGGCGCGCAGGCGATCACGATCTTCCTGAAATTTTTGATGCAAGCTATCAATTTTTTCCATGATACTTTCGTCATCAACGGCAACCTGCCACCAAAGACCCTTGGCCAGGTCATCCAAAACCTCATCGGTAAGACTCACGCCTTTGGCCACCCCTTCTGGCCCCTTGGCCACCACATTGCCCAGCAACAAAGGCCTCAGACGCGTATAAATACTGCGGTCCAGAATGGCCTGTTCATCTTCACGGTCCTTACTGAGCCGCTCGATTTCCTCCCGCTCAATAGCCACAGAGCGCTCGTCCTTGTCAATGCCGTGACGGTTAAAGACCCGCACTTCAACAACAGTTCCGGCGACACCCGGCGACAGGCGCATGGACGTATCCCGCACATCGGCCGCCTTCTCGCCAAAGATCGCCCGCAGAAGTTTTTCTTCCGGTGTCATCGGGCTTTCGCCTTTTGGCGTGATCTTGCCCACCAGAATATCACCCGGATGAACTTCGGCACCAATATATACGATGCCCGCCTCATCAAGGTTTTTCAACCCTTCTTCGCCCACATTGGGAATGTCGCGCGTGATGTCTTCGGGGCCAAGCTTGGTATCCCGGGCCATGACCTGCAGTTCCTCAATATGAATAGACGTGAAAACATCGTCTTTCACAATCCGTTCGGAAATCAGAATACTATCTTCAAAATTATAGCCATTCCACGGCATGAATGCCACAAGCACGTTACGGCCCAGAGCCAATTCGCCCATATCCGTTGACGGGCCGTCCGCCAGCACATCACCGCGATTAACGATATCGCCCACTTTGACAAGGGGCCGCTGGTTAATACAGGTATTCTGGTTGGAACGCTGGAATTTCCGCAGGGTGTAAATATCAACGCCTGAGGTGCCATCTTCCACCTCTTCGCTGACGCGGATCACAATACGGCGGGCATCAACCTGATCGATTATCCCGGCCCGGTCAGCCACAATGGACGCGCCGGAATCCCGGGCGACAACCCGTTCCATGCCCGTGCCGACAAAGGGGGATTCCGCCTTCAATAGGGGGACGGCCTGACGCTGCATGTTCGAGCCCATCAACGCCCGGTTGGCGTCATCATTCTCCAGGAAGGGGATCAGGGCCGCCGCTACGGAGACCACCTGTTTCGGCGACACATCCATCAGGGTAATATTTTCCGGCTTGATCAGATGATGTTCGCCGGCCTCGCGGCAGTCAATCAATTCTTCAACAAAAGTACCGTTGGTATTCAATTCCGTATTGGCCTGGGCAACAGTATATTTCTCTTCTTCCATGGCCGACAGATAAACCACCTCATCAGATACCTTGCCGCCCTCCACCTTACGGTAGGGCGCTTCAATGAAGCCATATTTATTGACCTTGGCAAAGATCGACAGAGAGTTGATCAGGCCGATATTTGGCCCCTCCGGCGTTTCAATCGGGCAGATACGGCCATAATGGGTGGTATGAACATCGCGCACCTCAAAACCGGCCCGCTCACGGGTCAGACCGCCTGGGCCAAGCGCCGACAGGCGGCGTTTATGGGTAATTTCAGACAGGGGATTGGTCTGGTCCATAAATTGGCTCAACTGCGAGGAGCCAAAAAATTCACGTACCGCCGCCACAGCCGGTTTTGCATTAACCAGATCATGAGGCATCACCGTATCAATATCAATACTGCTCATACGTTCACGGATCGCCCGCTCCATCCGTAGCAGGCCGATACGATACTGATTTTCCATCAATTCACCAACCGAGCGCACCCGGCGATTGCCAAGGTGATCAATATCATCCACAAGGCCCCTGCCGTCCTTGAGATCGACAAGATTTTTCAGAACCGCAAGAATATCTTCCTTGCGCAGAACCCGCAATTCATCCGGCGCATCCAGATTAAGCCGCATATTCATTTTAACCCGGCCCACAGCACTCAGATCATAGCGCTCACCATCAAAAAACAGACCATCAAACAGAGCTTCAGCTGTTTCCTTGGTTGGTGGCTCGCCTGGACGCATGACCCGATAGATTTCGGACATGGCCATTTCCCAGTTTTCCACCTTATCCCCCATCAGGGTATTACGGATATGGGGGCCAACTTTCACATGGTCAATATCGAGGGTCTCAATGGTCTTATAACCCACATCGCTCAGTTTCTCCAGATGCTCTGCGGAGATTTCCTCCCCGGCTTCAATGTAAATTTCACCAGTTTTTGCATTCACTATATCTTCGGCGACAAACCGGGTCAGCAGTTCCTCGTCAGGCACCAATAAGTCTTTCAGGCCTTCTTTGGCCAATTTGTTGGCCAGGCGCGGCGTGACTTTCTTACCCGCCGGTGCAACAACTTCACCATTGGCGGCATTGACAAGATCAAACGTCGGCTTAACACCGCGCCATGCCTCATTGACGAAAGGAACGCTCCAGCCGCCCTTTTTCCTCTGATAGGTCGCCCGGTCATAGAAAGTACTCAGAATTTCTTCTGAACTCATGCCCAGCGCATATAGTAATGTGGTAACAGGCAACTTGCGCCGACGGTCAATACGCACAAAGACCGTATCTTTCGCGTCAAATTCAAAATCAAGCCATGAGCCGCGGTAGGGAATAATACGCGCGGCAAATAAAAATTTTCCAGACGCATGGGTCTTGCCTTTATCATGATCAAAAAACACGCCGGGAGATCTGTGCATCTGGGAGACAATAACGCGCTCAGTACCATTAACAACAAAAGTACCCCGATCGGTCATCAGCGGCAGGTCACCCATATAGACGTCCTGTTCCTTAATATCCAGAACGGAACGGGCCTCCGTTTCCTCGTCAACCTCAAATACGATCAGACGCAATGTCACGCGCAGCGGCGCCGCATAAGTCATATCGCGCTGCTGACACTCTTCGGTATCATATTTTGGCGCTTCCAAATCATAGGATACAAATTCCAGAGATGCCGTGCCGGCAAAATCAGAAATTGGAAAAACAGATTTGAACACACCCTGCAAACCATCATTCACGCGTTCGTCCGCTGGGACATCCGTTTGTAAGAATTGATCATACGAACTTCTCTGAACCTTAATCAGGTTGGGCATTTCTGCCACTTCTTCAATTCGACCGAAATTTTTACGAACTTTTTTACGACTGGAATAGGAAGTCGCCATGTTTTATCCTCGCCACATTGCCTTGATCAGATCCTGTTATCCGTGATGAAAATATCTTACGTTTCAACATGGAATAACCACAAATTTATACGCTTTAAAATAACGCCTGTTCTTAATACGCCAGAAACCGCTTCAGAAAAAAATCTGAAAACGGTCCTTCATTATATTCAACACAATCCATACTTTTGGCCATACTTTTGGCCATACTTTTGGTCACGAACTGTCTTCACTATATCTCTGCACCTATCAAAAACATTACCTTAACTTTTCCCGGAAATACCATAAGGAAATACCAGAAAGAAAAGGAAAGTGAAGGATGACGCGCACCAAAATCAGGCCCGCGCCATCCCAACCACAAAAACTATTTAAGTTCTACCGTCGCACCCGCCGCTTCAAGCTTGGCTTTAACTTCTTCAGCCTCAGCTTTAGGCGTAGCTTCTTTAACCGTTACCGGCGCAGATTCAACCATTTCCTTAGCTTCTTTCAGGCCCAAACCTGTAATCGCCCGCACTTCTTTAATGACGTTGATTTTCTTTTCACCAAAAGAAGTCATCACAACATCAAAGTCGTCTTTCGCTACAGCAGCTTCAACAGCCGCGCCAGGCGCCGCAGCAGCAGCAACAGGTGCCGCAGCAGATACGCCCCATTTTTCTTCAAGTAGTTTAGAAAGCTCAGCGGCTTCCATAACCGTTAAGCTGGATAGTTCTTCAGCAATCTTTGTAAGATCAGCCATTGTTTTATTTCCTTAAGTCTAAAAATTAATATTTTACCAGAAACCTAGGCGGCACCGCCCTGCGATCCATAGGCACCAAACACGCGAGCCAATTGTCCGGCGGGGGCTTGTGTAATACTTACAAGCTGACCAGCTGGTGCCTGCAGAAGACCAACCAACTTGCCGCGCAGTTCATCAAGGGATGGCAGTTCAGCCAACGCCTTGACACCGCTAAGGTCAAGCATAGTTGCTCCCATAGCACCACCAAGAATTTCGATTTTCTCGTTTTTCTTGGCAAATTTGACAAGTATCCTTGCCGCCGCAACAGGATCATCGGAATAACCGAAGACCGACGGGCCAGTAAGATACTCACCAAGTGACTCAATATCAGTGCCTTCGAGAGCAAGACGAGCGAGCCGGTTTTTGGCCACTTTAAGACTGGCACCTGCTTCACGCATTTGTCTGCGCAGTGAAGTTATTTCGCTCACATCCAAACCTGAGTTGCGTACAACAACAACAGAATTAGCTTTAGCGAAAACATCCTTCAAGAAGGCAACCGTTTCCTTTTTTTGGACCCGATCCATTCTCGTCTCCGATATTATATGGCAAATACAAATATATATTCGCCGGTTGAGTAAAGCATGACCACACCATGTGATCATACCGTGAATGCCTGTCGCCCAGCCCTGTTACAGGTCAGACTGGAAACCACAAATTTGACAGTAATAGCCAAATCTGCAACCCCATCTATTACAGGCCGATATTTCATCGTTTAAATCCGGCATAAACGCCAAACACCTATAGTTTCGGACAGGCGGGCTTTCAGATTTCTCTAAAAGCCCTGTTCCCGTCAGGCAAACCCAACGGAATTCTTGTATATCTGCGGCCTATTCAGCGACAGACGATGTAGCAACACGCAAGCCCGGCCCCATGGTCGTGCTTACAGATATATTTTTTACATAGGCGCCCTTGGTCGAAGAAGGCCGTGCCTTCATCACCGCACCGATCAACGCGCGGGCATTCTCGAGGATGGCTTTTTCATCAAAACTTACTTTGCCAATACCAGCATGAATAATGCCGGCTTTTTCCACCCGATATTCTACCTGCCCCCCTTTTACGGCCTCAACAGCCGCCGTAACATTTGTCGTTACCGTACCCAATTTCGGATTTGGCATCAAACCGCGCGGGCCAAGCACCTTGCCCAAACGGCCAACGACAGCCATCATATCCGGGGTGGCGATACAGCGATCAAAATTCATTTCACCCTTCTGGATGGTTTCCATCAGATCTTCTGCACCAACAAGTTCCGCACCAGCCTTTTTCGCTTCTTCGGCTTTATCACCGCGTGCGAAAACAGCGACACGAACCGTCTTGCCTGTACCATGGGGCAGGGTAATAACCCCGCGAACCATTTGATCCGCATGGCGGGGATCTACCCCGAGATTCATACTGACTTCAACGGTCTCGTCAAATTTCGCTTTTGCCCGGGTCTTGATTTGTTTCAAGGCCTCTTCCAGGGAATATTCAATATTCTGGTCAAGGCCTGAGCGGACTTCCTTATAACGTTTGGATGTACGTGCCATTATCTTATCCTTCAACCTCAATGCCCATGGAACGGGCGGTTCCCTTGATGATCTGAACTGCCCCGTCCAAGTCGACCGCGTTCAGATCAATCATTTTAGCTTCGGCAATTTCCTGAACCTTGGCTACAGAGACTGTCGCAACCGTCTCACGCCCCGGCAAGGCCGACGCGCTCTTCAGGTTGGCGGCTTTTTTCAGCAGATAAGACGCTGGTGGTGTCTTGGTAACAAACGTAAAGCTCTTGTCCGCATAAACCGTGATTTTCGTCGGGATAGGGGAATTTTTCTCTATCTCCTGAGTTTGTGCGTTGAATGCTTTACAGAATTCCATAATATTCACGCCGCGCTGGCCCAATGCCGGACCAATAGGCGGTGAAGGATTTGCCGCACCCGCAGGCACATGCAAATTAATATAACCAGTAATTTTCTTCGCCATTACAGACCCTTTAATTTATTTATCAAACATGCGGGACAATTCCCGAATTCTAAGGGGCGTGGTGCGGTTATGGCTAACCTTCCACACTATTAATACAGACGACATGTCCATACCAAATGATCGCCAGAGGAAAAAGAATCACCTGACCACCATCAAGGGCGGCTTATAACAGCCCATAAATAGAAACGCCAGTTAAAATTTTAGGTAATGAAATCAGCTAAAAATTTTACGTCTTTTCGACCTGCATATATTCAAGTTCCATCAGCGTTGCGCGACCAAAAATGGACACAGATACCTTCAGGCGTTCACGCTCCTCATCGACTCCATCGACAATGCCGACGAATGAGTCAAAGGGACCATCGACCACTTTGACCTCTTCACCTATCTCATAAACGATAGCAGCTTTGGGCCGTTCGACACCCTCCTGAACCTGATGCAATATCCTATCGACTTCTTTTTGACTGATCGGAAATGGTTTGCCGGACTGACCCAGAAAACCGGAAACTTTTGGCGTATTTTTGATCAGATGATAGGTCACATCATTCATCACCATTTTAGCCAGAACATAGCCTGGAAAAAATTTACGTTCTGACGTGACTTTTTTGCCCTTGCGCACCTCAGTGACTTCTTCAATGGGCACAAGAATTTCTTCTACAAAACTGTCAAGATCCTGCAGCATAGCCTGATCCTTGATGCTTTGAGCAACTTTCTTTTCAAAACCGGAATGGGCCTGAACAATATACCAGCGCGCACGGGATGCCATAATCACTTATCCTAATATGAGTTTAATAACGTAAGACAAGGCCTGATCCACGCCCAGAAAGAAAATCGCCATCACCGTTGCCATGATGAATACCATGACGGTCGTCACCATGGTCTCCTTGCGTGTGGGCCAGGTAACCTTTGATACTTCCTGCCGGACCTGCCGGACAAATTCTGCGGGGCTTGTTTTAGCCATTTTAACAATCCGTTATAAAATTTAATGTGTCTGAACCTTGAGCTCGTCTCTTCGGCCAATCTCTCTTATGTTCTCTTTTATGTTATTTGAAAAAAGCAATAGCGATAAAAGACACATCAATCAAGCTTTTCCACCGTCATGATATGGCAGGAGTGGAGAGACTCGAACTCACGACACCCGGTTTTGGAGACCGGTGCTCTACCAACTGAGCTACACTCCTTCACATCACACGCACGCTTTATATAAAGCCGCGCCCTGTCATATTCAATGCGAAAATGATCAATTCAAGAATTAATCATTATTTACAATTTAGTTTTAAAGAAACAGGGCGGATAAATTATCCGCCCTGCCTAAAAAAATATGGCCCCAAAATATTGTTTGCTTTAACTTATTCAATGATGCTTGCGACGACTCCGGCGCCGACGGTGCGGCCGCCTTCGCGGATCGCAAAACGCAGACCTTCGTCCATGGCAATGGGGTAGATCAGCTCAACACTAACCGTAACGTTATCGCCAGGCATGACCATTTCAACACCCGCATCCAACGTCACAACGCCCGTCACATCTGTCGTGCGGAAGTAAAACTGCGGACGATAGTTGGTGAAAAACGGCGTATGACG
>Ga0316204_10003170_pt1 | contig 34060 bp, 50 predicted proteins | sample 6monrhotite_MG_2_FD_205661 | JGI IMG/M metagenome (GOLD analysis project Ga0316204, IMG submission 205661) | Microbial mat bacterial communities from mineral coupon in-situ incubated in ocean water Damariscotta River, Maine, United States -... | ecosystem: Environmental > Aquatic > Marine >... | reverse complement strand
CACTTTTGTCTTCGACGGTCCCATGTTCGACCATGCTTTAGATATAGAAATGGGTGAGGTTGTTACGCGGGATGGTTTTGTGTTCGCGGATTGCTGGTTGCGTGAAGTGCAGTCTAATTAAGCTTAATGTGGGGGAGTGTTTGATTTGGCACATGGGAGGAAGCACATTAAAACGGGAGGAAACGGGATAGGTATGCGGAATACAGCATATTTTAACCAAATAAATACACACGTTAAATTTGCATAAAAATAAACACAGATTAACCAAATATGCGCATTATTTGGCACAAAGTACGCATAATTTAAAAATTCGTAATTACATACGCCGTCCAGACCACACCACTCGACCAATTATGTGCAGCAAAACGGCATTGTCAGCTGACAGGGTCTCAGGTTCGTACTGCTGATTATCACTTTTAACGACTACACTTCCATCTAGCTTTAGCTGCATACGCTTTACTCTCAGCTCACCATTAGTGGCAAAGGCGTAGATCGCATCTTGTTTGACACCCACCCCATTACAATCAATCAATAGCAGGTCTCCGGCACGTAAGGTCGGCTCCATCGAGTCTCCAATAGCGCTGATTAAAAGCAAGTTTTTTGGATTGGCACCGAGTTCAGTGCGCACCCACTCTTCACGAAAGGCTAGGTGATCAACGATCTGCTCGCTATGTATCACAGAGCCATTCCCCATACTAGCGGCTACGTCGTAGCGAGGAACCAGCACAAACCCGTGTGGGGCTTGTGCTAGTTCCGTTGTTGGCTCGCTTACGCCAAGCGCCATATGTATTCCAGAGGCGGACTTATTGTGATCGTCGACAAGCGGTTTAAGTTCGTCCAATAACATCGAACCCTCACCTGTTAGAACCCAATTAATGCTGATGCCTAAACGCGCAATCCCTGCAAGTGCATCAGACCCGGGTTCGCTTGGCCCGCTTTCATATTTTCGATAGGTGCTAGCCGGTATTCCAAATTTGGACGCTGCATTCGTTTGGCTAATACCCATATTTTCGCGAATACATCGCAATCGTTTGGCGATTGAATTCATTTCGCGCTTTCGGTGATCAAGTGCGAAATGAAAGTGCGAACTGCATCCTTGTTTCGCACTTTAGTTAACAATTTGTTTTTATTGGACAATATCAACACTCCTCAATACAGTAGGCACGTCACGCCTACTAATGCAGTTTCCTGAGTTTTTAGAATGGTGTGAGAAACAAGTTGAAGACTACAACAATCGCCCACATCGCGGCCTAGGCAAGATCGCTGACCCAATTACTCGAAAGCGTCGCCACCCCTCACCAAACGAAGCATGGTCAGCCGCCATAACAGACGGCTGGGAAGCGGAGATGCTCAAGCCTGGCGAAGCTGATGACCTTTTCCGCCCATACAAGATCGGCAAGACACACCGTGCCGAAGTGAGCCTGTTTGGCAATACTTATTTCAATCGTGATCTGGAGCATTACCACGGCGAACAAGTCCGCATCGGCTACGACATACACGACGGCACAAAGGTTTGGGTGCGCGACATGAAAGGCCGTTTGATCTGCATCGCTGAATTCGAAGCCAATAAAAAAGCCTACTTCCCACAATCGCAGATTGACGTAGCAAACCGCAAACGCGCCGAAGGCCGGATTAAGCGCGCAGCGGCACATATCGAAGAGGCAGAAGCCGAACTTAACCCACCGCTGGTGATTGAGCATCAGCAAAGTGTTCACGTGCCTGAGTTTAGTTTTAAGGAAATGCCGATCAGCGAACGCGTGAGTGAAGTAGCAGTTGGCGTGCCAACGATTCAAGCCGAACCGCTACCTGATAACGCAGCGTACCTGCCCGTTAAGCGGCCCGTATTTACTACCGATTCAGCCAAGTTCCGTTGGCTCAGGACTAACCCTAGCCAAGTAACAGATCAAGACAATACATGGCTTGATTGGTATTGCAACACAGGCGAGTGGGAGGATTTGTTTGGAGATGATTTGGAGGCTGCCCTATAGCCCGAACTATGGGCAGCCGATGCAGCAGTAGCAACTAGAAGTAACCACAAGAGGGAGTATAGAAGTGAAAAGAATCTTCGTCAAAAACATTAAGAATTACGAGCGATTTCGTACTGGCATTTCAGCGGTCGAGACACGTGGTGCATCGGAGGCCAGCTTAATGCTTGTCACCGCGCCCGCTGGCTATGGCAAAAGCCAAACAGTTGACCATTGGGCTGTCGCTAACGGTGCGGCTTACTTGCGAGCCAAAGTCGAATGGACACCGCGCTACTTTATGACCGAGCTGGCCGAGACGTTGAAACTGGACTCACGCGGACGCGCCAAGGATATTTTTGGGCGCATTGCTGGTGTGCTTGGTGGGCAACAAATACCGCTAGTGATTGACGAAGTTGAACACTGTTTGCGTGATGGTGCGCAAGTACTTGAAGCCATCCGCGACCTTTCCGACTTAACCGAGGTGATCGTGATATTGGTTGGCATGGATCAAGTACAAGCCAAGATCGCACGCCACGCACAGATAAGCAGCCGCATCGCCAAAGTGGTTGAGTTCCTCCCTACCCCGATGGAAGACGTTGCCGAGTTTTGCAAGCAGCTCGCAGAGGTGAGCATCGCGCCTGATCTGGTCGCCGAGATACACAAGCAATCTGGTGGACGGGTGCGGGAAATAATGAATGCGATCGCTACCGTTGAGCAGACAGCCAAGCGCAACAGCAATCTGGAAGTCTGCCTGCAAGACATGGCAGGACAAGTGCTTACGCATGATTGGCAGGCGCGCCGCCCGCGTGTTGTGGCTGCGACTAGAGGGGGGATGAGATGAAAGCATTTTGTTGGGCAGAAGGAAATATTGAGTTCGGTAGATCGACTCCAGAGGGTGCATTGGAAATCGCATCAGCACCAGCCACGCGGCTTCGAAAAACAATTACTACAACCGCACGTCATTCCTATGACGGAAAGATTTTATTTGTTCCTGGTGTGCCTGAAGCGGAAAGCGGAAGAGAAGCGGTTGATGCAGTGATTACCTATTGCAATTGGCTCAAGCCAATGTTTACGGAGGCCCGTTAAATGGTTTGGACAGCTCAACAATTATTAAAGGCAATTCGCGACTCTGGCATGCGCGAGTGCGTCACTGAAACGCGCTTAGTTGAGCTGACTGGCCTTACGCCACAGCAGGTCGAGAAAGCTACCCTCACGCTGCGCCGTAACCATCTACTGGAAAAAACTGGGCAAGGTTGCCACACGCTCACCAGCGCGGGAATCGAAGCACTTAAATCTGGTGCAAAGGTATGTTCTGGCCCAAGGGGCGCACGTAAACACGGCAAACGTATTGTGAAAAATAGTCTGCGCATCCGTGTCTGGCATGCGATTCGGATTCGTCGTAAATTTTCCATACCCGACATCGTTGAGTTGGTAGTTGAGGGAACAGAGCGCGGGAATATCACCAGCAATGTACAGAAATACATTCGCGCCTTGTTTAAGGCGGGATACCTGATTGAAATGCCGAAACGTGAAGCGGGATCAGCCGTTACCAGCAACGGGTTTAAGCGCTGGTGGTTGTTGGATGAAAAAGACACTGGCCGATTAGCTCCAGTCTGGCGCGCTGAAAGACAAACCGTGTTCGACCGTAACACCAACGAAGAACACGATATCAGCAAAGGAGAGGACGCATGAAAGACTGGCTCACCATCCTCAAAGAAGAGGTCGTAAAGACCAGCAAGACGGAAGTTGCGGCAAATCTTGGCTATAACAACCACACCACAATATCACTGGTATTAGCAGGAAAGTATCCGGCCAAGACAGACAAGGTTGCAGCCAATGTGCTGGATACCTATGCCCGTATCACCTGCCCACATACAGACGTTGAGATAACCCATGCCGAGTGCCGGTATTTTTCCACCAGCTCGGTACCAACCAGCAGCCCGCAAGCAATGCGCCACTGGCGTGCGTGTAAAAGCTGCGTTCATAAAGGAGACAGCAATGTGTAATTTATCACTCGTTGAATCAGGCAGAAAAGCAGAACGTTTTTTATTGGCCGAGCAAGCACATGAATGTGTGCAGTGGCTTAAATCTCAAGGGCTGGCCGTGATCAATGTTGAAAAAGGCAGCACCGGAGCACGGATCAACATCAACAAGAGCCATTTGTGTAAAAAGTTTGAAGGCATTGTGAGCGCGTATGAGCGCACTGGTGGGCGTGAGCTGCGCTACAGCTATGTGTATCGCTTTGATTGTGAAGTGCGCTGGATTGAAGGGAGCGTGCAATGAATCCGGTACGCACAACAGGTTTCAAGTGTGGAGATTGCGGTGAACTGTATAGCGATGAAGACTCTGCGGTGATGTGTTGCGCACCAAAGGCAGTAGAGGTTGATCTATGGAAATGCAGCGAGTGCGGAAATGAGTACGACGATGAAGACGAAGCGCGCTACTGCTGTCTCGATGAAGATGTCGTATTGCCTGCGACACCAGGACAACTTGAGGCCGCGGGTCAACAAAGGCTGGCGATATAAGGCGAAGTGTTGATGAATGGAAGACGAATACGAATACGAAGAGCGCGCAGCGATTATGGAGTACTGCGGAAAGATGACCCGAAGAGCCGCAGAGAAAGCCGCGCGAAAGTTGACCCACGTAGCGGTCGTGACTTCACCCAAAAAACTTGGCCCTAGCTACTGCGAATTTAAAGATTTCTGGGAAAACAGAAAAAAATTTTAGGAGGCAAGTGCGTCATGACATCAGCGCGCTGCGCGACGAAGGGCAAGCGGTCTGCGGAACCCCCGCTCACGGCTATTACATTGCCGCCACAACCGAGGAGCTTGAGGAAACCTGCGCCCTCCTACACAACCGCGCCATGCATAGCCTCAAACTCGAAGCGCGTCTGCGCCAAACCCCGCTGGCCGATCTGATTGGGCAGCTTCACTTAGCAATTTAAAGAAGGAGATAAAAATGCACGCAGAATCCCAAGCTGTACCGGAAAATTTACGTCTAAAGCACGACGGCTCGTATGTTCCCATAGGAAAAATCAAGCCAATTGATATCGCCAGAGATGATTTAGTGAAAGAAATCGTTGAGCGAGCCAAGCCGCTCTCGGGTGACATAGCCGCATTCAAGCTTCGCACGTTTGCCGATATACAGGCATTCATCGAAATGTCTGCTGAGCAATATGGCGCGAGGATCGGCGGCAGTAAAGGAAATGTCACGCTGATGTCTTTTGACGGCCGTTACAAAATACAACGTGCTATATCCGAGCAAATCACCTTCGGAGAGCAGCTGCAAGCCGCCAAAGCACTAATTGACGAATGCATCCACACTTGGAGCGAAGGCGCAAATGACAATATCCGTGTGCTGGTCAACGGCGCATTTCAGGTCGACAAGGAAGGCAATATCAGCATCAGCCGAGTGTTTGGACTGCGCGCACTAGACATTAAAGACACCAAGTGGCTTAACGCCATGCAAGCCATCAGTGACGCGGTGCAAGTCGTGAGCAGCAAAGCCTACATCCGCATTTTTGAGCGCGTTGGGGAGAGCGATCAGTGGTTACCTATCCCTCTAGACGTGGCGAAGTCCTGACATGATTACCCCTATCTTTATCGGCTTGGCACTTATCTTGGCACCACTTAGTATCTTAGGCTTGCTGTGGGCTGCGGGGCTGATCGAATATGAACAAGGAGATGACGACCATGCGGAAAACTAAACAAATGTGGATGCGAACCGCGATGCTGGCATCGCATAAGCGCCGAGGCGCTGAAATGTCCGTTAGAGGCCATGCCAGCCAATCTATTGTTATGCGACGTGGCTGCCAGCACTGGGAAAAATGGCGGCGGCGTGGGCTTCTTAAACAGATTTTGAGAGGGGTGGCGGCATGAGCAGAATAACCGACATCAAACGCCGCGAAATTCAGCTGATCAAGATCGCGCAAAAGCAGCTTGGCATGGATGAAACCACCTACCGCGCCATGTTGTTTAAAGTAGCGCGGGTGAAGAGCAGCACACAGCTGGATGCAGCCGGACGCAAAGCCGTACTAGATCACCTCAAGAGCTGTGGATTTAAGGTTATGCCCAAGCCAAACGAATGGGCGTTTATCGACAATGCGGTCAAAAATCGCCAGCCACTGCTGCGCAAGGTCTGCATGGTGTGCAAAAGCCTGCGAGTGGGAAAGGCCTACGCTGAAGGCGCAGCCAAGCGCCAGAGCGGCGTAGAACGAAAATTAGAAATGATGGATACCGTACAGCTGCTACTCCTCGTTGGCGCACTAGAACACACCCGCAAGAACAAAGAAAGCCGCAATGGTTAAAGATGTGACCGCGTCCACCTTAACCGTCTTGCTCGACATCATCAGCATCATCGGCGAAGCGGACGCGCTGAAACTCGTCGCATGCTACGGCGGACAAACACCGCGCATCCCCGCGCTACGCAATGTCAACAAAGACCACCCAATGGCGCAGTGCATCGGGCTGGAAAAACTAACAATGCTAGCCAAGGAAAAAGGCGGCAGCTGGCTGTATGTAGCCAAGTGCGACCGTTGGCTGCGCAAAAAGCGCAACATCAATATTGTGAGCGACTACAGCGACGGCACAAAGGTCGATGAACTGGTGCAGCGCTATCAATTGAGCGATAGACAGATATGGAACATCCTCGGCAAAACGGATATGGATGACAGGCAACAATCATTTTTTTAAAGGAGAAACACCATGAACGAAAACGCCAAAAACCGCGCCATCCTGCTGCAAGCGCTTTACGAAGCGCGCGAAGCCTACCCGAGCAAGGGCTGGAAAGTCGAACACGAACTGCGCGGGCTGGTCGCTGAACCCGCATTCCCGCTGGAAATCCTCAAGGAACAGGGCTACATCGAAGCGCGCAATCCGGGCTACCGCATCACCGCCAAGGGCGTGCTGGCCTTCGAGGCTGCGGAACAAGCGTGACAGGCAGGCTGGGTTGTTTTAAGGTGTGGGATTTCGAGGGGAGAGAATTATGAAAAATATAATATTAGTCGTAATGATGATGGTGACGGGGCTTTCAGGATGCGGCGGTGGTGGTGGCTCTACTGCCGCTTCAACAACGCCGGCCCACATCTCTTCTGCCGCTGTAGTTAATGCAGAGGCAATCGCATCGTTTGGTGTGGTTTATACAAAATGGAAAGATGCATTGACTCTCGCCAAAAGCACTCCGCGTATCTCGCTTGCTACGCCGATTTCTGGTATGCAAACTATAAAACAAGATGCGACCGTGCTTACTGCCCCTGCATGTTTAAGCAATTCAAAAAAACTACTATTGGACGGTATGAATTTAAGCATTTCCGGTTATTTAGATTTTATGGCGCAAGGTGCATTGTCACCCTACTACATTCCGGCTGGGGTAAGGCTATTATCCCAATATGAGAAAAACGTAGCGTCTTCTTGCTCATATGTTGCTGGCGGAAGCGGCGCACTAACAATATCCACACCATTTACAAGCGCTATAGGTATCACCGAGGGCACCCCAAGCCTAAAAGCAGGCAGCAATGAGATTGAATCCACCTATTACAACTATTGGTATAGCGCAACCGGGGATACAATATTTCTGCAATATATCGCCAGTGTTTTTGGTGACAAGATGGCTTTTGATGTTGGGTCGTCTTCAACCAATCTTTGGGCTGGAACAGATGCCACGCCATCCTATTGCAGTATTGATGGACTGCTTACATCTTTACCGAATTGCAGCACATGGGGAGTTTCGATTAATCGAGCTTCAGGATCAATTTCTTTTGTTAATACCCCAGTCACCGAAAATTCAAGCGTGTCGCCCTACACCGCTACCGGAAAATCCGGCACCATGACTGGCACATTGAACTTTGTCCCGTTTTAACCCGCAAGCACCTTAATTATTATTTGACAACAGTGCCAAATAGGCCGCAAAATCCGCGTCACGGTGCCTAAGAACACCAAGCGTTAGCGGATTCCGCGCCCGAAAGTTGTGGTTTTTTTACGTCCATCGTTCCGATGGCCGGGTGTGCGACTAATAAAAGACCGTGCTTGCACGGGAATACGTCCGCCGACTAACGCCGGTTCTTAGACACCTGGCCGCCCATAGCCACTGTGGGTTTCCCCTAAGAAGGAGCGTTAAAATGCAAAACCAACTCGTTCATCAATCCGATGGCCGTCTGTTTGTCACCACCCTAGAAATTTCCAACCGCTTCGGCAGGCAGCATAAGGATGTTTTAGAAGCTGTTCGCAGCCTTGAATGTTCACCTGAGTTCGGACGGCGGAATTTTACGCCGTCCTCCTACAACAACGGCCAAAACAAGGCGCAGCCCATGTACGAAATCACCCGCGACGGCTTCACCTTCCTGTGCATGGGTTTCACTGGTCAACAAGCGGCGGTCTGGAAAGAACGCTACATCGAAGCGTTCAATCAGATGGAAACCGCGCTGCGCGACAAGCTGCCTATGCCTGCCCAGCAGCAGCTCGGCCTCGCTCGTGAGGTTGGGCAGTTGCGTGACATGATCCAGACCCAGCAGACGATGATCATGAACTTGTTTGAGCGAGTGGATATGGCGCGGCTCGGCCATATTCGTGCGCAAGATAAGCTGGCAAAGACGCTGGATCGTGAACGCAAGATGATCGCCATCAACGAAAAGCGCCAAGCCCGCGATACGATACTAACGATGGAGTCAGACGGTCAGCCGAGGGAAGTGATCTCGGCCATCACGGGCCGCACGCTCAACCATATCCGGCAGGTAGTGTTTCAGGCGAAGCGGGACGGCTATTTTCCGATGATGGGTGGTGCAGCATGAGCGCCATTAACCCAGAAATGGCGGCGATTTCGCGCAAGGCGGGTGTGCTGGCATCCCTCGCTATCGCGGCCAGCAGCATGATGTCCGGGTCGCATCCCGCCGAAGTTGATGAGCGCAAGGCCATCGCACTTGATTTGATGGATGCGGCGGCGTATCTTTCAGCGCAGGTGAGCATACAGTTTGATAAGATAGTTTACGACTAGCCCCCACCTAGCCCCGCCCAGTGCGGGGTTTTCTTCGCCCTGAAGCCCTTCAGTATCGCCCCTCCCCGCGCGCGCGTAACCTCGCGCCATGTCCAAATCAGAAAAAACATGTGGCACTTGTCGCCTCTGGGTTCGCTACAGCAACCCCGATATGAACCATATGGGCCGCTGTCTTGACCGAAAGCCGGGGCAGCATTCTGACCCGGAATCCCTTTGTGTTTTACAACCCATTAAATGGAGTAAACGTGCGCCAATCCCTCATTAAATTACCTCGTTTTACTGGGCTAATAATTCTAACCATTGTTTTGCTAGCGTTTATTGCCTATTTAAAGCCAGAGCTAATTGGCGGTGACCTGCACAAGCTTTCTCTTAATATGCTGGGTGCGTTATCCGGTTTTTGGATTGATATGCGTGCATTTCCTTATGCCCGGCCAGATGGCTATTTAACAGCCATTTGCTGGAGGACGGTCGAAAAACGTGAGGGAGCCGCCAACTTTTCCATTGCGTCAGGCTACGAGATCGTATTTGCGGTGTGCTTGCTACGGAGGGCCCTCATGATGGTCGGTGGCATGCTCACAACCGGGATGGCGCTGTAATGCGTTTTTCCCGCAAAGCCGCCCGCTGGGCGTTGCTGATCTCTGTATTTGTGCCGTTTCTGATGCTTTTACTGATAGGCACGGCGCTGGCTGATGTGCCTCGCGCATCGCTCAAGTACAAGCGCGATTTGATTCGCACTGCGCGCTATGTTTGGGGGCTGGACGCGCCTATCGCAGTGTTGGCCGCGCAGATTCAGCAGGAGTCGGCGTGGAATAAAAACGCACGTTCAATCTATGCCAGCGGACTGACGCAATTCACACCCTTAACCGCCGACTGGATCAGCAAGATGCATCCGCATGATCTGGGTGAAGCCGCACCTCTAAGCCCGCGCTGGGCGCTGCGTGCTCAGTCGATCTATATGCGCCAACTTTACAGGTCAACCGATGCCGCTAGCGAATGCGACGGTATGTGGATGGCCTTGTGGAAATACAACGGCGGCGCGGGCTGGGTGCGGCGCGATCAGCGCCTTGCAAAAAAGAACGGGGCAGATGTTCGTGTTGCGCTTGAGGTTGAGCCATATAACGCAGGTCGTGCGCCTGCCTTTTTTAAAGAAAATCGAGACTACCCGAGAAAAATATTGCTTCGGTGGCAACCGAGGTATGCGGTGTGGGGAGGGGTAATCGAATGTCAAACGAAATGATCCGTCGCGCATGGTCGTTAATTATATTGACGATTGTCGGTGCACAGCTCGCTTTGTTGCTGTGGTTTGGCGTTGCCGATGATCGAAATTTGCCGCCTTGCCATTTTGTCGCGGAGGCCGCGACATGGGGCTAGATAAATCCAAATTATGGACAGTAGGGTCGAGTGTTGCAACCTTGGCGCTGATTTATTCTGTCGTGCGTCTAAACAATGCGCCGCTTCCCATCAGGCTTGCTGTGCTAGCCAAACCCGCGCCAATAGTTGCAAAGATTGCCAAGGTTGATACGCCTGTGTTGACTAAGACTGTGAAGACGTTGCCGCCTGTGGTTAAGCGCAAGTTGCATTTGCCGCCGCCTGTGCAGGCTGATGTTGATCAGCATGTCATTGATGCGGTGGTAGTTCCCGCCGACGGCCATAGTCACACATTGACACCCGTGCTGAATTTTAAAACGGGCGTGACTAAAACCTACGTCCGGGTAAACCCTGATCCTTGGTTTTCACTAAATTTTGACGGCGACGCGGGGTTGTATTTGGGTTTGTACAACGGTACACCCGCGCTACGGTTTCAAGCACGCCAGTCAGTTTTTAAAATCACGTCAATTCACTTCGGCGGCATGGGTTCGATCACTCAGCCTATATCTGGCGTGCCGATTCCGCCTTCTGGCTTTATTGGTTTGGGGATTTGGGGGCCGTGGTGAATGCGACGGGCGGTTATGTCCAGTGCAAAAACCCCGAGTGCCGGGTTTGGCAAAAGTCGCATCGGGTGTGTGGTTGCGGCTGGCGACTTTAAAGGGGACATCGTGAGTCAAGAAGATAGGGCGCAAGAGTTGGAGCTTGCCGAATATGAGCGCAATCAGGCCAGTGCCATCATGCCAAAACCGACGCAGCAATCGGCATTGTTTTGCCAAGATGAATGCTGCGGGGTCGAGATACCTGAAGCGCGGCGGGAGGCTTATCCCGGGGTGCAGTTTTGTGTGGAGTGCCAATGCCTTAACGAAAAAAAGGATAGACATGTTGCAAATTGAGATTTGGCAGGTGGTGGGTTCACTGGCGGCGATTTTGACTGCTTTCGCTGGCATGATTTGGGTGTTCGGAAAAATACTGGCTGCGCAATTCAAGGCTAGTTTGGATACACGCTTTGCAGCCCAAGATGAGTTGAGAAAGCAACGTGAGTCAGCAATGGATGAACGCTTCCGACGCATGGAAGAAGATCTTGAAGGGAAAGCGCCGCATTACAACGAACGGATATCTTATCTTGAGGCCAACGCTAAAAAATCCCCGACGCATGATGACCTGTCAGGTCTGCATGAAAAAATTAACGGTGTCAGCAATGACATTAGTGAGCTATCTGGTGCGTTTGGCGGGGTTAAAACATTGCTTGAAACCCTCCATCGCCACCTGCTAAACGGAGGTAAATAATGAGCTATGCCGAAGAGGTCGCTTCCTCACGCCGCCTCGCTATCCTGCAGGCACTGTATTTCGCGCCGGGCTATACGCTCAGCGCAGTCGAACTTCGCCGACAAGTCGAGTTTGCAGGTTATATCACCAGCATGGACAAAATGGCCGCTGAACTGGCATGGCTAGCTGAGATGACATTGATTGAACTGTTGGAGCTGGACGTGGTGCGGCTCAACGCGCGAGGCGAGGACGTGGCTTTTGGCCGCAGTCAAACACCGGGCGTGCGCCGCCCTTCGCCAGGGGGGATGTAATGGCACACAGTGATGATGTCCGCCGCGCCGTTCGCGCGGCTTATGTTTTTGACCAGCTCGCGCTTGAGGTTGCCGCAACGACACACGGCGTACCTTACGCCACGGCGCGTAACTGGAAACGTGACGGCAAAACACTAGGCGATGACTGGGACAAGGCACGTGGTGCGCAGATGCTTGCGGGTGGCTGTGTTGAGGATGTGATGCGACAAACACTGGCGGTGGCGGTACAGCAGACGCAGTCAACCATTGAAGCATTGCAGACCAATACAGAGATGGCCCCGATTGAGAAGGTTAAAGCGCTTGCCAGCCTCTCAGACTCACTCAATAAGTTAATGGCGGCATTTGGCAAACTGATGCCAGAGACAAACAAGCTGGCGGTGGCCACGGACGTGATGAAGCGGCAGGCAGAGTTTATACGGTTGAGCTTCCCGCAGCATACAGCGGTATTTGCGGACATTTTGGCACCGTTTGGTGAGGAATTAGCGAGGGCGTATGGCTGATTTAATGTGGTTGAAATATAACGAGATGCGCCCGATCAAACCATACGAAAAGGTTTGTAATGTGAGTTTTCGTGGGGAGCGCCCCGACGCGATTGTTTTTACTTCAGACGATATGGATGCGTTGTTGAGCTGCTGCCCAGCATGCGCTGCGCGTTGGTTGAAGCAGGTGCAGGCAGCAATAGGCGAAGAACAGGGAGCGGCAAATGGCTAAATTATCAGGGGCTACTGAATACGCGTTGAATATTGTCGCTCATGCCCTTATGGCGCGAGGAATGGCAAAAAACGTCAAAGGGATGGACGACTTTTATGATTATTGGCTGTCATTGCAGGTAGCCAAAGATCGTGAAATCGTTGAGGCGTATATCAAGTTAGCGACTCAGGCTACAAAGGATTTTTCCGCCATGCTTGATAAGGATATGGAAAAGGCTAATGGCTAGCAATTTAGAAAAAGACTTCCTCAAAGAAATCGCCGAGCTAGCTCAAGGGTTGCGTGCGGAAATCGAGGCCAAACAGGTTGGGCTTGATCCGTCGCCTGCAGCGCGACTGGCGCGGCGTAAGCGCGTGCTGTTGGATGGTGACTTTGAGTTCTTTTGCTACACCTATATGTCGCACCACATCCGCCCGCCTGCGTCACAGTTTCACGAGCACTTTTTTAAACGCTTCCCGATGCTGCTGGATAAGCCAACGGGCGCTAAAGAATGGTGGGTTGCGCCGCGTGGCGAGGCCAAGTCATCGCTGGCGACCAAGGTCGGCCCTGTCTGGTGTGCGGTGCGCGCTTTGCTGCAACGGCCTGCTATTCGTGCAGAGATTGGCTGGGAGGGAGAAGCGCCGTATTACATCGACTACATCACACTGCTCGGGGCAGAAACTAAGCTGCCGACCAAACTGCTTGAGGTCGTTAAAGTTGAGCTGACGGTTAACGCCGCGCTGGCGCTTGATTTTCCTGAAGCATGCGGCACTACTAAAAACTGGAAGATTGGTGAATTCACCACGAAAAGCGGGGTCAAGATCGAGAGCTTCGGCGCTGAGCAAGCGATTCGCGGCACGTTCCACGGTTCATCACGCCCTAAGCTGTTACTCGGCGATGACCTCATTACCGATAAAGAAGCCAAAAGCCCCACCGAGTGCAATAACCGCTGGGACTGGTTGGAAAAGGCCGTGGACTTCCTCGGCCCACCTGACGGCACCGTTAAATTTGTAGGTGTCGGTACGGTACTTAACAAAAATGACCCGATCAGCCGCGCCAAGGCTGCGATAGGTCACTTGGTGCATCACTTCCGTGCATTGATTGAGCTGCCGTCGCGCATGGATATGTGGGAAGAATGCCAAGCGCTGATGCTTAACCAGGACAAACCCGCAGAGGAAGCCGCTAATGAACGCGGCGAAGTACTCGAAGAAAACCAATTGCCCTCTTTCTTGTTTTATCAGACACACCAAGATGAGATGGAAGCAGGCGCGGAAATATCGTGGCCCGGTGTGAGGTCGCTGTTTTGGCTGATGCGCCAGCGTGCTAAGAACGCACGGGCGTTTGCTACGGAAATGCAGGGCGACCCGCGTAGTGATGAAGATAAGGTGTTTACACCTGTGCGGTTTTTTATATCTCGTTCGAATAGCTGGATCATGTTTGGCGCTTGCGATCCGTCTATGGGCAAAGGCGAGAAATCTGACCCATCGGCATTGATTGCAGGTGGATGGGATCGAGACAGGAAGAAATTACACGTAATTGAAGCTTCGATTAAACGCCGAGTACCAAGCAAGCTGGAGGCCGATTTGATCGACTTTCAGCGCGAATACAAATGCAGGGCTATTGGCTTTGAGAATAACAATGCCTATGAACATATGCGCCAGACGTTCATTAGCGCTGGGCTGGCCAAAAGTGTGCCGCTGCCTTTGGTTGCGGTGACGGCCACGGTGGATATGGAAGTGCGCATCGAGTCGCTGGAGCCATACATTACCGATGCATTTGATCCGCGCATTTTATTTAGCCCTGTCTTGACCTTGCTGCTGGCTGAGCTAGATAGCTGGCCAGAGAAACAATCTAGCCACCACTACGACGGCCTAAGTGCGCTACACATTTTATGGATGATGGCGACAACACGCAGCGGAAAAATTGAATATCAGCGCGCGCCAAGCGGGCGCGATGCAAGCGATACGGGGAGAAAAGGATGGTAGACATAGTTGATGTGAACGGAAAACCAATCAAAAGCGAAGCGCTTAAAACGCAGCAGACCTCTAGGCTTGCGCAATTGCACCGTGAATTTGCGACACACCCCAGCCGTGGCTTAACCCCATCTCGACTGGCAAATATTTTGCAACAGGCCGAGATGGGTAACATTGCCGAGCAGCACAATCTATTTGAGGACATGGAAGAAAAGGATGCGCATATTCACGCCGAGATGAGTAAGCGTAAGCGTGCGTTGCTGACAGAGAAGTGGGATATCGTACCGCCGCGCAATGCCAGTGCTGCCGAGCGGAAGTCGGCTGCATATATCAAAGAGGCCATTGAAGACATTCCCAATTTTGAAGATGTGATTTTGGATGCGCTAGACGGCATCGGCCACGGCTTTTCATGCCAAGAAATCGAGTGGGAATTGTACGGCAAGGAATGGGTACCCAAACAGTTTAACCATCGGCCGCAGAGCTGGTTTCAAACTGATGTCGCTACGCGTACCGAGATACGCTTGCGGGACATGTCTCAAGACGGGCAAGCATTGCAGCCGTTTGGCTGGCTCACACATGTGCATAAGGCAAAGAGCGGATACCTTTCACGCGCGGGCCTGTTTCGCGTGCTGGTATGGCCATACTTGTTTAAAAATTACTCAGTGGGCGATTTGGCTGAATTTCTAGAAATATATGGTCTACCGCTACGCCTCGGCAAATATACCATCAACGCTGACGACGAAGAGAAGGCAACATTAATGCGCGCCGTGATGAGCATTGGGCACAATGCTGCGGGCATTATCCCGGAAGGTATGGCTATCGAGTTTATCGAGGCCGCGAAAGGTTCGCCCGACCCGTTTATGGCGATGATTGATTGGTGTGAAAAGAGTGCAAGCAAGGCGATATTGGGCGGCACGCTGACCAGTCAAGCGGATGGCAAAACCAGCACCAATGCGCTGGGGAACGTGCACAACGAGGTGCGCCACGATTTGATGGTGTCAGATGCGCGACAGTTGGGCGGCACGTTTACGCGTGACCTGGTATTCCCTTTGCTCTACCTGAACAAGGGCGGCGTGCAGGATCGCCGCCGCTTGCCAAAGTTTAAGTTTATTTTTGACGACACCGAAGACTTAACTGTTTTGGCTGAGGCGCTTCCTAAGCTGGTTGGGTCTGGCATGCGGATTACACGTAAGTGGGCGCATGAACGCGCCGGGATACCTGAGCCGGAAGATAGTGATGAGCTGCTGACTGTGGCGGCACCCGCTCCGCCGTCTGCTTCATCAACTTCAGCGGCTGCCGCGACATCAACGGCGGCGCTCTCGGCAGTTGTAGATGCGCCTAGTGGCAATCCGACTGCTGCTGAAGAGGATGCGCTGGCCGCTGCGACGGCTGCGCATTGGGACGTGGTGATCGGTAGCGTTAAAAATATAGTGGATAGCGCTACGAGTATGGCAGCGTTGGAGCAGCAGTTAACTGAGGCTTACGGCTCACTGGAAACTGATGAGCTGACGCGCATCATGGCGGCGGGCTTTGCGTTGGCTGCGCTGCGGGGCATTGCGGATGTGAGTGATGGCAGATAAGCAGGGCGCGGCGTTTGGGTTTGGCACGCCCTTTGAAGAGCAACTGGCATTTTTCCTGAAGAAGCTGAATCTACCCACTGAGCGCTGGGATGACATTATGCGCTCGGCGCATGATCGCGCCTTTATGGTGGCTGGTGCAGCTAAGGCGGATCTGCTCAACGATCTGCGCGGTGCGGTGCAAAAGCGCATGGCAGACGGCAAAGGGCTGCAAGCTTTTCGCAAAGAGTTTAAGGATATTGTGCTCAAGCACGGCTGGTCGGGTTGGACGGGGGAAGGTAGCAAGGCGGGCTGGGCATGGCGCACGCGCATTATTTACTCGACCAATATGGCGACTAGTTACGCGGCTGGGCGTTGGAAGCAACTTACTCACCCTGACTTGCTCAAGTTGCGGCCGTTCTGGCAGTACAAGCATGCGGATGGTGTGGCGCACCCTCGACCGATGCATGTGCTGTGGGACGGCATCACCCTGCCCTACGATCATGTGTTTTGGCTGACGCACTTTGCCCCTAACGGCTGGCTGTGTCATTGCTACATTATTGCGGTAGACGCTAAAGCGTATGCGGCAGCGTTGCTGGCGGGTAAAGGTGTGCCGCCTGCGGGCTGGGAGCTGCTCGACCCTAAAACGGGCGCACCCGCCGGGATCGATAAGGGTTTTGATTATGCGCCAGGGGCGAATGCCGATACTTCGTTGCGTCAGATGGTGCAGGACAAGCTAATTATCTACCCGCCTGCGATCAGCAAGGCGCTATCGAGAGATGTTAACCGATACGTTAATGCTGATCAGAGCGCCGCTGCGTTTGCGCGTGATGTGTTGGCGGATACGCAGCGTACCGATCCTTTGTGGCTTGGTTTTGTTGAGAACGTTGAAGAAGTTAATGCGGCGCTGGCTGTTAACAAAATTGATACTCGGGGCTATATGGTTATGTTGCCAGCCGATGCACCACGTCATATACAACGGCATCATCAATACGATGGCGCGGGGCAGCGATTGCCAGTTGACGGCGATTATGAACTGATGCTGTCCGCGATCAACGCGCCGGATCTGATACAGGAAGGCATCGTAGTAGGCGGACACCAGCGCTTGGTGATCGTTAAAAAGATCGGTGCGGAAGTGTATAGATGGATTTTTGAGTTAAGACAGGGAAAGCACAATCGCAGTCTTGCTTTAGTTACGTTGGCAATTAAAACGGCCAAGTAGAGGAACTGGGAGCCGATGCAGTGCTTTCACACCCCCCGACCTATACGTCTATCGAATCGATAACGAACCAGTTATGTATCCATTATAGGGTAAAGCTATGCATTTTGTCATTGAGGTTAAAGATACAGGGGGGCAGGCGGTGTTTAACCGCATGATCCAGATGGGGCAAGATACGGGGCCGATACTGCGCGTGCTGGGCGAACATGAGACTGCGCGCATTAAGCAGCGCTTTCAGACGATGACCGCACCGGATGGCACGCGTTGGCAGGCGAATGCGCAAAGCACCATCGAGCGTTACATCTACGGCAAAGGCGGGTTCAGTAAAAAGACAGGCAAGATTACCTCACGCGGTAAAGCCACCGCGATGGGTAAGCGCCCATTGCAGGGTGAATCTGGCGACCTTGCGCGGCAGATTGATTACAGCGTAAACGGCGATAGCGTAACGATCGGTAGCAATCAGATTCAGGCCGCGATGCAAAACTTTGGCGGTGCTAAAGCGGAGTTTCCTAATTTGTGGGGTGATATACCTGGGCGGCCGTTTATGCCTGTGATGGCAAATGGCATGCTTTACGCGGATGAAGAGCGGGATATTGTCGAGGTAATTAACGGTGAGCTGCTTAAGGGCTTGGAAGGGTGAAAGTGAGAGCGGCCAATAAGCACCGCTGTGCCGTTTTGGTGTGCAAGTTGGTTGCCTGTGTAGCCAAAAGCAATGCGGCGCGTTTTTAACGGGGGTCTAACGGGGTTGGTGGGGGTTGTGTTGGGGTGTTTCGGATTTGGGTATTGTTTAGGTGCAAGATTGGAGGTGAAAATGGTAATGCATTCGCAAGAAATCGAAGAGCGTAAAAAAACTGAACATGAAAATTTAATATGGTGGGAGCTGGATAAGATTGCAATTGTGTGTTCCAACCAAGCGCCTGAGTCAACAAGGGAAGAAAGGATGCTTAAAGCTAAAGCGGCCACCAATATGATGAGTTTCTTGCGGAAGCCGACGGCGGAATGGGCGAGAGAAAAATACAGGCAAGAAGTTCGTGGTTATTGACAACTGATTTATCTTATTTGTATCGGGGAACTACATGAGCAATCCGACAGAGCCAACCACGCCATTGGCTGAGCGCTCGAATGCTGGTTTAGAGGTTGGTGTGCAGCGCAGCCAACTCATTGGTGAGAATGTTGAGGTTTTGCAAAACGGTGGCCTGAGTTTTTGGCCGGCGCTTAGTGCAACACTTAAAGTGTATGACCTCTAACATTTGATCTAACTGCCGGCACTTTTTTGAAATCGCATTGATTGTTGGGTTAGACTCTATGTAATACGTGGTCATAAAATCCCCAAACCACACCCCTCCTTTAGCTCTGAAACCTTTCAGTATCGCCCGCGAATGACCATCGCGCCACAATGGCGACATGGCATCGAACACCCCCCCAAAAACACCTAAACCCACACCGCTACGCTTTGGCGTTGCTGCTTGTTCTGTGGCTATCAACACGGCGGGTGAAATACAGCTGGTTCCGAGCGGTGATTTTCGCGGCGTAGATGGTCGCCCAAAAGACGCGCCGAGCTGGGTGATGGACGCTCAGGGGGCGGCGGATGTGATGGCGTTCTGTTCAGCGCGCCAGAACGATATTGTGATCGACTACGAGCATCAAACACTGCATACCGACAAGAATGGCCAGCCTGCGCCTGCAGCGGGCTGGTTTTCTGGTGCGGCGCTGCGCTGGGAGGAAGGTGTGGGCCTGTTTGCAAAGTCGCGCTGGACTGCTCGTGCGCAGGGCTATATCGACAACGACGAATATAAGTACATCTCACCAGTGATCCTTTACGAAAAGGGTACGGGCCGAGTCAAAGGCATTATTTCTGCGGCACTCACAAACAACGCATGTATCGACGGCATGGACGATGTGTTGTGCCGTGCGGCGGCTAGTTTTTTGTTGGATGAATCAATTTCACAGGAGGATTTAAGTATGGATATCGACGAGTTTTTGGACAGTCTGCGCTGGATGCTTAACTTGCCAACGTTGGCGCCGAAAGAAGAGGTGCTGGCCGAATTGCAAAAAGCGGTGACGGCAATTAAAGCGTCTGCACCCGAGGCGGTGGCGGCGGCTGGTTTTAGTGTGGTTGGGTTGGTGGATTCGCTTGGCTCGCAGGTGGCGGCGTTAAAAGCGGCGGTGCCTGATCCGTCACAGTTCGCGCCAGTGAATGCGATGCAGGCGATGCAGGTGGAGCTGGCTGCTTTGAAAGCTAGTTCAACTGGGCGTGAGGTTGGTGAGATCGTAACTGCCGCGTTAAAGAGCACCCAGTTGCTGCCCGCTCAGGAAAAATGGGCAACGGATTTAGGCATGTCGAACATTGCGCAACTACGTGAATACGTTAAGTCGGCACCGGCGATTGCTGCGCTGACATCAAGTCAAACGGATGGCAAGCCGCCAGTGGATGGCGTAAACGCAGAGAGTTTGAGTGATTTGCAGATGGCGACTTGCAAGGCGTTGAGTGTTGACCCTAAGGATTATGCGGCCAATTTGGCGACGTCGGCATAGCGCAATTTAATAGATTTGATGGGAGATAAATATGGCTACATTGGTTGCGGATAGAAATACACCTAGACAGGCAGGCGTGCTGATCTCAGTACCTGTTGCTGCTGCGAAGAAGGTTTTTGCTGGGTCGTTGGTCGCGGCAAGCGCGACAGGTTTTGCTACGCCGGGTGCGGTGGCGACAACGTTGACTTACCTTGGTCGTGCTGAAGAGTTTATGGACAACTCTCTGGGTGGTGATGGTGCGAAGGCTGTGCTGGTGAGGCGTAAAGAGGCGTTTAAATTTGCGAATCTCGGCGCTGACTTGGTGACTCAGGCGGGCTTGGGTAAGCCTTGTTACATCGTCGATGATCAGACTGTGGCAGGCACTAACGGGGTGAACACGCGCTCTGCTGCTGGCGTGGTGATCGGCATTGAGGCCGACGGTGTTTGGGTGGAGTAATCCAGTCACGGTATTTGTTAATTTTTTGAGGGGGTAGGTATGTTAGTAAACAAGGAATCGTTGGCCAGTATTTTTACTGGGCTGAAAACGCTTTTTCACAACGCTCTAAAAGCGGAGCCGGGTAACTGGCAGCTAACCGCAATGGAGGTGCCGTCTGATGCTGAAGGCGAAGACTATGCGTGGCTCGGGCGTTTTCCGAAATGGCGTAAGTGGGTTGGCGACAAGGTTATTAAAAACATTGTGGCTGGAATCTATTACAAAAAAAATGAGGATTTTGAAACGACCATCAGTGTGCGTCGTAATCATATCGACGATGACCGTTTGGGCATTTATAACACGCAAGCCACTCAGGCGGGGGAAGCCGCAGCCGAGCTGCATGACATTATTGTTGATGACTTAAAAAACAACGCCTTTTCGGCGACGTGTATTGACGGTCAGTTTTATTATGACGTTGATCACCCCGTAGCAGGTGTCAGTGTGAGCAATAAGGGTGTCAAACAGTTGTCAAGCGCAACTGCCGCAACGGCTGCGGCTAGTTATGGTGCCGCACGAATCGCCATCATGAGTTTTAAAGATGAAGAAGGCATGCCTTTGCGGTTGGTGCCTGATGTCTTGGAAGTGCCGCCCGCACTGGAGGCGATTGCAAAGAAATTATGCAATGCAGACAAGCTAGACGACAACTCGCCTAACCCCTATCAAGGCACGGCAACTGTGCTGGTTAATCCGGCATTGAGTAGCGCCACGGGCTGGATGCTGCATGTCACTCAAAAGAAATCTGTAAAGCCATTCATCGTTCAGATGCGTAAAAAACCAACGTTTGTTTCTCAGACCAGTCCTGAAAATGAAGAAGTGTTCATGCGCGGTGAATTTCATTTCGGTGCCGAAGCTCGTGCAACTGGTTTGTATGGCTACTGGCAACTTTCTTACGGTTCTAACGGCACGGTTGCATAAAGAGACTAGTTATTAATCTTGTGCCTCACTTCGGTGGGGCACGTAAATAAGCAGGAGGTGTTATGTCGGTAGCAAAGAATGATGAAACAGCGGCAGCTGAGAAAGCAGCAGCTGAAAAGAAAGCAGCAGATGAAGGCGCGACGGTAGTGGTTGAAAAGGTAGCCGCTCTTAAAGTGGTTTCGACTATTGAGGGCTTCCGCCGTGGCGGTTTGGCTTGGAGCACTGCGGTGACGGTGGTCAAGGTGTCTGATTTGTCTGAAGAGCAGCTTGAGCAGATCAAGGGCGAATCGAGGCTGATCGTGGTTGAAGTTGAGATTGATGCCGGAGACGCTGAGTAATGACTTACGCCGCCCGTACCGACATGGTGCGCCTTTACTCTGAGCCGGTGCTTGTGGCGCTAACTGATTTGCTTGGTGCTGGCGTGGTTGATGAGGCATCGCTGAGTGCTGCGCTGGTGGCGGCTGACGCTGAGGTTAATAGCTATATCTCTGGTCGGGTTGTGCTGCCCTTGGCTAGCGTGGTGCCTGGACTTGCTGATAAAGCGGCTAGCATTGCGCGCTATTTTCTCGACGGGCAGAACGGTGATGAGAATGTGCGATTACGTTACAAGGATGTGATCGCATGGCTGAGGGACGTGCAGGCTGGGCGCGCTAGTTTGGGGCTGGATGTAAATCAAGCGCCAACACCTGTGTCTAACGGTGCGTTTATTCAATCTGGTGGTCGGGTTTTTGAGCGTGGGTCGCGCTAATGCCACACGCTGCGATTATTGCAAGGTTGAAGACGGTTGTTGGTTTGAAATCGGTGGGTGGTTCGATTGATTTTAGTGGCATTGAAACGGCACCGAAATTACTCAACGCGGCGTATGTGTTGCCGTCTAGTGATAAGTCTGGGCCGAATGCATTGGCTTCAGGTGGTATTGAGCAAAAATCAACGCTGCGTTTTAGTGTGGCAATTTGCGCTAGAAACATTAAAACATTAAGCGGACAGTCGAATCCGATGGGTGAACTGCCAGCGGTGCGGGCCGCGATTGATGCGGCGCTGATCGGCTGGGAGCCGCTGCCCGAATACGACTTGATTACTCACGATAGCGGTCGGTTGTTGCAGGTTGGTAAGGGTGTGATGTGGTGGATGGATGATTACATGACCGGATATTTCAGGAGACAGTAATGGCAAATGATGAACACGCGGGAATGGGTGGCCGTTTCGAGATTAACGAGGCAGGTGAAAAGGTGTTGGTGCACCGCACGGATTATGTTACGCCAGTGATTGCGCCAGCCAAACAAGCTAAAGTTTCTGCGCAAGCAGTGGCCAAGGTTCAACAAGTTAAAGGGGTGAAATGATGCCAGCGATGTCGTGGAAGAAAAAGATTGTTTGGGTCGCCATTGAAGCAATTTACAGTATAGACCCGGGTTTGTCGGCGGCTCTAAATGGTGTTGAGGTGCGCAATATGAGCCTCACGCCGCTGAAGATGAAGAAGGTTGAGCAGAATATTGAACAGCCCTATTTGGGCAGTATGCGTGAGCTGACGGTTGGCGAAGAGGTGCAGTTAAAGTTTGATATTGCTATCGCTGGCTCAGGCGCTGCGGGTACGGCGCCGGCATGGGGGGCGCTGATGCGTATGTGTAAGCGTTCGGAAACTGTATTGGCGGTCGCGGTGGCGGGCACTGCGCAGGCGGGTGCGGTTGGGTCTATTACGTTGGCGGTTGCAGCTAGCGCAGTGAATGATGTGTATCGCAATATGGAGATCACCGCGACGGGTGGCGCGGGCATTGGTCAGACCGCGATTATTGCGAGTTATGACGGCGCAACCAAGATTGCTACATTTTATGAGCCTGTCGCGATTGCCTTCGATGTGACTTCGCTCTATTCCATCGACGCTCAAACTGTTTATGCACCTGTTGATAGCGGTGACGATTCGGGTACGTTCTACGCCTATATTGATAGATTGAAATTCACTATGTTGGGTACACGAGGCAATGTGGTGCGGACGCTTGACCCACTTAAAGTGCCGGTGTTTACGTTCTCATTTACGGGGCTATGGGGTGGTTATTCGGATGTGGTGGCGATGCCAACTAATACGGTCTATACCCCTTGGAAAGTTCCTTTGGCGGTAAATTCTAAAAACACCTCTGGATTCAAACTGCATGGTTTCGCAACGAATATGTACAGCTATTCGGTTGATGATGGGAATCAGGTTGTGCACCGCGACGATATGGTGGGTGTTGAGGATGTGGTGATTAATGATCGCAAAGCAACAGGTAGTGTGTCTATTCAGATGCCGCTTAAAGCTGAGCATGATTTCTATGCGGATGCATTGGGTGGCACGAATAACGGCCAGCCAATTGAAGGGTCGATGATGTTGACGCATGGCAACGTCGCTGGGAATGTCGTGCGGTTTTATGAGCCTGCGGTGACAGTATCTGACCCGACACCAGAAGATAAGAATTCTACCGCTGCGCTGCGATTAACTTTGCGCATTTTGCCAATCGCCCCGGGCGGGAATGATTCGCTGATTATTGTTAAGTAGTACTGCGCTCCCTGTGTTGTGGTGCAGCACCGTTAAACCGGGTCTTTCTTTATTTAATTTAAAAGGAGTTGATTATGTCGTTAATCGTTAGTAGCAGCAAAGAACGCAAAATTATTAAAGGTTGGCCTGTTGTCGTGCCGACCTCGCTCGATGGCGGAAAAATTCGCAAAGATGAAATTCTTGTGGATTTTGAAGTGCTATTGCAAAGCGAGGTGGATGACATTATTAAAACGGCTCAGGAGACGGAAGAGAATTACAACAAAGCGTTAATGCGTGAAGTTGTAAAAAGCATCAATGGAAAAGTTGATGAAAATAATCAGCCGATTGAGTTCAACGAAGAAACGCTGGCAGATTCTCTGGATTGTGTGAATCAACTGGGCGCGTTTGTTGGGGCATTTTTTGATGTTCAAAACGGGCGGAAGGCTGCAAGAAAAAACTAGCAGATGCCGCTCGCTGGTGGGCATCCGGCAAAGGGTCGCTGGATAGCGCATCAGATGTGGATGAGGTGGCGAGTGATTTGGCGCTGGCTGGCCTTTCAATGCCACCTCGGGCGGCTGAGGTGGAAGAAGATGAGGAGGTTGTTTTTGAGCTATGGGAAGAGAACCTTGATTCTTACAACTGGTTTGTGCGGCTTGCGCGGCGGTGGGTTTTTAACCAGTTCGATGGCTCGCGCATCCGGCTTGATGATGTGGCGGTCGCTACTCAGTTTGCAATTTTCGGTTTAAAAAAATCAAAGCGAAAAGCCCTATTAGAGGATCTACTGGTAATGGAATCCGCAGCGCTCGAAGTGTTGAATAAAAAGAAAGAGGTTGACCGTGAATGATATGGTTTTTGGGATAAAGCTCACTGCGGACGGCAAGCAACTTGTCGCTGAGGTGGGTGCATCCGCAGACGCTATTAATCGTTTAAATGGCGCGGTTAAAATTAATCAAGTGGATGCGGCGAAGATGAATGCCGAGGCTGGACGCTCGTCGGATGCATTACGGCAAGCAAGCACGAGTACGGATGCGCTGGCGCAATCTCAGCAGCGCTCGGCGGCGGAGGTGCAACGGGTCACCGATGCACTGGCTCGAAATGCGGCCTCGGTGCAGGCCTATAAAGATCGGATGCGTGAGTCGGCAAGTGTTAATGCGCAAACGTCTTCTTCCGTCACAAAATTGCTGGATCGCTATGACCAGCAGGGCGCGAAACTTCGGCAGTTGAAGGGGGATTTTGAGGCGCTGAATCGGGCGGCGCGGTCGGGCAATGTTGCAATGCGTGATGATGGTCGGCTGGACATGGTTTACGCGAAGATGAAAAAAGAGATCGATGCGACTACTGGCTCAGTTGAGAATTTTTCAGGCAAGGCTGTAAAGGGGATGAATAAAACTCGACATGCGTCGGCTGGAATGAAACGAGAGTTGATGGTTATCGGCCATGAGGTTCTGACTGGTGATATATCACGCCTTCCGGGTAGTTTTATGGTGTTGGCGGAATCGTTCCCTAAATTAATCACTCCATTGAACATTGGCATTGTTGGATTGGGGGCCGCAGTATTCGGTTTGGGGTATGCGTTAAAGTCAAGTGTGCACGATATTGAGTTAATGAATAACGCGCTCGTTCTTAATAATGAATACGCCGGAATGTCGAGTCAGGGAATGGACATGCTGGCATTCAGTATGACTAATAGCGGCAAAATCACTATCGGTACGTCGCGGGAAATTGTTACTGCAATGGTGTCGTCTGGCCGGATTGGGGTTAATGCTATCGGCAAAATTGCTGATTTGTCTGCCAGTTATGCGGCGGCAACGGGTGCTGATATATCAAAAATTGCGCCGGATTTGATTAGGTTGTTTGCTGACCCGCTGAAGGGCGCGGAGGAATTGAATAAGCGGATGCATTATTTGACTGTTGCGGATTTGGATTATATCGAATCTCTAACAAGAGTTGGCAACGTACAAGATGCTCAAATATTCTCGGCTGAAAAGTTTAATGTACAACTAAAAAAACAAAAAATACATGTAAGCGGACTCGCTCTAGCATGGCGCGATTTTACTAACGATTTCGCAAAAATTGCTGATGCGGCATTAGGTGCCCCGCATCAAACAAAAATCAATCGCAGCCAGTCAGAAAACGACGCGGCTGCGGCAAAGCAAAAAGCCGATCAGGAGGCGCTTTGGGTTAGAGAGCAGCTCAAGCAAACCGATTCTTACAAAATTAAGCAACTGCAAGCTGACATGGATCGGCTGAATGCGCAAAAGCAGACTGTGCAGGTTAAAGAGCGCGAGCTTCAACTGACTAAGCAAATTAATCAGATCAGTGAAAAGATGGTTAAAGGCAAGCACCCAGCCGCTGCAAGCGAATACGACAAGCTAATGGCGAGGCTCAAGGGTGACACCATTACCTCATCTGCAGACGCTCAGGGAGTACAAAACGGCTACAACAAGTCTCAAATTAATGCGTTAAAGGTTTTTGCTTCGCCTGTCTGGGCGAAGGCGACTGACGCTGAACGGCTGAATATCGCAAAAGAGTTGGAATCACAAATTGCTAACGATGCGCTGACGGCATCTATTAAACAAAAAAATAAAGCCACAGTTGACGCGGCCAAGGCAGCGGCAGATGAATTAAAGCATTACGACGCGATTACGTTGGCGGCGAATGATCGTATTTCCGTCCTGAATGCGGAAGCGGCAGCGAATCATCGGCTGACGCAATCTGAGCGTGAGCTGGCCGTGTACCAGGAACGCATAAAAAATGGCAAAACGGGTCTGGTCGGCGATCAAGTTGCAGCGCATGAGGCTCAGCTTAAAGCCAATGTCGATGCGCAAGCATTGGCCGCTGGCAATGCAGAAAAACGCCGATCAGATGCGGCGGCTCAAAAGCAAGTGGCGGCTAATTTCAAGGATGTATTTTCCCAGGTGTTTGCGCCTAATTCGGATGTGATGCAGGTGGCTGGCCATAATTTTGGTACCGCGCTTAAAACCTCGCTCACTGACTCTTTTTCCTCTGCGATATTTACTAAGCCGTTGGCGAGCTTTACTAATGGTTTGTCCTCCTCTTTGACTAAGGCGATGTCCGGTAATTTTAAGGGGATGACTTCTGCCGATAAAGGGTCGCTCTATCTGGCGGTGGCGGCGACGGCGGTGGGTTATCTTGGCAGTAAAGATACTCAGGTGACAGCGGCGCAGCGTCAATCTTTGCAAGGCTCCGGCTCTGTGTTGGGTGACTACAACGCAAAATCGGCCTCGATTGCGAAGGGTATTGAGGTGATCGCGGCAGCGTCGATGGCTTCTACTCCGGTGACTGAGAGTATGGCGGCTTCGTTGAAATCGGTCGATAAAAATATGTCGGACTTTTTGACTGTTGCTGTGAAATCAATGGGCGGGTCGTTTTCGGGGAATATGGGCATTACGCCTGGGGTGATGAGTAACCCTGCCTTGCGTGATACTGGGATTGTTGCCGGGGCCACTTCAGGCGCGGCGATTGGTAGCTATTTCGGGCCGTGGGGTACGGTGATCGGTGGAGCACTGGGCGCGCTGGGTGGGGCCACATCTAAAACAGATAGAGCGATTTCGGATAAGGGTTTGCAAATTAATGGCACGCTGGGCGATTTTCGCCAGGGCGGCGGGTCGATTAATCAGTATGTGTCTGGCGTAGACAATAGCTCTTCGATGTTTGGGCTGTACAGCTCCTCCGCTCCATGGCGTAAGCAGCAGGCGGTGGGTGGGGATGTTAATGGCGCGTTTGCGAATATCTTTACGGGTATCGCGACGACGTTTAAAACAGCGGCTACGGCGATGGGTAAGGATTCAACTACATTCGATGCACAGATGAATAAGATGTCTGTGAACATCGGTGATTTGAGCTTGATGAATTTGTCTGTGCCGGATCAGCAGACGGCGATTATGAATGCGATTTCTAAAACCACTGACGCGATGGCGTTGCAGTTGTTCCCTCAGATGCAGCAGTTCAACGTCGCTGGCGAGGGGATGGCGCAGACGGCTATCAGGGTTGTGGCACAGAATGAGGCGGTGACGACGGCGCTGAATCATATGGGTGGCGCGCAACGCGTGGTGAGCAGTGGGACGTTTAAGCTGACAGATGAGCTGACGCGAGCCGCTGGTGGGCTGGATAAGTTGCTGCCAGCTATGGCGCAGTTTACGAAGTTTTATACAACTAGCTCGCAGCAGTTAAGCAATTCGTATGCTAAGTCTAAGTTTTCCGGCACGGTGCTTTCTGCACTGGTGAACGATAAAACAACAGCGACGCAAATGGCTAACTATGTTCGCGCGGCGTTCGCCAGCGGGATTACACCTGAGTCTAAGATGCAGATTTTGGATGCATCGAACAGCTTCTCGGCCTTTTTGACATCTATGCAAACTGGGATTGATAAGCTGCGCCAGAGCTATGATTCTGTGATTTCAAGCCGTGATGGGCTGGTGAGTTCGGTTAAGAGTATTCAGCAGTTTAACGCGGGGCTGGCTGATTTTCGCCGTTCGGTGGCTGTTGATATGGCGGCGCAGACTAACCCTTTAGCTGGGTACCAATCTGCAAAACTTGTGTTTAGCGATATTGCGGCCAAAGCTGCCGCAGGCGATACAGTTGCGCAAAATCGCTTGCAAGGCGCGGGGCAAAATTTGTTGGCCGAATCTAAGGCCACGGCTAGCTATAGCCAGTATCAGGCGGATATGGCATCCGTGCTCAATGCCACAAGCAATACGATTTCGTATAACGATTCGATGATTCAGAACGGCATGGATATGCTGTCTGCGTTGGATACGCTTAATAATATTTCGGATGTGGTTAGACAAAATACCTGGGCGACTAATTTAACGACGATTGATCTGGCTAAAAATGTTGCTGGGTATGCCGCCGCGACGAATCAATTTGCACTGGATAGCGCGTCTGCTTCTGATGCTGCGAATAATTCCTTGACTGATTATATCGGCCGCACAGACGCGAATATGAAGGCGTTGATTTCGGCTATTCAAAAGCCGGTGTCTGTGTCGGTTGCGGTGACGGGCGGGAGTGGTTCGACTCAAGCTTCGGTGGCGGTGGATGCGGTGGTGGCTAATCAGCCTGCGCCTCCGGTTACGACGATTTTGCCTACTAAGGCGGCTCCGGTTGTGTTGCCTCCTCCACCGCCTCCACCTGCACTGCCTACGGCCCCAGTATACGGCCCTGACAATCCTGACCCCGTGCATGTTAAGGCCAAAGCGGATGCGCTCCTTGCGTTGACCAATTTGGGCGCTACGTTCGCCGCGCGCATGAACACTGGCGGCAGGTCTCTTCAAGAGTTAATTTCGGCGAATCAGAATGGTACGCTGTCAAAAGGCCTGCGGCGTCAAATAGCCCCGTATCTATTCGAATATACCAATAAACAGGCCGTATACAACGCTCTGCCTTCTTTTGATGTTGGGACTAATGCGCGCCAAATCACTCGCAATACGGTGGCTCAGGTGCATGCGAATGAGGAGATTAAGCCTGCTGCGTTTGTCGATTTAGATAAATCTGCTCGGGAGCAGACTAATAATCTGCTGAGCCGTTTGCTGGCGAGCAACGAATCCTTAACTGGCCAAGTGGCGGCGCTGAAGGATGCTCAGGATAAATCAAGCGGTAAGTTGGTTACGGCGGCTGAAAAGACGGCGAGCTTGTTGAATGAGGTGACTGCTGGCGGTAATGCGATGGCGGTGCAGATCGTATGAGTGAGGTGAGTGTATTGAATCCGATCGCAATCACCGACGCGATGCTGATTAGCTCTACAGCGGTTGAGCCGGATACGGGTCTACTGGCCTATAACCCATTAACTAATTATGCCAATGGCGAACAATGCGTGAGTCTGGTCACGCATCGGGTTTATACGAGTCAAGCGGCAAATAATCTGGGGCATGATCCTACTGATATCAATAATCAATTGGGGCTGACGGTCTGGTGGTTGGATGCAGGATCGACAAATCAACGGCGGATGTTCGACGGTTCAAACAATACACAAACCGTGGTTGTATCGACCCTGACTTTTGTTTTGCGTCCCGGTTTTTTTAATGCTTTTTACCTCGGCAATGTTGATGCCGAAACCATTGCGGTAGAGCTTAGAGATGCGCCAGGCGGTACGGTGATTTATAGCTATTCTGCTGCGCTCGAAAACAGCCAGCCAGCGGATTGGTACGAATATGATTTTTCTCCATTCCGTCCACAGCGTGAGTTTTTAGCGAGCGGCATATCTCCCTACAGTACTGCCGAGCTGACGGTCACGCTGTCGAGTCCGGCAGATTTGGTGAAGTGTGGACTTTTTGCGATTGGCGATTTACAGCCGCTCGGCACGACGCTGAAGGGGGTTGAAGTCGAGCCAGTGACATCTAGCATCTTTAAGGAAGATGCATGGGGGAATACGACGATTTCGCCTCGATTTAGCTCGCGCAATATGGTTGTGAGTGCGCGTCTCGATATCGCGGAAGCGGGTTATGTGACTGATGTACTGACCGAGACACAAGACAAGCCGTGTTTATGGGTCGGTTCTTCGAGTGTTTTGTATTCAAAAACATGGATTTTTGGGCTCGGCAAAGGGAAGCTGACATATGACACGCCCGCAACTGGCTACTGTGCGTTGAATGTGACTGTGAAAGGATTTAAATAATGGCAATAACACCTCCAAACGGAATTGCACCAAGTCCCACCCCACTGCCTGTACGCGGCGACCGAACTACCTTTAGCGCACGTGTCGATGCGTTTATGCCCTGGTTCACGGGGGCGGGTTTGCAGCAAATTTATGACTGGGCGCTCAACGTCTATAACAACGCGTCTTATATATATAGTCAGATGTGGGTGGTTTCGTCGCTCGTCGACAGCGCGATGGGCGCGGGTCTGCAAAATGCGTCGAACAATGCGATTTTGGCTACTACGGCAAAAACAGCGGCTGAAACCGCGCGCGATGAGGCGGTGTCGGCATGGACTGCGGCGGTGGCGACTAACCCTAATCTGGATGCGGCTGTGCGGCTGAACCCGTCCACGATTTCAGCAGATTTTGTGGTGCCGAGTTTTTATAACGCGGTGTCTACGGGGCCACTCCTCACGATTGGCAGGGGGGTTCATGTGACTGTTAATAAAAATGGTAGTTGGACAATTATTTAAAGGAGGTAGCGGATGAGTACTTTAGGGGTAGATGCGATTACGAGCAGTACAGGTGGACCAGTGTCATTCCCGGCGGGTTTTGTGATTGGCCAAGGTGCCGCTGGCGCGGTGAACAACATTGGCATCCAAGGTCAACGCGGATTTGGCGTGGGAATTTGCCCTAATACATTACCGGCAGGCATGATTGAGATGACGGGTACTCGTGATCCATCGAGTGATAATTATGGTAATTATCAGTTTTCAGATGGGTCTGTGATGATTTGGATTCCGGCGTTTTATTACAAGTGGGGTACGGGTGCGAACGGTCTGGCGATTAATCAGATTTCAGTTCAATCATTTGATGCCTACACCGATTTGGCAATAGCTAATGCGGCTGGCTACGCTCTGCATCGGGCGTTTTACGACGGAGGCGCGGTTCAACCGGGGTTTTTTCGTGATAAATATAAGTGTTCGAATAATGGAGGTGTCGCGTCGAGTGTTAAAAATGGCATCCCACTTGGTAGCGCACAGCGCGGCACCTTGTCAGCAGCTGTATTTTCTGCATGCACTGGCAACGGACAGGCACCTGCCAATACCTACGCCGGGGCTATTGCTGCGGCGAAGTCGCGAGGCGCTAATTTCTTTTCGTCCAGCCTTTTCATGCGAGCGGCGATGGCATTGCTAAGCGTTGCGCACGGGCAGGCGGCTACGGGTACACAGTTTTGTGCTTGGTACGATGCAACCGGCGTAAAAAACTTCCCAAAAGGCTGCAATAACAATGCATTGGGTGACGCGAGCGACTCAACGATGGCATTTGTTTCTGACGGAAACGGAACCTATGCAGGAGCAGGAAAAACAGGTAGCGCAAATTTTTTCAGCCGCAGCGCGCATAACGGACAGAACTGCGGTTCAGTAGATGACAACGGTATGCTCTATGAAGTATGTCTTGGACTCACATCGAACGGAACCAACATCTACATCCTGAACACCGCCGTTGCCATGAAAAACATGACCGGTGGCAATGCACTATCACCGACGGATGCATGGGGCGCGACCGGTCTAGCTGCGCAATACACTAGCCTCGGTACTACGTTCGGCGCGTTGTGGGCGACCGGTGCGAGCCGCACTGCTTATTTTGGATCAGCAACTCAAGTATTTGATGCGGCTGCCAGTGGTAATGCATGGAATGCAACAGGGGCAGGCATCCCGCTGGCTACGGGGGTCGGCGGGACTAATGCTTTTGGCAACGACTTTCTCTCTGACAACACTCATGCCAATGAGATGTGTCCTATCGCCTGCGGCGGTTGGGACGGTGCTGCGAGCGCGGGCGTGTGGTCTCTGGCTTTGAGCGATGTTCGGGTCACGTCGAACAGTTCCGTGGGCTTCCGGGCGGCCTTGTATCTTTGATTCATCATTTAAAGGAGTTTCATTTTGGTCACAATAATTTCATACATTAAACATATCACCCCTCAGATAACACGCACGCTGGTTATGCCAATGGATGTCAATAATCACGTAATCGGCACGGAGTTAGCTACTTTAGCGGATGCTAAAACATACATCTGCTTGCCTGCAGGAGCTAAATTGCCTGCAAATCAACCTCCAGAAATTGCGACAAGTATTGCAACAGTAACGTTGACACCAGCACAGATTACGGAAATTAAAGATTTAAGCCCTCATGTGGCGCTAATTCGTTCGCGAGTGGTTTCGATGATTGCAGATAAATATTCGATACAGGACGAAATTAAGATTTTAAAAGCTCCGCCCGGCTCAGTTGTTGATGCGTATAACTTGCACGTCAACAATTGCCGTGCGTGGGGCGTGGCAGAAAAAGCTAAGTTGGGGCTGTAGACGTAAAAAAAGACAGTGCGACCGTCGCAGGTGATGACACACCTACAACAGCCACCTCCTGCAGACAACACCTGCATTTAGCCTAGGCACCGTGCTGTGATCACAGCGGGCGTAGGCTACCACGCTGGAGTGGTGCAGATGCAAGAAATTAGATGTGGCAAGTGCAGTAAATTGTTAGCTAAAGCAGATTTTATCTGTATCGAAATAAAGTGTCCGCGCTGCGGCACGTTGAACCAAGTGATGAGCGCCTTGAGCGCCTCACCAGAACGCCTTGGAGCGTCTATCCGAAAGGACACGCACCATGAACAAGAATCAACCGTTCCTTAACAACTTTAAACATGCACCGCTTATCCCGTGGATCGGCGGCAAGCGCCGTCTGGCCAAGCACATCTTGCCAATTTTCCCGGAGCATACTTGCTACGTTGAGCCGTTCGCCGGTGCCGCCGCGCTCTTTTTTTTAAAGGATCAGGTCAAGGTCGAAGTGTTGAATGATGTGAATAGCGATCTGGTAAACCTGTACCGAGTGGTAAAGCATCACATGGATGAATTTTGTCGTCAGTTCCGTTGGGCACTAACAAGCCGCGAAATATTCAAATGGCTACAGGACACCCCTGTCAAAACGTTGACTGATATACAGCGTGCAGCACGTTTTTTCTATCTCCAAAAAAATGCCTTTGGCGGCAAGGTGAGTAGCCAGTCCCTCGGCACTGCCACCACCAGTCCACCACGGCTCAACCTGTTACGTTTAGAAGAGGATTTGAGTCAGGCGCACCTACGCCTCTCTCAGACTTACATTGAGCACCTTGATTGGCAAGCTTGTATCGCCAAGTATGACCGCGCTCATACTCTGTTCTATTGCGATCCGCCGTACTATGGCACTGAGGGTTACGGCGTGGACTTCGACATTGAGCAGTACGACCGCATGTCCGAACTGGCTAGATCGATTAAAGGCAAGATGATTATCAGCGTAAACGACATCCCAGAGATGCGATCAGCGTTTGCTGGGCTCCACATGGAAAGTCTACCGATCACATATACGGTGGGTGGCGGAAAGAAGGGATGTAAGGCTGCGGAGTTGGTAGTTCGGAACTGGTGATCTGTCGGTGGTAATCGGCACGTTAATTATGTTGCCGATTACCATTGAATTAACGATATTCGGATAAAAAACTGTGTCAAATGTTTTGCAAATCAGTGCCAAATGCGCCGCGCGCTTACACTTAAGTGTGGAGTTTGTTGCAGAGAGCTTGCTGTAAGCCTTTGGATTTACTGGTGGGTCGTGCGGGGTTCGAACCTGCGACAAATGGATTAAAAGTCCACTGCTCTACCAACTGAGCTAACGACCC
>Ga0316204_10003169_pt1 | contig 34073 bp, 31 predicted proteins | sample 6monrhotite_MG_2_FD_205661 | JGI IMG/M metagenome (GOLD analysis project Ga0316204, IMG submission 205661) | Microbial mat bacterial communities from mineral coupon in-situ incubated in ocean water Damariscotta River, Maine, United States -... | ecosystem: Environmental > Aquatic > Marine >... | reverse complement strand
AAAGTTATTTTTAAGAAGGAAGCATAACATGACCAATGCAATTCTCTGGACCATTGTCATCCTTATCGGATTGGCAATTATCATAGCCGTTTTCGCCTGGTTCTACGAACGTGCCACCAACGAAATCAGCCTGATCAGGACTGGCATCGGCGGTCGTAAGGTCGTGATAGACGGGGGAACCCTGGCCATTCCCTATTTCCATGAGATATCTCGCGTCAACATGCAAACCTTGCGTCTTGATGTGCGTCGCACCGGCGAGGCTTCTTTGATCACCAAGGATCGCATGCGGGTCGATGTGGGGGCCGAATTTTACCTCTCGGTGATTCCAACCGAAGACGGTATCGGCCGGGCGTCGCAGACGCTGGGCAGGCGGACGTTTCAGCCCGACCTGTTACGAGACCTGATCGACGGCATGCTGATCGACGCACTGCGTTCGGTGGCGGCGCGTCTGAGCATGGACGAACTGCATGAAAATCGCGGCTCATTTGTTAGTGATGTACGAGATAGTCTGCGCGACGTTCTGGCCGGTAACGGTTTGCAGGTAGACTCGGTCTCGTTGACGTCGCTCGATCAGACTTCTTTTGCGGCACTGGATGATAACAATGCATTTAACGCCGTTGGTATGCGCAAGCTGGCAGAAGTAATATCGGAGTCCAAGAAGGAACGGGCCGAAATAGATGCTGATGTAGAGGTTTCCGTGCGCCGCGCTGCGATGGAGGCGAGCAAGCGAAAACTTCAGATTGACCTGGAACAACGCGAGGCAGAAATTTTCCAGCAACAGGAAATCGAAACTTTGATGGCGGCTCAATTGACCGAAGTCGCGAGGCGTAAAGCCGATGGTGAGCGCGAGGCGGCACAGGCCCGCATCAGCATGGAACAGGAAATTCAGACCGCAGAAATATTCCGCCAAAGAACCGTTCAGGAAGTCGAGATAGCTCGCGACCGCGATTTGCAAGTCGCTGAACAGGACCGGGATATTGTGATCGCGACAAAATCCCAGGAAAAAAGCAAGGCACATGCCGCTGCCGATACTGCCCGAGCAGGTGCGGTTAAGGCTGCCGAAATGATTGTCACCGCACGGCAAATCGCCGAGGCTGAACGTCTTCGGGACTTGGCGCTAATTACCGGTCAGGCTGACAGAGAGGAGGCCGATACTCTGAAATACGAAGCATTGGCCGAAGCCGAAGGTGCGCGGGCATTGTATGAGGCCGAAAATCTGCGCAGTGAACATATCGTCGGCATGGAGACCGCCCTGGCGCGGCTTGACGCATTGCCGAAGATCGTTGCTGAAATGGTCAAACCAGCGGAAAAAATCAACGCGATCAATATTCACCATCTGTCGGGATTCGGAGGTGCAGGGGCGTCATCCGGTGGAGATCGCCCCGTGGTCAATCAGGCCCTCGATTCAATCATGGAAATGGCGGTTCAACTGCCGGCCCTGAAGCGGCTTGGTGAAGAAGTTGGCATGAGCTTCGATAAAGGACCTACAGGGCTTGATGTCACAGGCGACGATAAAGAAGTGAAAGGAAAGGAGGACTGATTGCCTCTTTCCGTGACAGGGTATCGGCAGCAACAGCCAGGAGCGCCAAAGCCGGACATGAAGAGGGTTGCGACTTGATTGGCGGCACTTGTAGTATTGTCCCGGTTGGAGATGTCGTCGCGCAGTGCGAACCCTGAAAGCTACCCGTTGATAGCCGCGACCAGGGACTTGCGTTGGAGTTCATGAATTTGTTCAATAAGGGCGCCGTGGACGAAAATTCGGGGCGGGAAAGATATGTCAATCGGATTGGAATGCGACGTCGTCGATAAAGAAGTTTACGGCCGTGCAGTGGAGCGGTTCAAACAGGCAAGCATCAGGCTGCCAAAAATTTCACAATTGGCCGATCCAGTTGCGGCTCGCAACGAAATCGAGGCTCAGGTGCAATCGGCAGACCCCGATGCACCGGATGCCCGTAACCTGTTTCGGGTGCACTGGCACAACAGTGCCGACCGCAAGAGCCTGGACGATGTTCCCGGACATATTGTCCTGCCGTCAGAATTAACCGGGGTGGACGCAAAAATCGTCGTGGCGCTTGGCAATCGGTTCCCCATGGTTCGTGTTCACAAGGTGCTGGCTGCCTATGGCTGCCTGGTGCCGCGCCTGATCAGTGGACAGTTCGACCCAACGCATCACCGGGCCGTGTGGCCGTCGACCGGGAATTACTGCCGCGGCGGCGTCGCTATTTCGCGTATTCTGGGCTGTCGCAGCGTTGCCGTTTTGCCCGAAGGTATGAGCCGCGAACGTTTCCAGTGGTTGGAAAACTGGGTTTCGGACCCCGCCGATATCGTGCGCACCTACGGCACGGAAAGTAACGTCAAGGAAATCTATGACGCCTGTCACGAATTGGCTAAAGACCCTGAAAATATCATCCTCAATCAATTCAACGAGTTTGGAAACTACATAGTGCACCGGGCCGTTACGGGGCCCGCGCTGGAACGCATCTTTAATGCCGTCAATACGGATGGAAAACACACCATGCGGGCCTATGTTTCGGCATCCGGTTCCGGCGGCACGCTGGCTGCGGGGGATCATTTGAAGGAAAAGATGGGTGCCCGTATCTGCGCTGTCGAGGCTTTGGAATGCCCGACGCTTCTGTACAACGGATACGGTGATCACAACATTCAGGGCATTGGCGATAAACATGTTCCGTACATTCATAATGTGCTGAACACGGACTACGTGGTCGGAGTTAGCGATAAAGCATCGGATGCCCTGAACTTGGTGTTTAATACGACGGTCGGGCGCAGTTATCTGGCCAAGCGGACAGGGCTTGGGCAACAAGCGCTTGCAGGGCTTGCTGACTTGGGGCTGTCATCGATCGCGAATGTGTTGGGCGCTATCAAGATGGCCAAGTACATGGGGCTTGGAACCAATGACGTGGTGTTGACCGTGGCCACCGACGGTGCCGAGATGTACGGCACCGAGAGCGACAAGACGTTGGCCGACACCTTCGGTGGAAAATTTGACGAACTGGCGGCGGCGGAGGCCTACGGGCGCTATATGCTGGGAATTGTAACCGACAACATGCAGGAACAAAGCCTGCGTGACCGGGAACGTGTCTTTAACCTGGGCTATTACACCTGGGTAGAACAGCAAGGCGTTGAACTGAAAGATTTCGATGCTCGTCGTGATCAAGGATTCTGGAACAGCCTTATGGATGTGGTTCCGGCGTGGGATCGAATGATCGACGACTTCAACGCCGCGGCGAGTTAATCCCTTATTGGAATGTCAGGTTTGCGAGGGCCAGACCACACCGGCGTCTTGCTCATCTCCCGGCACCCATACCGGTTCTTTTTTCATAACCTGGGAAAAAAGACCAGACGCCAAATGCCCCTCAAGCCAGTTTTGTAATTTCCCCAAGGGTTGGGTGTCGAACCAGCCGCGGTCGGTATTGGCGAACTGTCGAATAAACGGGAATATGGCGAAATCTGCCAGGGATGCCCGATCGCCAAACAGTTGGGCATGTTCGCCCAGGCGTTCATTTAGTGTGGTCAGGAACAGCGTCCCTTCATGGCGGTGATAAACCGGGTCGGTACCTTCATTGTAGTGGGTCGCATATTTATAACGGTCCAGATGATGTTTGAAGGGGCCGTCATTATGAGCAATCAATGCCAGCATATCGGCATAACTGCCAATGTTGGGGGTCAACCACTGCTCAGGGTCGTTGAGCCGCAATGCCCAAAAAGCAATGTCTAGGCTCTGGTCCAGCACACGCCCGTCGACTAACTGCAAAACCGGTACGGTTCCCTTTGGCGACAAGGCCAGCATGTGGGCGGGTTTGTCGCGTAATAAAACTTCCCGAAGGGCGCATTGCTGGCCGCTTACGGCCAGCGCCAGTCGTGCCCGCATGGCATAGGGACATCGCAAAAAGGAATACAGAATGGGCAGGGATCGTGGCAGGTCACCATCCGTGCCTGAAATCCTTGATCTATCCGTCATGGACCTTTGCTTGTTCTGCCGACGTCACCACGCAAATCTGACCCAGGTGTTTGACACCGCGTTTTTCGGCCAGGTCCATCTGTGTCTGGCGAGCCTGAAACCGGTGTGTCTGGTTCGCATCGTTGGTGTCGTGGCATTTTGGGCAACTGACACCGTGTAGGTACTTGGGCGAGGCCTTGTCGTCGTCATCAATGGGCGTTCGGCAGGCGTGACACATGTCGTAACTGCCCAGTTCCAGACCATGTTTTACGGAAACCCGTTGATCAAAGACGAAACATTCACCGTCCCACATAGAGGTCTCCTGGGGCACGGTTTCCAGGTACTTCAGGATTCCGCCTTTTAAGTGGTAGACCTCGTCGATGCCTTGTTGTTTGACATACGCCGTGGCCTTTTCACAGCGGATGCCGCCGGTGCAGAACATGGCGACCTTTTTTCCTGCTAGGGCTTCTGAATGCAATTCCTGCTGGCTGTTAAACCAGTCCGGAAAATCCCGAAACGTGGTGGTGTGTGGGTCGATCGCGCCGCGAAAGGTGCCGATGCTGACTTCGTAGTCGTTGCGGGTGTCAATCAGGATCACATCCGGGTCGGAAATAAGCGCATTCCAGTCATCTGGGGCCACATATGTGCCGACCGTCTGGTTCGGGTCAAGGTCAGGCACACCCATCGTAACGATCTCTTTTTTCAAGCGCACTTTCATGCGGTAAAAAGGGTTTTCTAGGGCGAAGGATTCTTTGTGTTCCAGGTCGCTACATCCGGGAATTTGCCGGATGTGGGCAAGGGCCAAATCAATGCCGTTGCGAGACCCGGCGATGGTGCCATTGATGCCTTCGCGAGCCAGCAGCAAGGTACCGAGAACGCCCGCCTTCTGACAGGCGTCCAGCAGGGGAGGCTTCAGTCCTTCAAAACCCGTGAGGGCTGTGAATTTATAAAGTGCAGCAACGATACAGGTGTTGTTATTTGCCGATACAACTTGGTGCGCGATTGATGTCAAAGCAAGATGGCTCCCGGGGTTTCCTATGGTGAAGGTATGATTTCCAATATTAGGGCATGACGGGCCTTGGGTCCATTCTTTGAAATTTTGGCCTTTCAAGCGCTCAGGGTCTGGGTATGATAAGATCATCTGATGTTTGCAAGGAACTTAGGCCCCTTATGAGCAAGAACACACCCGCTGCCACTTCATTTGCCGCCGCCGTTTATGCGCCGAAAAAAGGCAGCCGCACGGCTCTTCACCTGTTTGTCGATCAATTGAAGGAAAACGGTGTTCGGGTCGCGGGTATCCTGCAGCAGAAAGTTCCCGTTCCAGAAACAGGTATGACGGAGGTTGTCGCCGTTGATATCCAAACCGGTTTAACCTGTTCGCTAAATCGACCGACGCGTGAAAGTTGGAAAAACAGGGAGTGTTCATTGGACAGGGCCGCCCTGACTGAGACCACGGCGATCCTGCGCCGTGCTGTTTCGGAGCGGGCTGAATTGATCGTGGTTGAAAAGTTTGGCGACGAAGAGGCTCATGGCGGCGGTTTGAGCGGCGATATCATGGAGGGCATCGCTGCTGGCATTCCGTTTCTGGTTGCCGTGCCCCAAACGAACCTGGAGCCCTGGAATGCCAGAACCGGTGAAATTGGGGCGATCCTGAAGTTCGAAGAAGCGGCTTTTCATCATTGGTGGAACCTTTGGCTGGTTGAACAGAAATGACCGGGCCCGAGTTGAGATGACCGAATTGTGAAGTGTCGGTGGCTCCTCTTTTTGTTCCGTCATGTTAAACTGGGACCATGACGAAAACGCGCCTGTTCATTCTGGTCTTTTTAGTGGTCCCTTTGCTGGCGATACTGGTGCGTCCGGCCGTGGCTTTTGATGAAATCAACAAAAGCTTTTTTGGAGACGTCACCCTGGGCGGCTATGATGCTGTCAGCTACTTCACGGAATCAAAAGCCGTAAAAGGTGACAAAGCGCACGCGGCAAAGTGGAAAGGCGCGACCTGGCTGTTTTCAAGTGATGCTAACCGCAAGCGTTTTCTTGAAAGTCCACTTCGTTATGCTCCTCAATATGGGGGTTATTGCTCGAACCAGATGAGCCTGGGAAATTTAAGTGATACGGACCCCGAAGTGTGGCGGGTGATCGACAATAAACTATATTTATTTGGACACGAAGCGGGGCGCGTGCGTTGGGCCAATGAAACGGGCCAGCGTATTGTAGATGCTGACCTACATTGGCGAAGGTATCTGGCGCGCTAATCTTTGGCGGGTTGGCCTTCAACCAGGAAGTCGTCGGGCAAGGGAAACCAGCGCAGGGCCTCTGCTTCGCCGGATAGCATGCGGGCCGTGTCGGATGATGGGTCTTTGATGCTCGGGGTTTGGGTAAGAATTTTTCGGGCGTCTTGCAGATAGTCCGCCAGCGCCTCTTCGCCGACAGTCACCGCCACAGGGCGGGTGGGGGCGTGGACATTTATGTCCTGTAATCCCCCAAGGGGCGAAGACGCAGAGACAGCGCCGTGACGCCAGGCCCCTGTATGGGAATCAAACGTATACAGGGGCAGTAATTTCCAGCCGTGTTCGGCGATCAGGTTGACCGCTTCGATGATGTAATCTGCCAAGGCGTCCGAGAAAAAGTAGTTGAACCCGACGCGGATCCAGCCCGGTTTGATGCCATTGCAGCCTTCGTTGATGCTTGCTTCGAAGGCGCGCGACTGATCCAGGTCAATGTGCAGCAGGCGGTGGCCATAAGGCCCGGCACAGGAACAGCCACCGCGGGATTGAATGCCAAACAAGTCATTCAAAACGGCGACGACGAAGTCGTGATGCAGGTTCTGTTTGCCGTGACGAATGACGAAGGAAATGATCGAAAGGCGTGGCAGGTCCGGGTTGCCCAGAATATGCATGTTGGGGTTTTTGCTCCACGATGCCAGCGCGCGGCGAACGAATGTTTCATCGCGCTGCCCGATCACGTCTGTTCCAACGTTGTGTTTGAGCTGAAACGCCAGTCCGGCGCGGATGCTGCCGATAATGTCCGGCGTGCCGCCTTCTTCACGAAGCTCCTGATCTGCGACATACACATGTTCGATGGGATTGACATAGCTGACCGTGCCGCCACCGGGCCGGGCCGGAACGCGGTTTGCCATCAACCGTTTGTGGACGACCAATATGCCGGGAGACCCTGGGCCACCGACAAATTTGTGGGGCGAAATAAATAATGCATCCATGGCTGGTCCGTTGCCGGTGACACCTGTGCCGATGGTGTCGATGCCAAGATAGGGCGCCGCTGCGGCGTAATCCCAGAACGACAGCGCGCCATGGCTGTGCAGCGCTTTGGAAATGCCGTCGCGGTCGGAAATGATGCCGGTGACATTGGAGGCCGCTGAAAAACTGCCGATCAGCAGGCTCCGGTCCTTGTGCAGGGCGAGTTGTTGTTCCAGATGCTCAAGGTCGATCCGGCCATCGGCGTCTTCATTGATGGCGACGACATCGGCGATGGTTTCCCGCCAGGGTAATTCATTGGAATGATGTTCGTAGGGCCCGATAAAGATTACTGGCCTGTCGTTGGTGGGGATATTTTTGGACAGATCATACTTGGCGTCCAAATCGGCCGGAATGCGGATGTTCAGAATATCGATCAACCGGTTGACTGCCCCTGTCGCACCGGAACCGCAAAAAATGATCGCATAATCGTCGTCGGCGCCAACGGATCGACGAATCAGGTTGCGTGCCTGCTCGCGATAATGGGTTGTTTGCAGGCCGGTGAGTGAGGTTTCCGTATGGGTGTTGGCGTAATAGGGCAACACGTGGTCGCGCAGGAAATCTTCGATGAAGTCCAGGGATCGCCCGGATGCTGTATAATCGGCATAGACAATGCGCCTGGGCCCGAATGGCCCTTCGATCACCCGGTCGTCGCCGATAACCGATGTCCTGATCTTGTCAATAAGGGCGTCTTGTTCGCTCATGTATTCATTCCCTGAACTGTCACCGATACTGGATCAGAGCCGTTCCAGTTTCAACCACTTCATGGTACTGGTCGGATAACGGTGGCCTTCTGTTCCCGGTTAGTTGAAAGTTCGATGCTCGCCGCCTGACGGTATCTGGCCGGCGACAGTCCTGCGCTACGAGTGAAAAACCGGGTAAAATATGCCGGGTCGCCAAAGCCCGTAACGGCGGCTATTTCGCCCACGGTCATTGTCGAATAGACCAGATCACGCTTTGCTTCGACCATCACCCGTTCGTGGACGGTCTGTAAGGCGGATTTGCCGGTCAGGTGTCGGCAGATGCGGTTCAGGTGCGCCGGTGTCATGCCGATCTCGCGGGCGTAATCCCCAATGCTGTCATGGTGGCGGAAACGAACCTCGATGCGGTCGCGAAACCGCGCCAGTTTGTCGGCACCCTTGCTGTTGAACCTGGGGCCGTCGCCATTGCCACCACGACAGATCAAGGCCAGTAGTTGCCCGATGGCGGAACGCAATACGAATTGGCGGGCGATTTCCGTTCCTGCAAATTCGACGGAAATGTGATGGAACAAATCATCGATCCGTCCAAAAGGAAGCAGGCCTTCGAAGGCCTGAATAACCCTGGGCCGGGTCAAGGCATCCATAACCTGGGGGGCGGGTTGCAAAATTTCACGCAATCCCGCATCGGGCAGGGTTATCACCCAGCCATCGGTGTCCGTTGAAATATCGAAGCCATGGATGCACAGCGATGGAACAAGAATTAGAAACTGCCCGTTTAAGTCAAACAGTCTGTCTTCCAGTCTGGCCTGGAAGGAGCCTTGACGGACATAGAACACCTGGGTCAGGCCGTCGTGGCGATGGCTTTTGATCTCTCCGTCGTGGACATGGGAGCGCGTGGCGATGGATTCGCAATGCAATATATCGGGAACAGGGGATCTCTCTGATTCACCATATAATTCATAATTTGGAACGCCTGATGCCATAGAAGTAAGCTTTTCAAAAAATGTTCCAAAAGTCCAAGAAAATAAACGGATCAGCCCTTCAAAACATTCTGCTGATGACCTAGTTATTTGTCATCAATTTGATCAACAGGGGCGGTTATCATGAAGACTCAGGTTTGTATCATCGGCGCAGGCCCGTCGGGCTTGTTGTTGGCGCAACTGCTGCACCGGGCCGGTGTTGATACGGTTGTACTGGAAAAGCATTCCCCGGAACATGTTCTGGGGCGAATCCGCGCCGGGGTCCTGGAGACCGGATTTTGCGATTTGATGCGCGAGGGTGGTGTCGGCGATCGCATGGATGCCGAAGGCCAGGTTCATCATGGATTTGATATCGCCTATCGTGACGAGCGCCATCATATCGATCTGGCGGGATTGACCGGCGGTGATACGGTGATGGTCTACGGCCAGACCGAAATTCAGCGCGACTTGTTTGCCGCGCGCGACGCCATGGCCGGGGTAACCATCACCGAAGCACAGGACGTGCAGCTTCACGATATTGTCGGCGATGCCCCGTATGTTACCTATAGCAAGGGCGACGAGGATTTCCGCATCGATTGTGACTTCATTGCCGGATGCGACGGCTACCACGGGGTCAGCCGCAAATCGATCCCCGAAGACAGGCTGGTGACGTACGAAAAAGTCTATCCGGTGGGGTGGTTGGGTGTCCTCTCAGAAACACCGCCCGTGTCGCAAGAACTGATTTATGCCAATCACGACCGCGGTTTTGCCCTGTGTTCCATGCGCTCAGATCAGGTCAGTCGCTATTATATCGACGTACCGGTGGATACCCCGGTCGATCAGTGGTCCGATGAGCGGTTCTGGGAAGAACTGAAAAGCCGTTTGCCGAAAGACGCCGCAAGCAGCCTGGTTACCGGCCCGTCTATTGAAAAAAGCATCGCCCCCTTGCGCAGCTTTGTCTGCGATACGTTGAACCATGGCCGTTTGTTTTTGGCAGGTGATGCCGGACACATCGTGCCGCCAACCGGCGCCAAGGGGCTTAATTCGGCGGCATCCGATATCTATTTTCTGTCCAGGGGGTTGATTGAATATTACAAATCCGACAGTGAAAACGGACTGAAGAATTACCCGGCAAAGGCCTTGGCGCGGGTCTGGAAGGCAGAGCGCTTCTCGTGGTGGATGACGTTGATGTTACATCGCCTGCCGGAAAATGACGGCGGATTTTCCCAGCGGATGCGGGATGCCGAACTGGATTATGTGCTTAATTCAAAAGCTGCCCTGACGTCGTTGGCCGAAAACTATGTGGGCCTGCCGTTTGAATAAAGGTGCCCGTCAAGTCCCTGTAAGATCGTCCTTGTAGGCCATATCCACCACCAGAATATGTTTAATCAACCAGTTTTGCAGATGTTCGTGAATGGATTGGGCGATGATCGCCGTGTCTAACCCGCCGGTGGCGATATGGGTTTGTGCCGACGAGAGCCAGTTTTCGAAATCGCGGTGTTCGGCAATGTGGGGCTCCAAGTCGGCATAGCCAGCGGTACGCATCATCTTTTCTTCCAGCGAAAAGTGGGCGTGGGCGTAAGTGTCGAGTTGATCAAGAATATCGCGCAAATCTTCGCCGTCGGATTCAACCCGTTCCAGTCGATTGATTAGTTCGACCAGTGATCTGTGTTGCGCGTCGAGGGAATTATTGCCGACACTATAAGCTTCGTCCCAGATGATTTCGCTCATGTTTTGCCCCTCGAGGCTGAGTGTAAGTCATAGTGCGCTTGTGTACGCTAATGAACTATTGAGAATTCACCAATCCAATAATTGTCATAAGCACTATTCATTGATTTAATTCAGGTCAAGCCCTTACCCTTATTTCCTTGATTGTAGCTTCCTGTCTGCTTGGTGAAATTATGAATGTTGATCGTTACGAATGCGCGGAACGTATTGCCTGCATCGGCTTTGGGGAAGCGGCTGCGGCGTTCGTTCAGGGGTGGCGTACGCGTGCTGACGTCAATGTCAGTGCCTTCGACATCAAAACAGACGATGCGAAATCCCGTGAGGGCAAGCTTCAGGACTATCAGGCCCAGGGAGTCAGGGGTACGCGTACCGCCGCCGAGTTGGTCGCTGATGCAGACATAATCGTTTCGGCAGTAACAGCGGAGGCGGCGGCAGAGGCGGCCCGTTCGGTGGCAGATGACATGCGCCCGGGTACACTTTATCTGGATGTCAACTCTGCGGCACCGTCACGTAAACGCGAAGCCGCCGGGATTGTTACGGCGGCAGGGGGGGCGTATGTGGACGTTGCGGTCATGGCGCCTGTCCATCCGACCCTGCATCACACGCCCTTGTTGATTTCTGGGCCGGATATCGCCCGCGCGCAAGACCTTATGCAACGCCTGGATATGCGTTTTGAGGTGGTGTCGGACAAGATCGGTGATGCTTCGACGATCAAGATGGTTCGTTCGGTGATGATCAAGGGGATCGAGGCACTGGTGGCAGAATCCATCGTCGGCGCTGTTCAGCAGGGCATTGACTTAAGAATTTTGGCATCTTTGGATATTACCTATCCCGGCATGAACTGGACCAAGCGCGCCGGTTATATGTTGGAACGGATGGTTCGCCATGGCGGGCGCCGGGCCGAAGAAATGCGCGAGGTGACCAAGACCATGGATGAGCTGGGTATTGGTGGGCCAATGGCGGCGGCGACAGCGCAACGGCAACAACGGGTGGCGGATTTGGGGCTTTTGGACGCTTTTGACGGCGAACCACCAGAAGATCACCGTATTCTGGCCCAGGCTATTCTGGATGCCGAAAAGGAGCGAGACAGATGAAACAAACGGCTATTCCGGCAGTCCTGATGCGTGGTGGAACATCGAAGGGGCCATACTTTCTGGCGACGGATTTGCCGGACGATGTGGAAACGCGCGATCGCGTATTGCTCGCCGTCATGGGGTCGCCCGATGTGCGCCAGATCGATGGTATCGGCGGCGCTGATCCGTTGACCAGCAAGGTCGCCATCGTCAGACGTTCCGAACGAGCTGATGCCGATGTGGATTTTTTGTTCGCCCAGGTTTCGGTCGACAAGGCACGCGTCGATACCACGCCCAACTGTGGCAATATGTTGGCCGGGGTCGGCCCCTTTGCCATCGAAAAAGGACTGTTTCAAGCGCAAGACCCTGAAACGGTGATACGTATCCATACCGTCAATACCGGCATGATCGCCGAGGCCACCGTGCAAACACCGGGTGGAGAGGTCGATTATGACGGGGAAGCCCGAATAGATGGCGCACCGGGAACGGCGGCGCCGGTGATCCTCAATTTTCTCGACCTCGCCGGGTCGGTTTGCGACAGCCTGTTGCCCACGGGCAATGCGGTAGATACGGTCGATGGGGTAAATGTAACGTGTATCGATAATGGTATGCCGGTGGTGATTTTAAGGGCCACTGATATTGATGCTACCGGGTACGAAAATCGTGATGAACTGAATGCCAACGATGAACTGAAGGCCAGGCTGGAACGCATTCGTTTGCCTGCTGGCAAGCTGATGGGTTTGGGTGATGTAACCGATAAGGTCATTCCAAAAATGATTTTGGTGGCACCTCCCCGAGATGGCGGTGCCATCACCACGCGCAGTTTTATTCCCCATGTCTGTCATGCCTCGATTGGTGTGTTGGCCGCCGTGACGGTGGGAACGGCGTGCCTGTTGCCGGGGTCACCTGCGGCCGATCTTGCCCATGTTCCCAAGGGGGAAAGCAAGCGCCTGGCCATCGAACATCCGACGGGCGAATTCACGGTCGAGCTTGATGTTGTTATTGAGGATGGTGTCCCGGATGTGCACCGCGCGGCGTTACTTAGGACTGCGCGCAGGCTTTTTGCCGGTGATGTATATGTGCCGGGCGATGTTTGGTCTGGTGTGTAATTCACCCGCTCAATGAAAAAAATCAGATTTATCCATTTAGCCAATGGATGAATTGATCCTATCCTTTAGGAAACCAATTTAAGGGAGTACCTGATCATGGCGTGGAGCAAGAAGGATTACGATGATATCCCCGGCACTTTTGTGTTCGATGGCAGACGCTCAACAATGGGCTGGCCCTTGAATAAAATGTGCATGTCGTTCAACAGCGAAGCCAACCGTGCCGAATTCAAGGATGATGTCGATGGCTACTGCCGCCGCTTCAACTTGTCTGAAGATCAAATCCAGGCGGTCAAGGATATGAACGCTCTGCAGTTGATGGAACTTGGCGGCAATATATATTATCTGGCCAAATTGATTGGCGTCTATGGGCTCAACGTACAGGATGTTGGGGCTCAGATGCGGGGCATAACGGTCGATGAATTCAAGGCTATGTTAATAGCCCAGGGACAAGAGGAAGTCTGATATGGCGACGATCGTTGGCGGTTTCACAAGCTCGCATATTCCCGCAGTTGGCATGGCCACGTCGCGCGGTGATTTTGAAGAACCCTACTGGAAACCGTTTTTTGACGGATACATCCCGGTCCGTGGATGGACAAGGTCAAGCCAGATGTGGCGATTGTAGTTTACAATGATCACGGGCTGAATTTTTCCCTTGATATGGTGCCAACTTTTACCATTGGCGCCGCCCCTACCTACGATAATGAAGATGAAGGCTGGGGCCTGAAAACCATGCCGCCTGTTCCGGGTGATCCTGAACTGTCGTGGCACATTATTGAACAACTGGTCAAAAACGAATTTGACATCGCTATCGCCCAGGAAATGAAGGTCGATCATGGCCTGATCGTTCCCATTCAGGTCATCTGGCCCGATGCGGATACCTGGCCCATTCAAGTTGTGCCGGTGGCGGTCAATACCGTGCAGCACCCGATTCCATCAGCCAAGCGCTGTTTTGATCTGGGTAAGGTGATCGGCGATGCCGTTCGCTCCTACCCCGAGGACAAGAAAGTCGTCGTTTTCGGTACAGGCGGAATGTCGCATCAACTGCAAGGCCAGCGTTCCGGGTTTATCAACAAAAAATTCGATCTGGATTTCATGGCTAAGATGGTCGATCAACCCGAAGAACTGACCAAGCTTACGACCACCGACCTGATTCGCGATGCCGGTTCAGAAGGGGTTGAGCTGATCATGTGGTTAACCATGCGTGCGGCGCTGGGTAAAAAAGTTAAACACCTTCATTCCAACTATCACGCGCCCATTTCCAATACCGGGTCTGGCGTCGTACTTTTGGAGCCCGCCGACTAAGGTCGCGGGAAAAAATACAAAATGACTGATTTGCAGCGCGATATTCCCCTGTGCATGGCTCCGGACCCAGACACCCGGACGCCAAATTTTACGCCTCCTGCCAATGCATGTGACGCCCATTGCCATATCTTCGGGCCGGCGGATCAATACCCCTTTGCACCTGATCGCAGTTATACGCCGCCTGATGCCGGGCTGGATAAATTCAAAGCATTGCAAAAGACACTGGGGTTAATCCGCGCTGTCTTGGTCAATGCCAGTTGCCATGGCACCGATAACACGGTGATCCTGGATGCCATCGCCCAGTCAGAAGGAAAATACAGGGGGGTCGCCAATATCGATGACAGTTTCACCATTGAAGACCTGCAAGTCCTGCACGACGGCGGTATTCGCGGTTGCCGTTTCAACTTCGTAGCCCACCTGGGCGGGATGCCGGATATGGATGAATTTCATCGCATCGTCGACCGCATCCGCCCGCTGGGTTGGCATGTGGTGTTGCACTTTGATGCCGGTGACCTGCTTGAATTCAAGGATATGCTGCTGAACCTTCCGGTGCCATTCGTCATCGATCACATGGGTCGGGTGCCGACTAAAGATGGGCTGGACCAGCTACCGTTTAAATATTTACTGGAAGTCGCCCAGCTGGATAACTGCTGGATCAAGGTGTGTGGTGCCGAACGGATCGCTTCGGAAGGCCCGCCGTTTACGTCAGCCGTGCCATTTGCCCAGGCCATTATCGACGTGGCCCCGGATCGTACATTCTGGGGAACCGACTGGCCGCACCCAAACATTAAGAAACACATGCCCAATGATGGCGATCTGGTAGACCTGATCCCCCTGATCGCACCGACGGCTATAGGCCAGCAGAAGCTGCTGGTTGACAACCCGCACCGCCTGTATGGTTTTGAAGACTAACGAGGAACCCACGATGTCCAGTGAAGCAAAGAAAACCGCCCTGATCGTCAGCGCCCATTCAGCAGATTTTGTGTGGCGCGCCGGTGGCGCCGTCGCCCTGCATCAGAAACTTGGCTATGAAGTCACCGTTGTTTGCCTGTCCTATGGCGAACGTGGAGAATCGGCCAAGCTGTGGAAAAATGAAGGTTGCACACTTGAACACGTCAAGACCGAACGCCGCAAAGAAGCCGAAGCTGCGGCGCAAGCCCTGAACGCCCACGACATTCAGTTCTTCGACTGCGGCGACTACCCGTTGGAATTGGACAAGGACGCAAAATTCCGACTGGTTGATCTGATGCGCAAAGTGCGGCCGACGTTCATGATGAGCCATTCTCACTATGACCCTTACAATACAGATCACAGTTACACCACCAAGGTGACGATGGAATGTCGTATGATTGCCCAGGCTTGGGGGCATAATCCGGGCGAAAAGGTTTTGGGTGCACCGCAGCTGTATTTGTTTGAACCGCACCAGACGGAACAAATGGGCTGGAAGCCAGATGTCTTTCTCGACATCACGGATGTGTGGGACAACAAGCGCGCCGCCATTGAATGTATGCAGGGGCAGGAGCATCTCTGGGATTTCTACACCAACGTTGCAGAAAACCGGGGCAACCATTTCCGGCGCAATTCGGGCGGCATGGCTGGCGGTCGCAGCGCCCGGTACGCCGAAGGCTTCCAGAGCGTCTATCCACGCACCGTAGATGAATTATAGGGCGCGCCCATGACTTTTGATCTAGGTGTTTGCCACACTAATATAAAGCGCGCAGCGCTGGACATCGTCGATGGCCTGGCGGAAATGGGTGTTGCTACCGTGCATGAAGCGCAAGGCAGGGTCGGGCTGATGCTGCCTTATATGCGCCCGATCTTTCCCAAACGCATCGCCGGAACGGCTGTTACGGTCCTGGCCCAACCCGGTGACAACTGGATGATGCACGTCGCCGTCGAACAATGTCAGCCCGGCGATGTTTTGGTGGTTGGAATGACGGCTGAAAATACCGACGGCATGTTTGGCGATTTGCTGGCGACATCTGTCATGGCACGCGGTGTGCGTGCGCTGGTGATTGATGGCGGTGTGCGGGATGTCGCCGATCTTCGCGATATGGATTTTCCGGTCTGGTCTAAATGTGTCTCGGCTAAAGGCACGGTCAAGGAAACACTGGGTTCGGTCAATGTCCCCGTTGTCTGCGCTGGTGCCCTTGTGCATCCGGGGGATGTCATTGTGGCCGACGAAGATGGCGTTGTCGTCGTACCTCAAGCGCGTGTTTCCACCGTGCTAGAGAATTCCAGGAAACGCGTTGCCAACGAAGAAATGAAGCGCGGTCGTCTGGCGGCCGGTGAGTTGGGCCTTGATATTTACGACATGCGCCCCAGGCTGGAAACGGCTGGCCTTATCTATGTCGATGATTCGGCGGAAGACTGAATATCCGGTTCATAGGCTGCGCACAGTATTTTAATCTGGGCTCGCAGCCACGTCATGGCCGGGTCGCGGTCGCTGCGGAGGTGCCAGGCCATGGACGCCTTGAACCCCGGCAGGTCGAGCGGCAGTTCCCGTTCTTCAAGTTTGAACGACTGGCGCAAAGTTGCCGATACGCGACGCGTAAAGACACCAATCATGTCGCTTTCTTCCAGTTGATAGGGGGCCAGCAAAAAGTGTGATACGGACACCGCTATACGGCGCTTGGGATTACCGCGCTCGAGAATGTCATCGAATATCCCCGTGCGTTCGCCCGAAGCGCTCACCAGCAAGTGCGGATAGGCAAGAAGTGTTCCGGTATTGAATTTTTGCTTGAGGATCGGGTGTCCTTTGCGAAACAGACACACAAAATCTTCGTCAAAAAGGTGATGAGAGCGGATCGAATTTTTGGGGTTGGTGAAATTGCCGAGCGCCAGATCGGCCCGGTTCTTGTCCAGAGCTTCGAGCGCCAGGTCCCGGTCTTCGGTAATAACATGGAGGTCCATGCCAGGTGCGACTTTGCTTAAGTGAGCGGTCAATTTAGGCATTACCGGCAGGCTGATGTAATCGGGTGCTGCGATACGGTACAGGCCGTGTGCCGTTTCGGGGGCAAATTCCATGTCGGCTATCAGGCATTCTTCAATAGAATCCAGAATTGCACTGACTGGGTCTTTCAGAGATTCTGCCCGTGGCGTCAATTGCAAGCCACCGGAGCCACGTACGAGCAGGGGGTCGTTGAACATGGCGCGCAGGCGGTTCAGGGCGTTGCTCATAGCTGGTTGGCTACGGCCGATGCGAACGCCCGCACGTGTCACGTTGCGCTCTTCAATCAGCGCATGCAGTACCTTCAACAGATTAAGGTCAACGTTCAACAGGTTCATGACGGACAATTTTTTTGTATTTACAACCTAAATACTATTCTTAAAATTTATTCACTAAACAAATTATTATGTGTATTGGCTTCATTGCAACATAAACTTACATCTGTTGCCCGTATCGGGCCGGAACTGGGATGCCAATTTATGACGTCATCCGTAAGTCGCTGTTTCGTGCCAAGTATGTCGGCTCTTTGCTGCGCCCGAAATTTGCTTAATCAATACCTATCATTGGTATAATTCATTGAACAAATCATGTAGGGTGCCCTAACCTGTTGCCTAACAATAAAAACGGAGCCTTGCGAGAGAGATCACGTGGCGGACTTCGGTGACGTCCTTAAAATGAGTTACGAGAACAAACCGGGATATTTAATCTTTTGGGAGGCTTGAAATGCTTAAATCTTTGAAATTCGCCGCTTCTGGCGTTCTGGCCTTGGGCCTGATGACCGGTGTTTCCGGTATCGCCAATGCCGAGACCACCACCTTGAAGCTACATCACCTGTTGCCGCCAGTGGCGCACGCACACAAAAACATGCTGGTTCCCTGGGCCGAAAAGGTCGGCAAGGAATCTGGCGGACGTTTGAAGATCGACATTTATCCTGCCATGCAGTTGGGTGGCAAGCCGCCGCAGTTGGCCGGTCAGGCAGCCGACGGGGTGGTCGATATCGTCTGGACCGTGCTGGGCTATACGCCGGGTCGCTTTACCAAGACGGAAGTTTTTGAACTTCCCTTCATGCATACAAACACCACAGCGACGAATAAGGCGATCACCGAATATGTGAAGAAACACGGCGACGAATTCGAAAAGGATTACAAGCTGATTTCCGTGTTCGTGCACGCCGGTCAGGTCTTTCATTCGCACAAACCAATTCGGACGGTAGCTGACATTAAGGGTATGAAAATCCGGACGCCCACACGTACGGGCGGTTGGATGATTGAAGCCATGGGGGCAACCCCGATTGGTGCCCCGGTGCCGAAAATTCCTGAAATGCTGTCTAAAAAGATCGTTGATGCCGTATTGATCCCTTACGAAGTGACGATGCCTTTGAAGACCGCCGAAATGGTTGACTACCATACCTCCTTGGGCGACCCCAAGGTGTCTCGCCCAAATACCACGGTTTTCATGATCGCCATGAACAAGGCAAAATACGAAAGCCTTGCACCTGATCTTCAGAAGGTTATCGATAACAATTCGGGTGAACATCTTTCCGAATGGCTGGGTGAAATTTGGGACGCAGCAGAAGTCCCGGGTATAAACAAGGCCAAGGCTTCTGGCGAACTGATCGTCATGTCGGCTGCTGAAACCGCCAAGCTTCGTGCTATGACGGAAAAGCCGGTGACTGATCGCTGGATCGCCGCAATGAAAGAAAAGGGTGTTGATGGACAGGCTCTGGTCGATGAAGCGCGTGCGCTTATCGCCAAGTATTCCAAATAAGCCTTAATCCCGAAGGGGCGGGCAACGTTTAAACCTGTCACCCACGGCAAAGTAGAAGGACGCGGGATATGAGACCGGGGCGGTATGCCTCAATACGTCTCTGACCCGCGTCCATTTTTTTTCCAAGTTAGACATCAACTTTAACCCAACGAATACTGAAAACGCAGATGAGTGACACGAGTCAGGAAGTCGTAGCATACGAATACCCGGTCGGGCGTGCTTTGCATTTTTCATCCCGCATGGCTGCTATTCTGGGTGGATTCATTATGACAGGGTTAACCATAATGGTCGTGATCAGCGTTTTGGGTCGCTGGCTGATTTCATCACCGATCTACGGCGACTTTGAAATGGTGGAAATGGGAACGGCCATATCCGTCATGCTGTTCCTGCCTTATTGTCATATGAACCGGGGCAACGTGATCGTTGATTTATTTCTTTCATGGGCCCCCAAGCGCGCCCAGATATTTTTTGATATTGTTGGTTCTCTCGCTCTGGCGGTGATCGCCGGGATGCTGTCGTGGCGCATGGTGCTGGGTGGCCTTGAAATGGCCACCTACAACGAAACAACATATATTTTAGCCTTGCCCCTGTGGTGGGCATTTCCGTTTGCCGTTGCATCGATGGGATTGCTGTGCGTGTGTGCGGCTTATACCGCTGTGCACGACGGATTGAGGATGTTCCGTTGACCAGTTTTGAAATAGCCCTTTCGGCCATTGGTATTTTACTGGGGCTGCTGGCCTTGCGTATACCGGTGGGCGTTGCAATGTTGTTAGTCGGCATGGGGGGGTATGCGGCATTGAGCGGTTTTGATCCTTTGTTGAACTATGCCAAGACTGCCCCGTATTACCGCTTTTCCACATATGACCTTTCGGTTATTCCGATGTTCTTGCTGATGAGCCAATTCGCCACCAAGGCGGGGTTGTCCGCGGCATTGTTTACATCTGCCAATGCATATCTGGGGCATCGCAAGGGCGGTGTTGCCATGGCGGCGGTCGGCGGGTGCGCAGGCTTCGGTGCCATTTGCGGGTCGTCGCTAGCGACGGCGGCAACCATGGCCCAGGTGGCACTGCCGGAACTTGAACGGTATAAATATTCCGGTGCGCTGGCTACGGGTGCGCTGGCTGCTGGCGGTACATTGGGAATCTTGATTCCGCCTTCTGTCGTGCTGGTGATTTTTGCCATCGCCGTGGAAGCCAATATCGTCACCATGTTTCAGGCGGCATTTATTCCCGGATTGCTGGCTGCCGCCGGGTATCTGTTGACCATCGCCATTTATGTTCGGATTAAACCAGAAGCCGGGCCGGTTGGACCGAAGGCTGATAAAGCTGCACGGCGTCGTGCGCTGGTCGAAACATGGCCGGTGATTGTTATTTTCACAGTTGTTATTGGCGGTATCTACCTGGGCGTATTCACCCCGACGGAAGGGGCGGCCTTCGGTGCGCTAGGAACCGGAATTATCGCGGTGTGGCGGGGTGGTTTAAGGTGGGATGGTTTCCTTGAATGCATCAAGGGAACCGCATCCGCGACCGCGATGATCTTTCTTATCTTGTTGGGTGCCGATTTTTTCAACGCCTTCCTGGGGCTTTCTCGAATGCCATTGGAATTGGCTCAGGTGATTGGCGAAAGCGGGTTGGCCCCCATGGCGATCCTGATGATCATGCTGCTGCTATACTTGTTGTTGGGGTGTGTGATGGATAGCCTGGCAATGATCTTGCTGACCGTTCCAATTTTTTGGCCAATCATCGCCGGTCTGGATTTTGGAATGCCCGAAGACGATTTGAAGATGTGGTTTGGCATCATTGTCTTGATTGTTGTCGAGGTGGGACTGATCACGCCACCGGTGGGATTGAACGTATTCGTCATCAACTCCATGTCCAAGACGGTGAAATTGAAGGAAACGTTTATCGGAGTGCTGCCATTTTTGGCATCGGATTTTGTTCGTGTCGGGTTACTGATTTTGTTCCCTGGCCTGACCTTGTGGCTGCCGCAACTGTTAAAATAGGACCGTTTATGAAGACCAATCGCTACGATACAACAATTCAGTGGGGGGATTGCGACCCCGCTGACATCGTTTTTTACCCGAATTATTTTCGTTGGTTCGATAATGGCACTGCTGAATTGTTCGTGTCCGTTGGGCTGGAATTGCCAAAAACTTTTGCTGACTATGGTATTATCGGTATTCCGATCCTCGACGCTCATGCCAAATTCATGCGCCCGTCGAAGTTTCGGGATGTGATCACTGTTGAAAGCGGAATCGAAAGCTGGGGCAATTCTTCGTTCAGGGTTCGTCACAGGGTTCTTAAAGGTGATGTAGAGGCCATCGTCGGCCACGAAGTTCGCGCCTGGGTCGGGGTCGACAAAGACCATCCCAATGGCATCAGTGCAAGGCGGGTTCCCGACGATGTGCGCGCCCGTTTCGACGGATAGAAATGGAAACTCCTCATGAGCGCCGAACGTTCATTTGCCAAGGAAATCGAAAAACTTCGCCTTAAGGACGGCGAGACTTTTCGTGGCGAAGGTATTCTGGCCGTTACCAAGGCGATCCTGCAATCGGGTGTCGCTTATGTGGGCGGATACCAGGGCGCTCCTGTCTCTCATTTGCTTGATGTCATGGTCGAAGCCGAAGACCTGATGAGCGAGCTTGGCGTTCATGTGGAAACCTGTACCAATGAAGCCGCCGCCGCCGCCATGTTGGGTGCCTCGGTCAATTACCCCTTGCGCGGGGCCGTGACCTGGAAGTCCATCGTCGGCACAAATGTCGCCGCCGATGGTTTGTCCAACTTAAGCTCGCCGGGGCTTAAAGGTGGGGCCCTGATTATCACCGGCGAAGATTACGGCGAAGGTGCGAGCGTGATTCAGGAACGCACCCACGCCATGGCCATGAAATCATCCCTGTGGTTACTGGATGCCCGTCCCGATCTTGGCTGCATCGTCGATATGGTCGAACACGGCTTTCGTTTGTCCGAAGCTTCGAACACACCTGTGATTTTGGGACTGCGCGTGCGCGCCTGCCATATGCAGGGCGAATTCGTCGCCAAAAACAACGTTTCCGCGCCGATTAATATCCACAACAAGTTCAGCGACCCGGCAACGTTCGATTATGGCCGATTGGCCCATCCACCCGTTACGTTTGCCCAGGAAAAACTCAAACAGACCGAACGGTTGCCAGCGGCGCGCAAATACATTGTGGACAACGGTTTGAACGAGACCTTCGATGGTGATTTGAAGAAGGTCGGCATCGTCCTGCAAGGCGGGCTCTACAATACCCTGATCCGGCGCCTGAATGCGTTTGGATTGGCCGATGCATTTGGCGAAAGCCGGGTGCCCCTGTTGGTTTTGAATGTTGTTCATCCGCTGGTGCCAGACCAGATCTCTGGGTTTTGTGAGGGCAAGGATGCCGTTCTTGTGCTTGAAGAAGGCAACCCGGAATTTATTGAACACCAGGTCAACACCTATTTGCGGGAAGCCGGACTGGTTACAAAAATATGCGGTAAGGCGGTCATGCCGGTGGGCGGCGAATACACCGCAGAAGCGATTTCCGATGGCCTTTTGGATTTCCTTTTAGGCGCAGGTGTCATCGAAAAACAGGATAATACCGTCAAGCTTTCTCATGCGCGGGATGCCGGTGCCTTGGCCCTTGGCGGGGCGCTACCACCGCGGCCACCGCAAATGTGTACGGGATGCCCCGAACGTCCGGTTTTTTCGGCCATCAAAATTTTGGAACGAGAGGTCGGCAAGGTCCACATCGCCGCTGACATCGGCTGTCATGCCTTGGCCACGTTCGAGCCATTCTCCATGGGCAATTCGATTCTTGGCTACGGTATGAGCCTGGCCAGTGCCGCCGCCGTCGGACGGTTCCAGGAACGCCGCTCCATTTCGATCATGGGCGATGGCGGATTCTGGCATAATGGATTAGCGACGGGGGTCATCGGCACCTTGTTGAATAAAGGCGATGCCGTCCTGATCATCATGCAAAACGGTTATACCTCGGCTACCGGCCAGCAATTCATTCCCAATTCAGCGCAAGGCTGGCACGGGGATGATCCGGGGATGAACATTGAAAAAACGCTAAAAGCGCTTGGCGTGCCGTGGCTGAAAGTACAACGCACCTACGACATAGCGGACATGATCGAGGTCTTGCGCGAGGCCTTGACCACCAAACAAACGGGTCTGAAGGTGATCATCGCCGATGGTGAGTGCCAATTGGCCCGGCAGCGTCGCTTGCGCAGTGAAAATCAAACCAAGCTGAACGAAGGTGCGCGTGTGGCCTTGCCGCGTTTCGGTGTCGATGCTGCCATATGCACCGGCGATCACGCCTGTATCCGATTATCTGGTTGCCCCAGTCTGACGCTGGCACCGAACCCCGATCCTTTTTGTGAACATCCCGTGAGCGCCGTCATTGATACCTGCGTTGGCTGTGGTTTATGTGGTGAAGTGGCAATGGCGGGGGCGTTGTGCCCCTCGTTCTATAAGGTCGAACGGGTGAAAAATGCGACGGCGCCCGAAAAATATGTGAATGCCATGCGTACCCGTACCTTGAACTGGCTGGCGACGGGAGACGGCGCATGACAGAGCAAGTCATGCGTCCTTTGTCCGTACTGATCGCGGCGCTTGGCGGCGAAGGGGGCGGCGTGCTGACAAACTGGATTGTCGCCGCAGCGCAAACTCAAGGATTGCCGGTGCAGGCGACATCCATCCCCGGTGTTGCCCAACGCACGGGTGCTACGACCTATTACATCGAAATCTGGCCGCTACCGGTCACGGATGGCAAACACCCGGTGTTGTCGTTGTCTCCGGCACCCGGTGAAGTCGATATCGTCGCCACCACGGAATTTCTCGAGGCGGGACGGTGTATTTTAAACGGCCTTGTAAGCCCCGACCGTACTCATTTGATCGCCTCTACCCACCGTGTGTATACCACGTTTGAAAAAATGGCGGTTGGTGACGGTCGCTTTGATTTGGAAACGCTCCTGTCGGCTTGCAAGACACGGTCCCGGGACGCCCAACTGCTGGACCTGGACGCCCTGGCGCTTTCCAGTGGATCAAGGATAAATGCTGTCCTGCTTGGCGTGCTCGTGGGGTCCGGAAAATTGCCTGTGACGGAAGCGGCCTGTCGGGATGCGATTACGACGGGGAGAATTGCCGTCGATGCCAACCTGCGGGGCTTCGCCGCCGGGCTAAAAGTTGCCGATCAGCAAGAGGTGCGTGACGTCGGTGCAGATACGTCGGCCTTGTTGCGTGAGGCAGAAACCCGATTGAGTTCATATCAAGGGGCAGACTATGCCCAGCTTTTCAACAGCCGGATGCAGCCGTTTGCAGATTCAGCCCCTGAACTGCTGACCGAAGTGGCAAAAGGACTGACCCGGCGCATGGCTTATGAAGACATCATCCGGGTCGCCCAGTTGAAAACCCGAACTGGCCGACGGGGGCATCTGGCTGGCGGCTTTGTGGAAGGTGAGGTCGTGCACATTACCGAATACTTCCGCCCCGGCCTACGCGAAGTTTGCGATATACTGCCCGCTATCATTGCCCGGCGGGTGCTGTCCTGGGCGTCCGTTTCGCCTGGGCGTATGAACCTGTCGTGGCCCATGGCGATGCGCTCGACCACAATAACAGGCTTTCTGATGCTCCGGTTCCTTGCTTCGTTGCGGGTCATGCGTCGACTGTCATACCGTTATGGGGTCGAACAGGCGGCTATTGAAGGCTGGCTGGCGGATATCAACAAGGCGCGGGGAACGGATCAGGGGTTGGCTCTGGAAATTGCCAAAAATGCAAGGCTTATCAAAGGCTATGGGGATACCCATGCGCGTGGGGTGGCGGCTTATGATGCCATAAACGATGATCTTGTGAGCGCGGCGTTAAAAGGGCAGGAGGCTTCGGTTGAGGCAATCGCCGCAGCCCGAAATCAAGCCCTGTCTGAGCGTCCAGGCTAATGACAGAGGCCCGAAAATCTGACTGGCCCATGGTTGCATTGACGATCCTCGCCAGTATCACGGCGGCGGCCCATATTGGCAAGGCACCACCGGCGTTGCCGTTATTACGCGCCGAGTTGGGGTTAAGCATTGTTCAGGCGGGCTGGATTATTTCCATCATCGCGACCATGGCCATGGCAACGGGGATGGCCGCAGGCATGGTTGCCGATCGTGTTGGTCACCGCAGGTTGTTGATTATCGGGCTGGCGATTATGGCACTTAGCAGTGGTGCCGGATCGTTCGCGGCAGGTTCCGAACAAATGCTCGTCAGCCGTTTTCTGGAAGGTGTCGGATTTATTTCCATCGCCGTGGCTGCACCATCCCTGATCATCACGTCGATCCTGGACCGGCACCGCCAAGTGGTTCTGGGTGTGTGGAGTTCGTGGATGCCGGCGGGCATGGCGCTTTCAATGATTATTTCTCCGCTGATTTTGGGACCATTGGGCTGGCGCCCACTTTGGATGTTCTGGGCCGTTATGACGGCCCTGCTTGCCGTCGCATTGACGAGCAAGCGTACGCCACCAGCTCTGGCGATACAAAGTGACGAGCCGCGTCATTCGTTCTTTGGAAGTTTGCGACTGATATTTGGTCGCCCGGGGCCGTTGATCCTGGCTGTGAACTTTGGACTGTATGCAGCCCAATGGGGATCAATCATGATGTGGTTGCCAAGCTTTTTGGTAGACCAGCGCGGTTTGGGGGTGTCGAGCGCTGCCTTGCTTACCAGCGTGGTCGTGGCATCCAACATACCGGGCAACCTGTCGGGCAGCTGGTTGCTTCATCGGGGTGTGCAGCGCAGTCATATGATTGCCGGCACCCATTTCCTGATGGGCTTGTGCGCCGTTGGCATTTTTTCGGACGTTTTGCCCGATGGTGCGCGCTACGGCCTTGCTTTGATGTTTTCCTATGTCGCGGGATTTTTGCCTCCGGCGATGTTTGGCTCGGTACCGCTTCACGCGCCATCCCCCCGGCAATTCGGGGCAACCAGCGGGCTGCTTCTACAAGGATCTAACACGGGAAATTTCATTGGCCCTCCAGCCGTTGCCGCCCTGATCGCCATTCTGGGATCGTGGAATGATGTATTATGGTTGGTTTTAGGATGTGCCGCAGGCGGCATAGCGCTGGCTGTGTGGTTGGCGGCGGTTGAGAAGAATTTGATTGAAACCCGGGATTGACCCAGCCCTGATAAACGGGACCAATGGTAACGCTATGACAAAAAAAACAGAAACAAACGTGCATCAGGCCTTGCCTGAAGGTGCCCATACTGAATTCGACCGGTCCATGGGCTATGGCGAGTACCTGGATCTCGCGACGCTTCTGAGCGCGCAAAAGCCAGTGACGGATGAACATGATGAGCCCTTGTTCATCATGATCCACCAGATCAGTGAATTGTGGATGAAGCTGGCAATTCACGAACTGGGCGCTGCGGCCAAATGTATCGCCCAGGACAACTTGCGTCCGACCTTCAAGATGTTGTCCCGGGTATCGGCCATTCAGGCGCAATTGATCGAGGCCTGGGCGGTGCTTTCGACCATGACGCCATCGGACTATTTGAAATTCAGGGATCAACTTGGCCATTCATCCGGGTTCCAGTCTTACCAGTATCGTCAAATCGAATATTTTCTGGGGAACAAGAAGCCAGCCTTCCTGGCGCCGCACCGCCACGACGCGGCGATTATGGAACTGCTGGGCAATACTCTGAACAATCCAAGCCTTTATGATGAAGCCGTGTTGTTGTTAAGCCGTCGTGGTTTTGCAATCGATAGCGACGTTATCAACCGGGATTGGTCTAAATCTCACGAGGCGAACCCGTCGGTACAGGCGGCCTGGCTGACCATCTACCAAGATATAGACGCCCATTGGGACCTGTATGAACTGGCCGAAAAATTGATCGACCTGGAAGAATCCTTCCAACGCTGGCGGTTTCGCCACCTGATCACCGTGTCGCGCATTATTGGCCACAAGCGTGGCACAGGTGGCACCAGCGGCGTTGATTACCTGACCAAGGCACTCGATTACCGGTTTTTCCCGGAACTGTGGGACGTGCGTACGGTCCTGTAAGGGTTACGTGCTGAGTGTCCGCCTGACAGCATCTTTCCAGCCTGCGTATTTTTGATCGCGCCGGGTTGGGGCCATTGCCGGGGTGAAACGTTTCTCCAGCGCCCAGGTTTTTGCGAAGCCTTCCGGGTCCGGGTAGATATCGCGGTGCTGACCGGCCAGGTAGGCGGCGCCCAAGGCGGTTGTTTCGGGCACGTGTGGCCGATCCACCGGGGCTCCCAGAATGTCGGCCAGGAACTGCATGGTCCAATCCGATGCGGTCATACCGCCGTCCACGCGCAATACCGTATCGCCCGCTGCTGCCGACCAATCGCCCCGCATGGCGTCGAGCAGATCACGGGTTTGGTAGCCGACACTTTCAAGGGCGGCACGCGCCAGTTCCGCGGGGCCGGTGTTGCGGGTCAACCCGAACAGGGCACCGCGTGCATCGGCATCCCAGTATGGCGCACCCAACCCGACGAAGGCTGGTACCAGGTAAACGTCCTGCCCGGCATCCGACTGCGCCGCCAGCGCACCGGATTGACCGGCATCTTCGATGATGTTCAGGCCATCGCGCAACCACTGCACCGCAGCGCCCGCGATAAAGATGGAGCCTTCAAGGGCATAGGTCGGTTTGCCGCCCAACTGGTAAGCAATGGTGGTTAGCAGTCTATTGGTGGAAGCGACGGCGGTTTCCCCGGTATTTAGCAGGGCGAAACAGCCGGTGCCGTATGTGGATTTCATCATGCCCGGTTTAAAGCAGGCCTGGCCGACGGTGGCGGCCTGCTGGTCGCCAGCAATGCCGCATATGGGAATGGGGCCACCAAACAAGTCAGGTTCGGTTTCACCAAAATCATCGGCGCTGTTCATGACGGTCGGCAAGACACTGCCCGGAACGTTGAAAAGGTCCAGCAGGTATTCGTCCCAACGGCTCTCGTGAATGTCGTACAGCAGGGTCCGGCTGGCATTGGTTGCATCGGTCGCGTGGACTTTGCCGCCGGTCAATCGCCACAGCAGGAAGCTGTCGACGGTACCAAATGCCAACCTGCCCTGGGCCGCGGCCTCGCGGGCACCGTCTACATGATCCAGAATCCAGGCCACCTTGGTTCCGGAAAAATAGGGATCCAGCAGCAGGCCGGTTTTTTGTGAAACTTTGGCTTCGTGCCCGGCTGTTTTTAAGGCGGCGCAGGTGTCCGACGTTCGCCGGTCTTGCCAAACGATGGCGTTGTGAAGGGCCTTGCCCGTCTGGCGGTCCCACACGACGGTGGTTTCGCGTTGATTGGTAATGCCGATGGTGGCGATATCAGCGGGGGTTGCACCGGCCTTTCTTATCGCCCCCCGGCAAGTGGATAGCACGGAATCCCAAATGTCTTCTGGGTCGTGTTCGACCCAGCCGGAATTGGGGAAGTGCTGGGTAAATTCACGCTGGTCCATGGCCTGGGCGCGGCAGTGTTCGTCAAACAGGATTGCCCGGGATGACGTTGTTCCCTGATCGATGGCAAGAACGTATTTGGCCATGAAATTTAGTCCCTGATATTTTGTTCAGGCTATCGAAGCAGCCTGTGCCTGTGGGTAATCTTGCATCCAGTTAGAAAAATGCTGAATTTCTTCCGCGTTCATATTTAACCCCAGCTTGGTGCGTCGCCAAAGAATATCTTCGGCACTGATGGCCCATTCGTTGGCAAGCAGGTGTTCGACTTCAACCACATAAAGCCCGGCCCCGAAATGTTCACCCAGGTCATCCATTTTTGAGACGCCGTTCAGAATTTTGTGGGCGCGCGTGCCGTAGGAGCGGGCGAGGCGCTCAAGCAATGATTTATCCACGTTCGCATAGGCCTGTTGCAGGTCTCTAATCAAAACAGGCAGCCCATCGACAGGGAAGTCACCGCCGGGCAGGGTGCTGTCGGTGGTCCATTTTTTGCCGGGTATGTTGACGATGGTACCTAATTTGGCGAGGACTTCTTCAGCGAGACGGCGATAGGTCGTGATTTTTCCACCAAAAACACTGACGACGGGTGCTTGCTCGCCGCCGCCTTGAAGGTCGAGGACATAATCGCGAGTCGCTTCCTGGGCCGCACTGCTGCCGTCATCAAACAATGGCCGAACGCCGGAATACGACCAGACGACACTTTCCGGTTTGACAGGTACGGTGAAATATTCGCTGGCGGCAGCGCACAGGTAAGCGATCTCGTCTGGCGATGCCGAAACATCATCGGGGGACCCCCGGTAGTCCACATCGGTCGTTCCGATTAAGGTAAAATCTTTTTCGTAGGGGATGGCGAAGATGATCCGGTTATCGGCATTTTGAAAAATATAGGCCCGGTCATGGTCGAACATGCGGGGGACCACGGCATGGCTGCCTTTGACCAGGCGAATTTTTGCGGTCGATCTGGAATCAATACGCTCGCCGTTGACGTTGGCAACCCAGGGCCCGGCTGCATTGATCAGCATACGTGCTTCAATGGTCTGGTGTTGCCCGGTTTGGGTGTTTGTGGTTTCGATTTGCCAAAGAGCACCCTGGCGCACAGCCGATGTGACTTCCGTTTGAACCTGAATATGGGCCCCCCGTTCGGCTGCATCCAGGGCGGTCAGGACGACAAGGCGGGCGTCATCGACCCAGCAATCGGAATATTCAAACCCTTGGGTGAATTTTTCCTGCAAGGGGTGTCCCGCTACATCGGTACGTAAGTCGACGTAGTTGGATGCGGGCAGCAATTTACGTCCTCCCAGGTGGTCGTACATAAAAAGTCCCAGCCTGATCAACCAAACCGGCCGTTGTTCGGTGTTGTGTGGCAGCACGAATCGCAGCGGTGAAATGAGGTGCGGTGCCATGCGCAGCAATACTTCGCGTTCAATCAAGGATTCCCGAACCAGGCGAAACTTGTAATGTTCCAGATATCTGAGGCCGCCGTGGATCAGTTTGGTAGAAGCCGAAGATGTACCGCTGGCCAGGTCACCCTTCTCGGCAAGGAAAACCGACATTCCACGCCCGGCGGCGTCACGGGCAATTCCACACCCGTTAATGCCTCCGCCGATAATGGCAATGTCGTATTTGCTGGTGACCACGCAGTTCACTCCTAACTTCGATCTTGTCTTGTTGTATGGCCATGGTATGGGAGATTGAAATCGTAAATGAAGAAAAACGAACCTACAATGAAAATATAGCGATAGGCATCTGCTTTTTGGAAAACATGAGTGGCATACCCTGTAATTCACTTATTTTTCAGTGGGAATTAGCAGATTTCCAATGTTTTTCGTGAGCGGTCGTCACCTGGGGGTGGAGCGGCGGCAAACGGGAAGCCACAACCCGTTCTTTTCAGTTGACCTTCACTTTTTTTCGGAAGATAGTTTCATCCATAAGTAATAATGGGAGGTAATCACATGAGAAAAGAACTATTGGCCGCTGTTGCGGGGGCGGCACTGATGTCGTTCGCAACCGCGGGCTATGCTGGCACGAAGGAAGCCGAAAAATGGATCGGTTCAGAATTCCAGCCGTCGGCTCTTTCCAAGGCAGACCAGATGAAGGAAATGGAGTGGTTCATCAAGGCCGCTCAACCTTTTAAGGGAATGGAAATCAACGTGTTGTCGGAAACCATTCCGACGCATGAATACGAATCCAAAACCCTGACCAAGGCCTTCGAGGAAATCACCGGAATCAAGGTTAATCATCAGCTACTTGGTGAAGGTGAAGTTGTTCAGGCTGTGCAGACGCAGATGCAGACCGGACGTAACCTGTATGACGCCTATATCAATGATTCCGATTTGATCGGAACTCATTCGCGCCTGCAATTGGCTGTCAATCTGTCAGATTGGATGGACGGTCAAGGTAAGGATGTGACAAACCCGATGCTTGATATCGATGATTTCGTGGGTAAATCGTTTACCACGGGACCCGATGGCAAGCTTTATCAGTTGCCTGATCAGCAGTTTGCAAACCTGTATTGGTTCCGTAAAGACTGGTTTGACCGGGCTGACTTGAAAGCCAAATTCAAAAAAATCTACGGCTATGAACTTGGTGTTCCCGTCAACTGGTCGGCTTATGAAGACATCGCTGAATTTTTCAGCGTTCATATCAAAGAAATCGACGGCAAGAAAATTTACGGCCATATGGATTACGGCAAGCGTGCCCCTGATCTTGGCTGGCGTATGACCGATGCCTGGCTTTCCATGGCCGGTGGCGGATCAAAAGGCCTGCCCAACGGTATTCCCGTTGATGAATGGGGCATTCGTATGGAGGCTGGATCGTGCAACCCGGTAGGCGCTTCGGTGTCTCGTGGTGGTGCGGCGAATGCTCCGGCGGCTGTTTATGCCATCCGTAAGTGGGACGAATGGCTGCGGAAATACGCTCCTCCGGGTGCCGCCAGTTATGACTTCTATCAGTCGTTGCCTGCTCTTTCCCAAGGTAATGTCGCCCAGCAGATATTCTGGTACACGGCATTTACATCTTCCATGGTGGCTCCGAAAAGTTCGGGTAACAACACCGTTGATGATGCCGGTAAGCCGTTGTGGCGGATGGCGCCATCCCCGCATGGTCCGTACTGGGAAAATGGTCAGAAACTTGGCTATCAGGATGCGGGTTCCTGGACGCTGTTTAAGTCCACACCGGTTGATCGCCGCAAAGCTGCCTGGCTTTATGCGCAGTTCGTTGTATCCAAGACCGTTGACGTCAAGAAAAGCCATGTTGGCCTGACGTTCATTCGTGATACCACGATTAACCATGAATCGTTCACAGAACGCGCACCTAACCTGGGTGGACTGGTCGAGTTTTATCGCTCGCCGGACCGTGTGATGTGGTCGCCAACGGGTGTTAACGTTCCCGATTATCCCAAGCTTGCCCAGATCTGGTGGCAGCAAATCGGCGACGTGAACTCTGGTGCATTCACCCCGCAACAAGCCATGGACAGGCTTGCCGAGGAAATGGACCTGGTGATGTCTCGTATGCAGCAGGCTGACGAAAAGGCCAACGTTTACGGTGGCTGTGGTCCGCGTTTGAACGAAAAATCGGACCCGTCAGTATGGCTCAACAAACCTGGCTCTCCGAAAGCCAAGGTCAACGAAAAGCCGAAAGGCGAGACCATCGATTATGATGTCCTCGTTAAACGGTGGACTTCGGGTTGATATCCCAGAGGGTCGCTTAACAAAGTGACAAGGTTCCCGGGGGGTGTGTTAAGCACCCCCCGGAACTTGTTCTGAGGTGATGATCGGTTTTTGATCATCGACAAGATGGCCGTACGAAAATGAAGTCTGGCAATTGAAGATTTAGTCGGACAAGCGAAAGAAATTCATGACACTCGTTTTGAAAAACGTCGTTAAGCGGGTTGGCGCCGATACCCACATTCACGACACCAGCGTTGAATTTAAAAGCGAAGGGTTCAATATTCTTCTCGGCACGACGCTGGCAGGAAAGACAACCCTGATGCAGCTTATGGCGGGCCTGACCAAACCATCTTCGGGCGAGATCTGGTTTGGCGGCAAGAACGTAACGGGCGTTTCTGTTCAAAAGCGCAATGTTTCAATGGTCCACCAGCAATTCATAAACTATCCGAACTTTTCGGTTTTCGAGAATATCGCGTCGCCCCTGCGGGTGATCGGTATGGCACGTCAGGAAATCGATTCTCGTGTCGAGCGGATCGCAGAACTTTTAAAATTGTCGCCCATGTTGGGCCGCAACCCTGCCGAACTTTCCGGAGGGCAACAGCAACGTACCGCGCTGGCCCGGGCATTGGTCAAAGACGCCGACCTGGTATTGCTTGATGAGCCATTGGCAAACCTGGATTACAAATTGCGTGAAGAATTGCGGGACCAGTTGCCGAAATTGTTCAAGGACCGGGGCTGTACCGTTGTCTATGCAACCAGTGAGCCGACAGAGGCCTTATTGCTTGGCGGCAGTACGGCGACCATGCACAACGGGCAGGTCACACAATTTGGCCCGACGTCTGAAATTTATCGCCAGCCACTTGATTTGTGTTCGGCGCGGGTATTTTCCGAACCTCCGATCAATACGGCGAAAGTCTTGAAAACGGGAAATGAATTTCGGCTCAACGAGACGACCGTTTGGTCGGCGAAAGGGGCTTTGGCGGCGCTAAAGGACGGGAATTATATAGTTGGCATTCGCCCTCATCACGTTGTCCCGACAGAAGCGTTTGCTGGCAGCGTCGAAATAGAGGGCAAGGTTCTGGTTGCCGAACTGAGCGGTTCGGAAAGCGTTATCCATTTCGATGTCGGAGGCCAGACCTGGATTTCGCAATCCCACGGCATTCATGGCATTCAAGTCGGAACCATTCAAAAGTTTCATGTCGAGATCGTACGGGGATTGTACTTCGATCTGGATAGCGAGCTGATAGCGGCATGACGGAGGTAAACTGATGTCCAAGATCAGTCTTGTAGATTTAAGTCACAGCTATCTGGAATCGCCGGTGAACGACGATGACTGGGCGCTAAAGAAAATGAGTGTCGATTGGTCGGACGGCGGTGCCTATGCCCTGCTGGGACCGTCAGGGTGCGGCAAGACGACATTGCTGAATATTATTTCAGGATTATTGGTGCCCACTCAAGGGCGGGTCCTGTTTGGTGACGTCGATGTGACCGCAGTTCCGCCGGATCAGCGCAATATCGCCCAGGTTTTCCAGTTCCCGGTTGTCTATGACACAATGACCGTTTACGACAATTTGGCCTTTCCCCTTCGCAATCGCGGTATCGCTGACGACGAGATCGATAAAAAAGTGCGCGAAATCGCAGCGATGCTTGATCTCGAAGAAACGCTGAAGACACGCGCATCGGGATTGACCGCCGACGGCAAACAGAAAATTTCACTCGGCCGCGGATTGGTCCGGTCTGATGTTAACGTCATCATGTTTGACGAACCGCTAACCGTCATCGACCCTCATTTAAAATGGCTGTTGCGTTCAAAGCTGAAAGAGCTTCATCAACAGCTTGGCTCGACGATGATTTATGTGACGCACGATCAGACGGAAGCGCTGACCTTTGCCGACCAGGTTGTGGTCATGGACCAGGGCACGGTCGTACAGGTCGGAACACCGGTTGAATTGTTTGAACATCCCCAGCATACCTTTGTCGGTCACTTCATTGGGTCTCCCGGAATGAATGTGCTGCCCTGCGGGATCGAGAATGGCATGCCGGTTTTCGGTGGGCACGGTATTCCGACCGTGCACAGGCTTTCTCACGTACCTGGGAAAGAGCGGTTGGAGCTTGGTGTGCGCCCGGAATTTGTTAGATTTGCCAGTGAAGGTATACCCGTTCAGATTTCCA
>Ga0316204_10003168_pt1 | contig 34087 bp, 35 predicted proteins | sample 6monrhotite_MG_2_FD_205661 | JGI IMG/M metagenome (GOLD analysis project Ga0316204, IMG submission 205661) | Microbial mat bacterial communities from mineral coupon in-situ incubated in ocean water Damariscotta River, Maine, United States -... | ecosystem: Environmental > Aquatic > Marine >... | reverse complement strand
TGGAGTACACTTCGATCGACTTTATTGACCTACTTCAAGAGCCGCAATAATGGATATCAAGTCAAAACATAAGGTAGATGCAAATTTCAGCATGTCGTCTATGACCGACATTGTGTTTCTTTTGCTGATCTTCTTTATGCTTACCGCTTCTTTTATTACGCCTTCTGGTTTGCCTGTAAACCTGCCCAGTGCAGCAGCACCGAGTCTTGTGATACAGAAAAACAGCGTGACCATAACAGCTGATTTAAAGTATTATATCAATCAGCGCGAAGTTTCGTTAAATAACTTAGAGAGAGAATTGGCACGTGTCGCTACGGAAGTCAATGGATCAGTAGCCATACACGTTGATAAATCGGTTGATTCCGAGTATTTGTTGAAAGTGGCCGGCATTGCCGCCAAGTTGAAACAAAAGGTGACGGTAGTTACCAAACCAGAATGACGAAAGAAGTCTCAGAACAGGAAAAGAAAGACAAACGCTTTAGTATGATCGTTTCTGCGATTGTTCATACAAGCTTATTAGTACTCCTGATCTTCTTAGTGGCCTGGCGCATGCCCGATCCACCACCGGAAGAGTATGGCATGGAGCTGAACATTGGTGTGGATGAGCAGGGCTCAGGTGATGTGGATAGCGACCTGGACGACTCTCCTGAAGAGACTGAAAACGAAACACCGCCAGAATCTGAAAATGACACTGAAGAAGTACAAGAGGAAACGGTAGATGAAACTCCAGTTGAAGAACCCGTAGAAGAGGTTGAGCCGATAACTGAACCTGTTGAAGAAGTGCAAGAGGTTGTAGAAGAGGTAACTGAGCCAGTGGAAACCCCTGCAGAAGAAGTTGTGGACCCTGTGGAGACTCAAGAGACGGAAAGTGATGTAAAGGTAGAGGAAGAAAAGAAAGAAGAAGTTAAAGAAGAGGAGAAGAAGGAAGAGGTAAAACCTGTAGAAGAAGAAAAAAAACCGGTAGAACCGAAACCTAAGCCAAAGCCTGTGGTGAACGATCGTGCTTTGTTAGGCTCGAAGAAAAGCGATACTGATTCTAAAGAAGCTGCCGCCAGTAATCAGGGCAAAACTGATGAACGTGGCCAAATGGGTAAACCTGAAGGTAAAAAGAACACCGATGGCCAGGTGCCAGGCGGAGCCGATATTGGTGTGAGCCTGAGTCTGGATGGCTGGAAGTGGGATCGTCCACCAGCTGATAAAGATGATTCTCAAATTGACGGCATCATCAAATTCAGCATTCAGGTGGATGACCGTGGCGATGTGATGTCAGTGACGAAAATGCCCGGTACGACTATCAGCGATAATAACGTGGTGGCATTCTATAAACGACAAGTAGAGAAGCTCATCTTCATCCGTACCGATAACTCAAAGGCTGCCTCAGCCATTTCAAAGGGTGAAATCACCTTTGTACTAAAGACGAAGTAAGTCGCAACTGGTCAGACCGCCCAGGTCAGACCGAAAAACTCCAAGAATTTCAAAGGACACCTTCCCCCGTAGGGAAGGTGTCCTTTAAGTTTCTATACTGGTTAAACCGACTAGCCCTAAGAAATTGATTATCATCGGTCAGACCGCCCAGGACAGACCGAAGATAAGCCTGGTTGGAATTCTACACAATAATTCTTTGGGCGTCAAGCCAGGCTTGTTTCAGTATCCCCTCAAGTATTTCCACACGCCCCTTAGCACGTCATGCTGAGCGCAGCGAAGCATCTTAATGCAGTCTGTTGTTTCCTTCTTAGATGAGATCCTTCGCTTGGCTCAGGATGACTTTCTAAACCGGTCAGCCCGAACCATTCTAAGAAATTCCAAGGTCACCTTCCTTTTAATGGAAGGTGTCCTTTTATATAAACTTGACCGGCTATAGGGCATAAAAAAACTGCCAGCGTTGCCACTGACAGTTTGATTGATTGTATGAGTTTTGACTTTGTTGTTCGAGAATGACCCTTTATGACCTTAATTAATTCGCGTTAATCAAACTTCCAGCACCACTGATGTTGGTGAAAATCTGCGGATTGCCTCGATAACGGATACTACCTGCACCACTGATGGTCACGTCCAGCAACTCTTCTGCAGTCACTCGCATGTTACCCGCACCAGATACAGTGGCATTTACCTCACGAGCCACCATATCATAGCCCTGGAAGTTGCCTGCACCTGAAATGCCCACACTAATAGCATCTGCTACACCACAAAGATTGATGTTACCTGCACCGCTAAGCTGAACTACCAGGCTGTTGAGCGACAAGCATTCCTCACTGCGAATATTGCTCGCACCGCTTAGGCGAATGCGCTGATAATCTTCAGCAGTAACATAGACGTTCAGTTGGTCTATGTTTCTTACACTACTGGTAAGTCCCAGAATCAGTTCATCGCCAGAAACATAGCTCTCGATAATGGGCATCAGTTCTTCATGGGTTTCAATGACCACACCATGTTCCAAATCCTGACTGATGTAAATATTAGCTGGCAAGCTCGAATCGATGGCTGTAAAGTGAGTAACTGCTCGGGTTTCTCTCACTATCGGACCATTCGCATCAATGCCGTTTTCGTGACAAGCGCCTATGATTAAAGTAAGCGCCAGTAAAGGGAATAAAATTTTGAGTTTCATCTTTCTAAAAATTAAATGTTGTTGACCTTGTTGTATTGATGTGACGCACAACAATACAAGCACACGTAGGCAGGCTTGAAATATTTTTTAGAATGGGAGAGTGGCTTGAGCGCAGAAGCCCTCTGATTGAGGCCGCTTAATAAAGCCCCAATTCTCGCCTGAGTACTGAGTCTGCCAAGCTGTTTTTACCCCAATAAGGACTCCTGAGGGTGTTTGTAAGAATGGCTGTGGTAGTCAAGGAACCATCTCTTCCTTCACCAGATGTTTCTTCCCAACCAATGATTTTATGCGGTAAATTATTTTCAAAAGTAATTTCCAGTACCCGGTTAAAGCCCTGATAATCCAGTCTGTATTTGGTCTGATTCGCTCCCGAAACAGGTGTTAAACTGGCTTTAACAGTCTCGACCTTAGTGTCTCTATGTCTGAGTCTGAGGAACTGCATACCGGGTATCATCTTGATCGTGCCTTTAGGTAAGTCTTCCGGATTAAGTCTGATCTGGTTCCATACTTCATCCTCCAGTAGGGCAGTCTCCAACGAAAACTGATCGTCACCTTCACGCATAAAATAAGAATGAAGCAGTCCTTCATACCTGTTTCCCCTTAGGTTGAGTTGAGAGTAGCTGTGCCCACACCATTCCTGTGCAGAGGTAGATACCTTGAGACTGGGCGATGCACTGGCTATGGGCGTAAACACAGAGGTCATGAGGGAATAAGGGTATACGCCAGTCCAGAATTTCTTAGTAGCGTTGAGCTTCAGTACTGATTCCACCATGTCTTTAGGCCCACCTTCATACTTCACCTGCTGGTCGGACAGAAAGTCTTCTGTAACGAATATAAGCACAGCATCACCTTCACGAATTTCTCCGTAACGGGCTTGTTGTAAGGTGTAGCGGTTCAATTCGGCTGTACCGCTATACCAATAGTCTTTCCAGGCCTGGTCCAGGTCTCTGGCTGGCTTTGGAGCTGATTTAGCGCTGGAGTTTGCATTCTCACAACTGGAAAAATTGATTAGAGCAAGGAGTGCTATGAGAAGGAGGGGATGCTTGACATTCATAATGTGAAGGTTTATTGTCTACCAGACCGTTATTGTTCACAAAACTAAACCCAAATTTCTGATGATTTAGCATGAGACAAATCAATTGGTTATAAGGTCTTCTCTAAGACTTTATAAAATGCCTTATGTTTTCTGTTCATACAGTTAAAACCAGCAGCAGTGCCCAATGAAATGAATGGATCAATTATCTTCGCGGCATGACCTATCAGGAAGCTACAGACTTTCTTTTTTCAGCATTGCCCATGTACCAGCGAGTGGGCAAAAAGGCACTCAAGATAGACTTAAATAATATTTTGAGGCTATGTGAATCATTGGGTAATCCACAAGAGCAATTTAAGACCGTGCATGTGGCGGGTACCAATGGAAAAGGCAGCAGCAGCCATATGCTGGCAAGTGTGCTGCAAGAGGCAGGCTATAAAACCGGATTGTACACTTCTCCACATTTAAAGAGCTTCACCGAGCGCATTAGAATTGACGGAAGCGCCATTTCAGAAACAGGTGTAGTCGACTTTGTTGAAAACCATAAACAGGTCATTAAAGACATTCAACCTTCATTTTTTGAGATGACCGTGGCCATGGCCTTTGAGCATTTCGCCAAAGAGCAAGTAGACATAGCGGTGATAGAAGTGGGGCTAGGGGGTAGGCTGGACTCTACCAACATCATCACCCCGGAAGTATCACTCATTACCAACATTGGCTTGGACCATACCGATATCTTAGGTGATACATTGGCCGAGATTGCTTATGAAAAAGCAGGCATCATTAAAGCAGGCATTCCCGTGGCCATAGGCACCTGGCAAGAAGAAACCGTACCAGTTTTTGAAAAGCTGGCCAAAGAACGTAACACGAACTTGTACCATGCCGACAGGCCCGGAGAAGGTGCTGAGAATTTAACCCTTGACCTCAAGGGAGACTACCAGCTAAAGAACTTGCCAGGAGTACTCAAAGCAATAGAGTTATTGCAGAATTTGGGCTGGTCAATTTCTGCTGAACAGCTAAAGTCAGGTTTAAATAGTGTAGTAAAGAATACCGGCCTGAAGGGCAGGTGGCAAGTGCTCAATTTGCAACCTATAACCATTTGTGACACTGGGCATAATATAGACGGAGTTAAAGTATTAATTGAACAAATGAAAACTTTAACATATGAACATTTATATCTGGTTTTAGGCTTTGTCGATGATAAGCTGGTTGAAGAGATATTGGCGCTATTTCCCAAAAAGGCCCATTACATTTTCTGCCAATCGAAAGTGCCACGTGCCATGCCTCTTGATACCCTGCGCACGCATGCCGAAAACCTTGGTATTGAAGGCGATTACATTGCCGATGTGAATGAGGCAGTAGCTGTGGCCAGAACAACTGCAACTGAAAATGATATGGTATTCATAGGAGGTAGTACCTTTGTTGTAGCAGAATTGAATGATCTGTAAAAATGAGTCGACAGAAACTTTTGCGCTTTGAGGCACTTAAAACGGTGCCAAATGTATTGGAGGAGGTTGACCCAGTTTGCAAAGAGCTGAAAGGAAACTGGCAGTCGACATTTTTTAAAAATGATCATCCCATCACTCTGGAGCTAGGTTGTGGAAGAGGAGAGTACACCATTGGTTTGGCCAAGGTTTTCCCTCAGAGGAATTTTATCGGTATAGATGTAAAAGGTGATCGTCTTTGGATAGGAAGCCAGCAAGCCATAACAGAGAATTTGCAAAACGTAGCTTTTCTGCGGGCGCTGGTTCAAAATGTAAATGATGTTTTCAGTAATGGCGAAGTAGATGCCATTTGGATCACTTTTCCAGATCCAAGGCCCAAGGGCAGAGACATTAAAAGAAGGTTGACCTCACCCAGGTTTTTGGATTCCTATAAGCAATTGCTAAAGCCAGGGGGAATGATTCATTTCAAAACCGATAATATGCCACTTTTCAAGTACACGCTTGAGGTATTGGCAGAAAGAACGGATATTAAGGACCTGGAATCTACTACTAACTTGTACCAATCTGTTTTCATGGATGAACATCATGGAATAAAGACCAATTTTGAACAGAAGTTCTATGACCTGGGTGAAAACATCAAATACATGAAATTCAGATTCGATTCATGAGCCGACCCTACGCTATCGATAAAGAACTGCAGTGGCTTACCGCCATTTACCTTGTGTTTACAGCTCTGCTCATTGCTGTTACCAACCATGGCGATGTTGTGCTTTGGATCAATGCCCGCCATACCGTCCAAGGCGACTTTTTCTTTAAATACTGGACCTTTCTGGGCGATGGCGTTCTTTTAGGAGCTGTGGCACTCTATTTCCTCTGTACACACCTGTTTCGCTTTTATTTCATGCTCATCGCCATTGCCTTGCAAACAGTTTTGGTGCACATATTCAAACAGTGGCTTTATGCAGGCGAGCCTCGGCCTAAGGTGTTTTTTAGTGAAATAGCAGATCAGCTCAACTATGTAGAAGGAGTGACCACCCGGGGCTATGACAGTTTTCCTTCAGGCCATACTGCTTCTGCCTTTACTTTGGCCTTCGTGCTTATTTGGGTAGTGCGCAAACCCTGGCAGCGAGTTTTGTTTTTGTCAGCAGCCATACTAGTGGGTGTTTCACGCATCTACATCCTGCAGCACTTTGCCAGAGATGTCTTCTTCGGCAGTGTTTTTGGCATTATAGCAGTAATTTTGGCCTGGTTTATCATTAAGGGAAAAGCCTGGTCACCCAAGCTTCAGAAGGGGCTTTTGAATAGAAAAGCCTGATTTAGGGTTTTGGGTTTCCCCATTTCATAATCAGGGTGGTAGGATTCTCAAACGTGTCGCGTGCTTCAGTATGATACACCACGCCAGGTATCAGTTCCAGCTCTTCACGGTATTCGGTGCGCGAAATGATGTATCCGCTTTCTTTGGCCATCACCATTTCACCAATCCTATCAAGTCTATCGGTACGCTTTATCTGTTTTTGTAGCTCGAATACAAAGGCTGCATTCAGTCGCTTATAAGAAATGATTTCAACTGAAGTGTCCATTGATGGCAGGGTTTTCCTCACTGGGCTTATCTCATCTACCTTAGGGTAAATCAGGTGAAAGAAGAGCAGGGTAGTGATGATCCATCCAGACATCAAGGTGATCAATAGTCGAGATATTGATTTTTTGTACCAGAAATAGAAACCTAACAATCCGGCAGCGAAAATCACCCAGAAGTAATCGCCCAAACCTGCCAATGCTTCCAGGGCAGGGTCGGCTTGCAGGCCAAAGCGTATGCCTAATGGGAAAGCCAGCAAGAGCAATAAATAAGGTGCCAGGCCAAATAGATTAGCCCGTTTGCTGAACCAGCGGTCGTCAATTTGTGCCAGATAATGTCCAAGAATCACGGCCAGCATTGGGTAGCTGGGCACGGTATAGTTGGGCAGCTTGGTGCTGCTTATAGCAAAGAAGATAACAATAACACTAACGGCTGTCAGGCAAAAGAGAATGGAATCTTCTTTCCGGCTTTTGAAGGCATACTTAACTGACTGAAAGATAAAAGGCACAAAGGTGAGCATGCCCAGAATGAATACATAGCCAAAGCTGACCAGGAAAATGGCATCATGCCCCTCCATGGGGTCAGAGAAGCGGCTGAAATTATGCTTGAAAAAGAATTCGTTGGTCCAGAGGCCATCGGTTTGCTGATGCACCTGCCAATACCAGGGCAGGGCAATGAGCAAGGAGAGGAGCACTCCTCCAAACGGTTGTAAGCGCCAAATCGTAGCCCACTTCAAGTCTTTTTTAAATAGGAGGAAAAGCAGAGCAGTCAACCCTGACAAGCCCAGGGCAATGGGGCCTTTTACCAGCAGGCCACAGCCTATTGAGAAATAAAAGGCGAACAACTGCCAGCGGCTGTTGCTATGGTATGCCTCAAAAAAGGACACAAAACCCCAGGTGAGAAAGAAGATGAGGTAGGGATCGGGTACCGACATGTGCATCTGCAAGGCAAAATGCAATGAGCCAATCAGCCCCAAGGCGGAATAAATGGCCGTTTTAATGCCCAGGTGTCTTCTGGCAAACAGGAAAACCATGAGAATGGTAAGTACTCCGGCCACAGAAGAGAAAAACCTGGCTCCAAAAGCATTAACACCAAAGAGTTTGTAGCCAGCCACCATGAAGTAGTAGTGCAGGGGAGGCTTATCTGTGCGAAGTTCATAATTAAAGTAGGGCACTACATAGTTGCCACTCTCCAGCATTTCGCGGGCAGCTTCTGCATTTTTAGCCTCGTCAAGGGCATACACGTCTAGTCCGCCTATGTTGGCAAAAGAGACCGCCACAGCCAGCGCTATAATAAAGAGAAGGGTACCCTTTGAATTCATTTGGGCACAAAGCTAGCAAAGAAGTCAGAAGACCGAAGTGATTTTTTATTCTTACTCCGGTCTTCCGTCTTCCGACTTCGGTCTTCATTAGGTAATTGACCCATAACTCGTTTAATTTGCAGCCAGATTCGAAAAACATGAAGCTTTCAGTAGTTGTAACCGTCTATAACGAAGAGGAAAATGTCATCCCATTGTGCCAAAAAGAGTATGAGGCACTTGAGGGTATTGATTATGAGTTGATATTGGTTGACGATGGGTCGACAGACGATACCGTAAAGAATGCTAAATCTGTGGCTAATGATCGTACTAAGCTGCTGATATTCAATAAGAACTATGGTCAGAGTACCGCCATGTCTGCTGGTATTGATGCCGCTGAAGGTGAGTACATAGTGACAATGGACGGTGACTTGCAAAATGACCCGGCCGACATCCCAAAAATGATGGCCAAACTGGAAGAAAGCGGTATGGATGTAGTGGCAGGAGTAAGGGCCAACCGCAAGGATGGTTTTGTGCTGAGGAAATTCCCATCTAAAATCGCCAACTGGATCATTCGCAACATCACCGATGTACGCCTGAGCGACTATGGCTGCTCATTGAGAATCTACCGGTCCGACATTGCCAAAAACCTTGGGCTTTATGGTGAATTGCACCGTTTCATTCCCGTACTGGCCAAGTTGCAAGGTGCCCAAATGACTGAGGTAGATGTAAACCACCATGCCCGTATCCACGGAGAGTCTAAGTACGGTATCAACCGTACCTTCAAGGTAATGGCCGATTTGCTGCTGATGATCTTCTTTCAGAAGTACTTCCGCAGGCCCATGCACCTCTTTGGTGGACTGGGCATCATCACCTTCATCGTAGGTTTCTTAATAGACCTCTATCTGGTTGTTTTCAAATTCGTGACCGGTGCCGATATTTGGGGAAGACCGCTGCTGCTTTTGGGCAGTATTCTCATCCTGGCAGGTATTCAATTCATCACAGTAGGCATTATAGCCGAACTGATGATGCGTACTTATTTTGAGTCTCAAAACAAGAAGACTTATCGACTGAAGGAAACGTTCGTTGGAGAAAAGTAAGCTCAAAAAACGTCTGAAGCTGGTCATTCAGCTGCTGGTGGCTGTTCTGGCCATCTATCTGGTTACCCGGCAGATCAATCTGGAAGAATTTAAAAAGCAGCTATTATCAGTAAAGCCTCTCTGGCTATTGCTGGCAGTTCTGGCTTTCAATGCCTCCAAAATTCTGAGTGCATTCCGGCTCAACTACTTCTTTAGGGCACTGGACCTGAAACTGAGTGAAAGCTATAATCTCAAACTCTACTATCTGGGCATGCTCTATAATCAAGTTTTCCCTGGTGGCATAGGCGGTGATGGCTACAAGGTCTACCTGCTTAATAAACTCTACCAAAGCCCGATAAAGGGCCTGGTTGCTGCTACTTTGATAGATCGCATCAGTGGAGTAGTGGCCTTGGGCTTTCTGGCCCTGGCTACCGCACTCCTGGGCAATACTGACACTATTTTAGAAGGCTATGGCTTTTTACTTTGGGTGGGGCTCATGCTTGCTTATCCGGCCTATTACGTGCTGGTTCACTACGTTTTTCCCACCTACAAGAAGGTAAACCACATCACCAATCTACAAGCCATAGGCGTACAAGCCTTGCAATTACTCTGTGTCTGGTTGCTTTTACATAGCCTGGGAGTAAGCAGTGGTTATTTCGATTATTTCACCCTTTTCCTTATCTCGTCAGTCGCGGCAGCTTTGCCTATTTCTGCTCCAGGAGGCTTAGGAGTGAGAGAGTTTGTGATGGTGAACGGGGCTGGCTTGCTCGCTATAGATCTCAATGCCGCAGTGGCCGTAGCTAGTCTTTTCTTTATCATTACCCTGCTCAGCTCTTTAATTGGGGGCTTCTTTGTGAGAAGTTTCAAGAAAACAGTGGAGTGAAAAGACCAGACAAAATTGTGTTGACTGCAGATTCTCTCTTAGTTTAGCACAATATTATTTTTGTCATGTATAGAGTTCTGTTCATTATTGCCACACTGGTCTTTTCAGTCCAGGTATCAAACGCACAAATTTCAATCAAAAAACTCGTCAAGGAGCACAAAAAGGCCATAAAGCCTTTCAAAGCCTGGGATGAGATGGAAGACAAGGCATTCAAAGCCAATGGCCCCATGACCATGGGAGACGTTACTGCGGATCTATTCATTACCATGAGTATGAATGCTCTTAGAGTAGAAACTACAGTAATGGGCGTGTCATTTTTTCAAATAACGACCGATACATTAGAATGGAGTTATCAGCCGATAGAGCAAAAATTTGAGTTTGAACTGCCTGAAGATCAAGGCATAGAAGAGTCAAATCCCTTTGCTAAACAGGAGAATCAATTTTTGAATTCGTTGGATGAAGGCTTTAAAGCATTGTCAGTTTCAGAAGTACAACTGGATTCCGTAGCTGCTTACAAAGTAGACACCCAGTTGAACGAAGAGACACGGACTTTCTATTTTTCACCAACCAGTTTCTATTTATTGGGGCATGAAATAGCGGGTGAAACCGAATATTATTTCAACCATAAAGAAATTGAAGGATGGCTTTGGCCTACCGCTATCGTTAGCGAGAATGACGGTAACTTTGAGGTTTTTCGCTTAAACAATATCGAAATCATTGATGAGGTAGATCCTGCCTTGTTTGAAATGAGTGAAGAAGCGAAAGCACAATATACGCTGTTTTTGAAAGAACAAAATGAGCCAGAGCCAGAAGCAGCAGGCTCTTTTGAGACATTATACAGCCAGGCAGAAACCTTTTATGAGCAAGGTGAATTACAAAAAGCTTTAGAAAAATTTGATGAGGCCATCGCCATCAACCCCAGTAGCAGTGATGCTTTTAATGTGAGAGGTTTGGTGAAGTCAGATTTGAATGATGAATATGGAGCCATTGCAGACTTTGAACGATCGCTGGATTTGGAGCCACAGAATGCAGCACCATATAGCAACAAAGGGCTGTCAAAATACTATTTAGGCGATTATGATAACGCCATTAAGGATTTTGAGAAGGCTATTTCCATGGATTCTACAAGAAGTGTATTTTTCTCGAACCTTGGGCTGACCTATATGGAAAAGTCTGAATGGCAAAACATGTTTGTCAATTTTAACAAAGCCATTTCTTTAGATTCCGAAGAGCCTTATTACTATTATTATCGAGGGCTGGCCAAAGCAGAATTGGAAGACTATAAAGGGGCTATAGACGATTATGATAAAGCAGCGGAAGAGCTCAGTTTCCCCGATCTTTTTAATTATCGAGGTGTGTCTTATTCGTATTTAGACGAAAATGAACCCGCTGCCAAAAATTTTAAGAAAGCCATGGAGTTGACACCCGATAACGTGCAATACCAGGTAAACTATGCCAATTCGGTGAGAGGGATGGGGCAATACAGAGAGGCCATAGATATTTACAGCCGTGTATTGGAAGCCGACTCTACCTGGACTTCTACTTACTATTACAGAGGCCTGGTTTATTTCGACCTTGAAAACTATGACAGCGCCCTGATGGACTTTAATACTGCATCGAGCTACGCTACAGACAATGCGCTATTCTATGACTATAAGGCCTACACTAAAGAAAAACTAGGAGACCTGAAGGGAGCGATCGAAGACTTTGGACAATCCCTGAAACTGCAGGAAGATTCAAATATCTATTATAGAAGAGGCCTAGTGAAGCTTGAGTTAAAAGACAAGAAAAGCGCCTGCCTTGATTTTAAAAGTGCGAATGACCTGAATGATGAGAATGGTAAAAAGGCCTTTGAAGAGCACTGTAAGCTAGAATAGTCAACTGCGGTGCCACCAGGCCCACAACATAAGTAGAGGATGTATCAAAATGAGTCTGGCCCAAGCCACCCAGGCCGGCACACAAAGTCCATCGTGCATACAGCCGCCCTCTTGTATAAAGTAGACATGAGAAGGGATAAAGGCAACCAACATGGCAATGATGCCCATTGTGGCCCATTTTCTGGTAGGTTTTAGCAGTACCCCAATACCCAAAGCGATTTCTATCACTCCGGATAGCCAGTTGATCTCAAAAGAGAAATCATGGAGATACTCAGGAATTAGAGGATAGTAAAAGTCCGGATCTCTGAAATGGTTATAACCAGCAAAGGCATAAAAACCAGCCATAAGCAGGAGAGAGGCAGGCTTGATTTTCGCGATGCGTTGCTTCCACGTCATAGAGAACCAACCCAGAATATAGAATGATGTTTAGTTGCTGATCAGTTCGTACACCCAGGGAATGTTTCTAAAGCTGATTCTCACAATTCTATGCTCTTTGGGGTCTATGTACATGTTTTGTTCCGCAGCTCCACCAGAAAGCTCCAGCTTCAATGCTTCAACCGTTTCACCCATTACTTCCAGCTTTTCAGTACCAGTTACCTTAGCGTTAATGTTCTGAATTTTGCCATCCATGCTATTGAACTGAGGGTAGGTAAAAGTACTCCCAACAGCCAGGTCCTTATAAAACGGACTCAATACAAAGCTCATAAAGCGCATTTTAGTATCGTTTGGCAGCGTTTGTGTCAAGGATATGGCTGGTATACCCGGCCTTTTCGGCATATGTGCATAGCCTGTTACCTGGTTGTCTTCCCAATGGGCCTTACATTCAATAGGCAGACCTGATAGCCTACCGGTGATCAGTACAGAGTCGGGCCTCAGTGTTTCGGCATTGGCATAGCAGAAGATGTCCTCCTTGAAATTGGGCACATGAGATTGCTCACTCAGGAAATACTGCTCGCCCATTTTCTTAATTCCCCAAATACTGTAACCCACAGAATCGCCATTCACAGACATTCTAAAGGTCCATTGATGCTCATCTGCAATCAAGCTGCTGTCCCAGTCCTGTGCACTAAGCGAGCTGGCAACCAATAAACAGGTTGCTATCACTATGCCTCTAAACATGGCTTATTAATACTTTAAAAGACTCACGGTGCCTTTACCCAACTCAGATATAGTAACCATGTAGATGTTACCATACTCTTTCTCTGATAGCTGTTTGAATCGGTCCTCACCAATCAGGTTGTTGGTTACAAAAGGAGTAGTGTTGCTATGCCCCGAAATCACAATGGTGCCTCCCTTATGCTTTTCCATGATCTCTTTCAGGAAATCCATGCTTCTGGGATCATACTTGTTCACCTCCATGTTCAGCGCTGCGGCAAGAGGAGCTACCGTATTCTGAGTGCGTTTGTAGGGCGTTGAGTAAATGGCAGTTACACCAGCTTCAGCAAACAGTGCCTGGAATTTTTCAGCACGTGCTTCACCTTCAGCGGTCAAACCCGGGTTGCGGGTGCCATCATCAGCCTTTTCAGCATGTCTGATTAGAATAAATGTGGTAAGATCTGACTGTGCCTGGCCATAGGCCGCTGTGCAAGTGAGGAAAAAAATTAGCAGAAACGCTCTCATATTGTTCGTTTTAAGCGATCAAGATAAGAAGAAAAGCATTCGCCCACCCAGGCTTAATGATGGTTGGTTGAAACATGGGTGAAATCGCAACAATTAACCAGGTTTATAGATCGGACAGGCAGGTTATGTCTGGAACAGAAGTCCTATAGTCTTATCCGGGTTATAGCGTATCGTCTATCTCCAGCGCCTCCAGAATGTCCATCATTTCGTCAAAGTCGCGCAAGCCAGGGCTTATTTCCTCGCCACCTTGCAAGGCAACGCCTTTAATAGCGGTTTGGCTAAGGCCTTCAACACTTCCTGCATCAAAACCATAGGCCAAAACCAGCTTGTACTGTGCAGCCAGGGCCAGAATATCTGGACTTACCTGGCCTTCATAGATAGACTCTATGAGGAAATAATCTACCCGATCTTTGAGCGAAGCAAGCAATGGCTCAGTAATCATGGTTATATCCATCTTCAATATTACCGGCAACCCCAGCTCAGCCGCAGCCGCTACTTGTGCCGGACTGGCCACTTGTATGGCATCCAACTCATATTGAGCCGCGTTTACAGTACTGCTAGCATCCAGTTCGCCTACATAAGCCACGCCAGACAACCAGCCTTTTATCTCTTTAAATTTCTCAGGGTCAGTATAGTTAGCACCATTGGGGTCAATAGAAAAACCGAGTTGGTCTACTTCCATTCCGCTACAATATCTGGCATCGCTCAGGTTGGTAATGCCGCTTACTTTCACAAAGGTTTTTAAAGCCATAATAGACTTGGGCTATTGGTTATTAATTAAAACAATCCGTTGGGCTGGCAAATGTAAGGCAAATCGAGCTCATTTGATCATGGCTTTATCAAATTCCCCCATTCTCATTATATCGGCTTCTTCAAGACCAGAAGGGAATACTCACAAGGTGGTAAATTACCTGTCTCAACATCTGGGTGCTCAATGGGTAGACCTTGCTACCAAAAACATCGGTTACTACGATTATGACCATACCAATGAGCAGGACGACTTCTTAAAGGTGGCTGAACTGATGGTGGCTGCAGAGCACATTGTACTGGCCACACCGGTCTATTGGTACAGCATGAGCGCCCAAATGAAGACCTTTCTCGATAGGTGGTCCGACCTGGTTACCATTAGAAAAGACCTGGGCAGGGCATTGAAGGGAAAACAATTGGCCCTGGTGAGCTGCGGTAGCGGTAGTCATGCGATTGATGGCTTTGAAATGCCCATTAGAGAGACAGCCGGATATATGGATATGCAGTACATAGGACATTTTCCTACCTGGTTGGAAGATGGGGAAGATTTATCGCAGAAAACTGTGGAAAACAGGCTTAATTTGCTCGTGAAATCGATTCAAAAAAGTCTATAAAAAGTAATCCATGGCCGTAATACAGGCAAACGATCAAAGCTTCTCGCAGCAACTGGCTGACAATGAGAAAGTAGTGGTAAAATACTATGCAGGCTGGTGCGGAAGCTGTCGCCTTTTTGCCCCTAAGTTCAAGAGATTAAGTGCAGAAGATCATTTTGAAAACATCGCCTTCCTTGATGTAAATGCAGAAACGAGTCCCGATGCCAGAAATGCCGGTGAGGTCAAAAACCTGCCCACTTTTGCCATTTTTAAGAATGGCACATTAGTAGAATCGTTGGCTTCCAGCAAAGAGGACCAGGTGGTTGAACTCATTCAAAAACTGAACAACTAATCTGAATGAAAATACCAGTCATTAAAAAGATGGTTGAGAACATCCCGTTGGAGGCTTTGCTACAAGCAGAACAGGACTTGATGGATGAAAAACCCTTACAAATTGAGGTAGAAGGAGAGGATGAAGGGGAGCAGCTTACCCACGTGTTTGCCGCCATTTTCATACTACAGGAAATGACCCAAAATAACACACCATTCAAGCAGGCGCTCAGGCTGTACACCCAAAAAGTGCGCGAAAGCATAAGCTAATGCTCCTTTTAATGCATAGCTCAGTCATAAGTCAATAACTCATTCTGTCAGTTTAGCATCAATTAATGCTTCAAAAAGGCACCATTGTGCCTCATTTAGCGTTATATTTGTGCTGGTTCAAAGAATGAGATTGGTGTAGGTTGTTAACCTTGGTATTCATTCAATCATGATCAAAAAACTTTCATTTCTAGGTCTGTTTTTTCTACTCGTAGCCTCGTGTACCAGCGAAGGTGGCAATACAGAACCTGCCCTTGACCCAAATATTGGAGAATCATACTTCTTTTTGAGAGAGGGCAAATTCAGAGAATATGCGGTTTATGAAATCCGATACCGGGCGGTCGATATCAGTGATACCTTGCGATATGAATTGCGCGAAGAAGTGAAAGAGTCTTTCACGAATAGAAATGGTGATATTTCGCATCTCATACATAGACTTATCAGGCAAAACGACACAGAAGCCTGGGTATTAGACTCTATTTGGTCGGCAAGGATAATTGAACAACAGGCCATTTCTGTTGAAAACAATGTGCCCTTTCTGAAAATCGAATTTCCCCCAGTGACAGAAAGGAAATGGGACGGCAATCGCTACAATGGTCGCAATGAAGACCTTTACGATGTGATCACCTTTAGCCCCGAACAAGACGAATTAAACAACACCACTTTTCGCGTACCACCCCTGGTAGGAGAGAATAGTGTGACTCCGGTTTTTACGGAAGTGTTGGTCATAGAACAACAAGCATTTCAAGACGATCAGGACGGCACCCTTGAACACCCCGTAACGGAGCGTGATTTCAGAACAGAAGTGTATAAAGACAGCACAGGGCTGGTATACCGAATGTACAATGTGGTGCAAATGTGCACGCGTCCCGATTGTGTAGGGCAGGGCATTGTGCAAACAGGCAGGTTTTACCGCGAAGTATTAATCAACGAAGGCACCATTGATGACTAGGAGAGCAATTCTCCTGTCAATAAGCCTAACCTGGCTATGCGCCCTCATGCAGGCGCAAGATCGTTACATGGTCTTTTTCGCTGATAAGTCCGGTAGTCCTTTTTCCATAGATAATCCATCTGCCTTTCTTTCCCAACGGGCCATTGACAGACGTACACGGCAAGGCCTCACCATCAACTCAGAAGATTTACCGGTAGTAGCGGCTTATGTAGACGCCCTGGCCATCCTGGGGGCCGAACCCTTTTATCGCACCAAATGGTTCAATGCTGTGCTAGTGCAAATGGACAATGGCCTGGTTGCAGATGTATTGGCACTTGACTTTGTTGACCGGGTAGAATATGTGGCTCCCGGTGCCACATTGAGCGATGGGCTGCCTGGCGGTGATGGCATGGCAGGTATGAGTGAAGATGTGGGGGAAACTGACTTTCAAAATCAGATGCTGGGCATCGACAGAATGCATGCTGATGGATATAGGGGAGAAGGGCTGCTCATTGGTGTATTTGACGAAGGTTTTAACAACCTCACAAGCATTTCGGCCTTCGATCACCTCCATTCTGATAACCGCTTACTCTACACCTTTGACTTCACCCACAACGAAGCAAATGTAGAGAATACAGAATTTAACCATGGTACACGGGTGCTGTCTGTCCTGGCAGCAGACGCACCGGGCGAATATACCGGCACTGCTCCTGGTGCAAGTTACATTCTGGCCATTACTGAGGACCAGGGCGAATACAGAATTGAAGAGTATAACTGGCTTTTTGCTGCTGAAATGGCCGATTCTGCGGGAGTAGACATTATCAACACCTCTTTGGGCTATAATGTCTTTACCGACCCCAGTATGGACTATACTCAAGCGCAAATGGACGGTCAGACTACGGTCATCACCAAGGCGGCCAACCTGGCAGCGGCTCGCGGCATATTACTCCTCACTAGCGCGGGTAATACCGGCAATAGCCTGGACTGGTCCATCATCAGAGCACCGGCAGATAGCCCTAATATTCTGGCGGTAGGAGGGCTCAATAGCATTGGCGACAGGGCACGCATTAGTAGTACAGGCCCCACAGCTGATGGCAGAATTAAGCCCGATGTGATGGCACTGGGCATTGCCACGGCAGTCATCACCACCGACAATGCCGTAACCTTTAGCGATGGTACTTCTTTCGCTTCACCTTTGGTGGCAGGTTTGGCCGCAGGTGTATGGCAGGCCAACCCTGAGCTAACGGCTGCTCAAATGCTCAACCTTATCAGGCAAAGTGCCGACAATTTCAATAGCCCTGATAATGAAATAGGCTACGGTACTCCCAGCTATGTAACTGCCATTCGCATAGCCGATGAGATTGATTTACCCAAAGCTGCGCAGCTCACAGCCTATCCTAACCCCATTCAAGATGATATCGTCACTCTGGCCTTCGATGATGCCTTTATTGGTCAAACCGTGCAGATAGAGGCCTACAATGCCAATGGAGTGTTCGTTAATAGTTTTGAGTTGAACCCAAGCGAACGTGATAATAGAATTAGCATCAACCTGGGGCCCATTCCCGCTGGTGTTTACCTTTTGCGCATAGCCACACCGGGAAGCATCACCACAAGGCGCATTCTTAAATATTAGATATCAATACTCTCCACGGAGCTACTATCTTTGTGATATGAATTCACCCGTTGTAGCGCCTTCCGTTTTGGCAGCAGACTTTGCCAACCTTCAAAGAGATGTGGAAATGCTGAATGACAGTCAGGCCGACTGGATACACATCGACATTATGGATGGCCTGTTTGTGCCCAATATCTCCTTTGGTTTTCCGGTTTGTGAAGCCATCAACCGGCACGCAAAAAAGCCGCTGGACGTTCATCTTATGATTGAGAAGCCAGAGCGCTACCTGGAAGCTTTCAAAAGGGCAGGGGCTGAAGTGATTTCGGTACACTATGAAGCTTGCAATCACCTGCACCGCACATTGCAAGAGATCAAGGCATTGGACTGCCAGGCAGGCGTGGCCATTAACCCGCATACACCTGTTAGCTTACTGGAAGACACCATCATGGACATCGACCTGGTTTGCATCATGTCTGTCAACCCTGGTTTTGGCGGCCAATCCTTTATTCCCAATACCTACCAAAAGGTGCAAGACCTGAAAGCCCTGATCCAAAGGAAAGGGGCGGGCACGCTTATCGAAATTGACGGGGGGGTAAACGCAGACAATGCACCCAAACTGATGCAAGCCGGTGCGGATGTGTTGGTGGCTGGCAGCTTCGTTTTCAAAGCAGAAGACCCCAAAGCTACCATTGCAGGGTTAAAATCTATCTAGGCTACTCCAAACGCTGCTTTGATGGCAGCCACATTCTTTTTGCTATTGCCAATGAAAATGGCACCGTCTATGAGAAAAACAGGCCTTTTCAAAAAGGTGTATTCCTGCAGAATGTATTGGCGATAGTCGGCCTCATTGAGTTCCATTTCATTCAAGCCCATAGACCGGTACTTCATGGCCACCCGACTGAAGAGTGCTTCATAAGAACCAGCCAGGGCTTTCATATCATCAATTTGTGATTCAGTTATCGCTGTGGTTTTAATGTCCTGCTTTTCGAAGCCCTCCAGAGGCAGTTCAGACATAATTCTCTTACAGGTGGTACAACTAGATAGGTAGTAGACTTTGTTCATTTTTGGTACATGATTTGTAATAGTTGTCTTAAAGCATACAGAAATGAGGGCCGTTTATCATATTTGGCCCTGATTCCCTTGTATATATTAAGGAGATCACTTTTTTTGTATGCTCAATTTTAACCGCTAAACTACAAAAGAGGAGAAAACACGATGAGAAATTTATCAAAAGCTATACTTGCTACCGTGATGTTGGCATTTGTATCTGTGAACGTAGCCCAGGCTCAGGATTTCACAGACGAGGACATTAAGGATTATGCAGTAATATTGATGGCTCAAAAATCAATTACTGATAAAATCAGCCCATACGTGAATGGTTTGATAGAAAAGCAGGATGGAATCGATGGAAACCGCTATGCTGAACTGGATGCTGCTGCGAAAGGTGATGTTGCGAAACTCCCTGGTGATGCAACTGATTTTGAGAAGCAATTCTACGGAATGATCCAAAAAAGAGTAGATTCACGTAAGAAAGGTGCTGGTACTGTGGTAAACACACTGGCCAAGTATTCTTTAGGTGCTAAAAAGTACAACGCCATCAAGAAAGCCTACAGAGGCGGAGGAGATGTGAAGGCGAAAGTAGACGGCATTATGGCCGCAATGAGCGCGTAACCTTAATCAACCTTAACATACTAAATGAAAACCTCGGCTTTTTAGTCGGGGTTTTTTGTTGGTGAATAGTAATAAACTGGATAGTTTGCCATTGTATAATAAAGAGGCTTAACACAATTGAAAAAACTCCTGTTCTTGATGTTCATTCTGGCTGCACTGGTAATGGTGCCAGAGCAAGCCGATGCTCAGCTTTTTAAAAAGAAAGACAAAGCTAAAAAGGAGAAAACGAAGAAGTCTAAGAAAAAGAAAGGGGATGATCAGTATCAGGGTTTTGCCCCACCCAAAGCCTTAACTCCGGAAGAGCAACGGGCGGCCATGATCTCACCCCTGCGTAAATTCCTTAATCAGTTTAATTTAAGTCTGGAGAAAGGCTACGGCTTTTTCTCCTACCAAAATGCCATTACGGGCGCAGCTGCCGTTCGCAACCCTTCCGGCAACGACTTATACCTTGTGCCTGGCAATGTGAGTCCAGGTGCTGGCCCAGTCAGCGTATATCGCAATTGGCTCACCGATTTGAGGCAAACAGAAATAGCAAGAGTAGATGATGATGCTGAGATCGTAAGTGGTGATGCTAGTAACCTTGTTTATCGCAATAGCGGCCGTCTGAACCCTTTGACCTTAAGATTGTCCTTCTCATTGAGAAAAGTGGATAAGCAGCACCTGAAGCGCTCTGGAGAGCGTATTATGACAGATGATGAGCTCTTGCGTGTAGGAGTAGGAATTAGCACCGGCAAAATCAAGTTTAAGAATGATGCCAGTACCCAGGATGTATCGGGCCGCTTAGGCGATTACAGGCTACCTCTGACCAAGATTTCTACCACCAAAATGTTCGGGTCTATTTCAGTTAATACCTATCAATATGGAGAGCTGAGTTTGCTAGCCGATGTGTCTGCTGGTGTATGGAAAACCCGCTCGCAGGATGTAAATCAAGACTTTGCTACCTATGATCCATTTATCAACATAGGGCTCATCTTCGAAAAGCGAGTTTCAAAGTATTTTAAAGTCTATATCAGGCCCTCCTTCGAGTTGCGCACTTATACCATGGCAGATGATGCCATTTCAGTACCTCACAAGTTTTCAATTTTCACCATAGACATAGGCGCATTGATCAAATACCCTGTGTACCCAAGAAATAAGTATAAAGCTCACAGAGTACAGATGGAGCATGTTTTCAATGGTAAAATCTATCGTGGAAGGTCCATTTTTCAGCGCCAAAATCCCCGTATTGGTCAGCATGGATTATCCCGAAAAGAAAAGGTCAGAATAGGCGGTAACACCGGTAATTAGAGGGTGCCAAATCGGATTAATTTTAGTATCTTGCTGCCTTAATATTTCAAGTACTTTTTAGCGCTTTATGGCAGAAGGAGATAAGGAAACAATCATCCCGATTAACATAGAAGATGAGATGCGGGGTGCCTACATCGACTACTCAATGTCGGTGATCATTTCGAGAGCACTTCCAGACGTGAGAGATGGTCTGAAACCCGTTCACAGAAGGGTTTTATACGGGATGCTCGACCTCGGTGTAAATTGGAACAAACCCTATAAAAAATCAGCTAGGATCGTAGGAGAGGTGCTGGGTAAATATCACCCTCACGGAGACTCTTCAGTATATGATACCATGGTGCGTATGGCCCAGGAGTGGTCGCTGCGTTACCCATTGGTAGATGGTCAGGGAAACTTCGGTTCCGTTGATGGCGATTCACCTGCAGCCATGCGTTATACAGAGGCCCGCCTCAGACGCATCGCTGACGAAATGCTGGCAGACATCAACAAAGACACTGTTGACTTTCAGCTCAACTTTGATGACTCGCTCAAGGAGCCTACAGTACTTCCCGGAAAACTTCCATGCCTGCTGCTCAACGGTAGTTCAGGTATTGCGGTAGGTATGGCTACCAACATGGCGCCACACAACCTCACAGAGGTAGTGGATGGTACCATTGCCTATATCGAAAACCACGAGATCACCATAGAGGAGTTGATGAAGTTCATTACTGCTCCTGATTTCCCTACCGGGGGAACTATCTATGGCTATACCGGTGTGAAATCTGCCTTTGAAACGGGTAGGGGTCGTGTGGTTCTCAGAGCCCGTGCCGAAATAGAAACTACCAAGACAGGCAGAGAGCAGATCATCGTTACCGAAATTCCTTATATGGTCAACAAAGCCAGCATGATCGAGAAGACTGCTGGTTTGATCAATGAAAAGAGAATTGAGGGCATTTCTGATATTCGTGATGAGTCGGATCGTAACGGTATGCGCATTGTTTATGAGCTCAAAAAAGACGCCATAGGCAATGTAGTACTGAACAACTTGTACAAATACACGCAGCTTCAGTCTTCGTTTGGCGTAAATAATGTGGCCCTTGTAAAAGGCAGACCCTATACGCTCAACCTCAAAGACCTGATTAAGCACTATGTAGAGCACAGGCATGAGGTAGTGACCAGAAGAACCCAGTATGAGTTGAATGAGGCTGAAAAGCGTGCTCATATCCTGGAAGGTTACCTGATTGCACTGGATAACCTGGACGAAGTAATCAACCTGATCAGAAGTTCGAGAGATCCTGAGATAGCCAAAAATGGCTTGATGGAGAGCTTCAAACTGTCAGAAATTCAAGCCAAAGCCATTTTGGAGATGCGTCTGCAAAGGCTCACTGGTCTGGAAAGAGAGAAGATTCAAAAGGAGTATGACGAGCTAATGGAGCTCATTACTAAGTTGAAAGAAATCCTTGAAAAAGAGGAACTTAGAATGCAAATCATCAAGGATGAGTTAATAGAGCTGAGAGATCGTTATGGTGATGAACGCAGAACTGATATAGTTCACGCTGCTGATGATTTTAGTGCCGAAGACATGATTCCGAACGAAGAGATGGTGATCACCATTTCTCATCAGGGCTATGTGAAGCGTACCCAGCTTTCTGAGTACCGTACGCAGGGCAGAGGCGGAGTAGGTTCAAAAGGAGCCGCCACCAAAGACGATGACTTCACCGAACATCTGTTTGTAAGTATGATGCACAATTACCTGCTCATATTTACCGAAGCAGGGAAAGTGTTCTGGAAAAAAGTTTGGCAACTGCCAGAAGGATCTAAAATCTCAAAAGGGCGTCCGGTACAAAACCTGATCAACATTGAACCAGGTGATAAAGTAAGGGCAGTTATTGCCGTGCAAGACCTTAAAGATGAGGACTATATCAATAATAACTTCCTGATTATGTGTACCGCCAATGGTACCATTAAGAAGACGACATTAGAAGCATATTCACGTCCACGTACTAATGGAATAAACGCCATTACCATTAATGAAGGCGATAGATTACTGGATATTAGGCTTACAAATGGTGATAATCACATCATCATAGGTAAGCGTTCAGGAAAGGTAGTTCACTTCCATGAGAGCAATGTTAGGCCGATGGGCAGAACCGCTGCAGGTGTGAGGGCTGTAACCCTTGAGGGAGAGAGCGACCGTGTGATTGGCATGGTATGTGTAAATAGGGAAGAGGCCAACTTGTTAGTCGTGTCAGAAAAAGGATACGGCAAACGCTCACTGATAGATGACTACCGCATTACCAAAAGAGGTGGTAAGGGCGTGAAGACCATTAACATTACTGAAAAAACCGGTAACTTAGTAGCTATTAAGGAAGTAATCGATACCGATGACTTGATGATTATCAACAAATCAGGAATTACAATACGTATTTCTGTTGATGGTTTGAGAGTAATGGGGCGTGCTACTCAGGGTGTAAAAGTGATCAAACTCAGCGATACTGATGAGATATCTTCTGTTGAGAAGATCGAGAAGATGGACACTGAGGAAGAATTGGAAATTGAAGCAGGGGACGCGGAAACGCAAGACCCTGATAATAACGATAATGGTGACAACCAGAATTAAACTATAGAGACTACAATCATGAAAAAGCTATTTTTTACTGTATTCCTTTCACTACTCGTAGTGGGAGCATATGCACAGAAAAAGACACTTAAAGGTGCCCAGAAGGCCCTGAACAAAAAGGATTATGCTACAGCCATAGATTTGGCAACACAGGCTGCGGCCAATCCAGAGACTGCGAACAATCCACAGGTTTATGTGGTATTAGGAACTTCTCATATCTATCAATTCGATGCAGACAAAACCAATCTGCCAGAAGCTCAAAGTGCTTTTGATAATCTTCAAAAAGCCATTGAGTTGGGAGATGATAAATTGAAAGAGAAGATAATGGAAGCCGCCATTATGAACAACGAACAGTTAAGACTGGGCGGTGGAGAAGGGCTGATGTTTTTGCAAAACCTGCTCAATATTCAAGGCAATACCCACTTTGAAGCGGCTGAGTACGATAAGTCTTATGCCTATTTCAAGCTATCAACAGCCATCACACCAGATGACATTGTTATGGCATTTTATACGGGTTATAGTGCTTATGCAGGTGAGTTGGGAGATGAAATCCCATTAGAGTACTATACTAAAGTGCTGGAGCTCAACAAAGACTTGCCTGAAGATAGTAAGTTTGAAAGCACCAACTTTGCCTACAATGGTATCATAGATATCTACATGGCTCGCAGAGAAGACTTTGACGGTGCTCTGAAATACATCAGAATGGCCAAAGAGGATTACCCTGAAGAAACCTCTTATGATGAATTAGAGATTGATGTACTCATCAAAGCTGAAAAGATGGAAGAAGCCATTGAAGGTTTAAAGGGAGTTGTAGCCTCAGGAGATGCAACAGACTTTACTTTCTACAGACTGGCATACCTTCAGTGGAACAATGAGGAATTTGACGCGGCACTGGAATCTTGCGATAAAGCGTTGGAGCTTAACCCAACTTATTACGATGCACTGTATGTAGCGGGTTCTGTACTTTTCAACCAGGCAGCAGAAGATTTGAAAGCAGCAAACAATACTGATCCAAGTGATATAGCTGGTTATGACAAGTTCATTGCTGATGCAAAAGAAAAGTTCAAAAAGGCAATGCCATACTTTGAGAAAGGGATTGAAGTGAAGCCAGATGACATGTACTCGCTCAATCCTTTGAGTACAATCTATGATCAGTTAGAGATGGATGCCAAGAGAGATGTCATCCTTGCTAAGATTGATGAGATAGAGGCTAAGGGAGGAGAGTAAGAGATTTAGAATAGGGAGAGATGTCTCCCTTATTCTTTTGCGAGTCTACTTAACATAATATAAATTATATGACAAACTTATTATAACCATTTGGTCTACAGGAATTTAGCTCTCGTTTCAAGTTCGTACATATAATCGCATATTATGTTAACCAGCAAAGCTGGACGATTGAGCTTTCGTTTTCATAGCTGCATTTCTTTTTGGCTTTCGTTAAGCTGAACACTCTGGTTCGTTTGCCATGTAATTTGCGTTATGTGTAAATTGCCCCGCGGCCAATGCGCTTCATTGTCAAATGAATTCCACTTTGGCTTACAGCCAAAATTAATTCGCCAATCCCACCACACGGCAACGCCTGGCTTTAGCACACAATGCCATTTTCTTTTTTTGCCCACGCGCGAGAGAAAAATTTCTTCTTCAACATCTCGTGTATGATTCACAGTTCGGCTTTGGATTTTCTATGCGATTCTCAGGCGTTATAATTTCGATATTCTGCCCTGTTGTACAGATCGATTCAAATACGCGATTCTCAGAGCTTTCATATTTCAGCATATTCGGACGATTATACAGAATGGAATTTTCTACGCGATTCTCAGCGTTTAGAATTTTCGCTTGTATGAATCATTGTACAGGCTGATTGATTCTATGCGATTCTGAGACGTTTCAAATTCAGCGGATGTATGGGCAGATATTCGATCTAAAAGATTCTACGGCATTCTAAGCGATTCCATTTTGATTTGGAATACAGATTGTAAAGAATTCGGTTAGCTGGCTGTAGAGCTTCGTTAGTGTTGGTCTAGTGCAATGTGCCAGCTTGGGTGGATGTTCATTTCTTTTGTCTTGAAACAAAAGAAACGGAACCAAAGAAAAGTTAAGGAAAATATATCACTTCCTCCCGCAAGGCCAAACGCTGGCCCCGGCCATATTTTCACCCTACGCGCCTTTCTAACTGCGCTTTCGCCACTGCCTCAATTTTCTACTTAACATAATGTTTGAACAGGCTCTATTTTGCCAATTCCGGCTTTTAAAGTCTGTTTTTGATTGGATTCGCACCAGTTCCAGCCCAATGTATGGAAGCGTTCAGGAAATGCAAGGGTATATAAAACCAAAGCCGGTTAACACCCGCTTTGTCCCTTGCATTTACCTCTCTTATTCCATGAAGTGATGGCAAGCCCTGGCACTCAGCCTTGGGCATCACTTAAATCTTATCATTATGCTTTGTGTACTTTATTATGCCCGTGTTAAGCGGCTTCGTGGTTGGTTTTGGTGCGGCTATTACCGCAATGTTGCTTTCAGTTTTATTTGCTGCAGGCACCCTTTCAGCCGTGTCTTTGATCCCATTTATGTCTATTCAGTCCGCTTTTTATGGTTTGAAATAACCATTTCCTCACTCCCTGATTAGGGAGTTTTTTTGCTCACCCTCTTGTATGGATTGATTGGTTCGCACCAGTTCCAGCCCAATGTATGGAAGCGTTCAGGAAATGCAAGGGTATATAAAACCAAAGCCGGTTAACACCCGCTTTGGCCCTTGCATTTGCCTCTCTTATTCCATGAGATGATGGCAAGCCCTGGCACTCAGCTATGGCATCATTTCTTAATCTTTTTCACTTATGCGTTACTTATTGCGTGTTTATGCCCGTCCATGTCGTGGCTGGTTTTACCTGTTTTACTATCCCACTTGTCGCTTCCGCATTTCTAGGGAATGCAATGATTATGTGTCCTCTTATGCCCTTAGAGTCGCTTGGTTCGAAGTTGGCTTCTCTACCCTCCCCTATTAATTCACCTCAAATTCTTGCTCTTATGTACACTTGGATAGTTGTTTTAGAAATGCCGAAGCGGCAGTTTCCTGATAATCTCGAATCGTTTGAAATCATTGCTTCTAACATGTATTCAGCCCGTAAGCTGGCCATGCACAGGTATAGTAAATACTCACCTTGGTGGTGTGTGAAGCTCAAAACTTGGGGGCCTTAGTGCCCCTTTTTTGTACGTATTGCTACTTCAGGTTTTCGACCTGATAGGCGAACGCATATTCTCTCAATTTGGCAGCTCCATTGGCAAATACCTTGATCTCTACATTAGAGAAGTGGTCATGCCTGTCACTTAGATCGTGATGGTAGAACAAGTACTCATCGGGGTTTTGAAAAACGGTCGTTGGAATCAGATAATCTACTGGCTCCATATCTTCTAAAACTACGACTAAAGCAATCCAGACATCAGGCCTGAATTCATGGTTAAACTCCCGTGTGTGGATTTTGATGCTTTGTGCTTTTTCACGGTTGAAGCCCTGAATGAAGATGGCTGTTTTAGCACCAGATTCAGCCTTAACAACCAACTTTTGCTCGTTATCGCGTACAAATTCGAAGCCTGCTTTTTGCAGGTTAGACTTGATCATGGTCTCCGCTATTTGTTGAGCTTTCTGCACCTAAGATAAAAATAGGCCTATTTCTTCTGTACTACAATATATCTGACTTCTGAACCATGCACCAGGGCGATGCAAACGTATGGTCGCGTGCGTGAAATGCAAGGGCAAGATGAATCAAAGCAGATCCCGCGCATAAAGCGCGGCAACAGCTTTGCCCCGTTGCATTTGCCTTACGCATCCCATGAGGCATCCGGCATGCCCTGGCGCGGTTGTCAGGGCTTCACTTAATCCTTTTCTCATGTATGATTATCTCGTTATTCTCGAATTTCCTGGCTTGCCTTTTCCTGAAAGCCTTAAATCCTTTGAGGTCATGGCTTCAAACCGTTATGCGGCCCGCAAGTTGGCCATGCATAAGTATTGCAAGCATGCGCTATGGTGGAAAGCCATTCTTAAAACTTGGGGGCCTTAGTGCCTCTTTTTTTTGGCTGTTTGTGGCAAGGTCGCGTGCGTGAAATGGAAGGCGGCAAATATCCAGCGAATATTTGAGCGAGCCAGTGTGTTGGCCGCCAGCCATTTGCCACCCGCATCCCAAGCGTTTGGCTGAGTCCACAACAGTTTTAAACTTCATTTTCCCCTACGTTTGATAACTCTACTTCGAATATTGGCCATTCTTTTATGATGGGCTTCACCATATAATTCTTCAAGCACAAATTCTAACAATTCTAGGCCATCAAATAAGACTTCTTCATCTATTTCAATCTCGTGACTTCCAACATTGCCAATCCATTTAATTGCCATCAGAGTGTCAGAAGCTTCTTTGTTCTTTATCTCAAATATTTTGATTCGTTCATCGAGTTTAAGATAAATCCACTTGCCTGCTTTAGTTTTTCTCATTTTACCAACTCGCTTGTCATTCAATATTAGCTCCACTACTTTTCGAATTGAATTCCCACAAGCTGACTTATCTGACCAAAACAATGCAAAAGCATTGATGATAGCTGATTCAACTTCCCAAGGGGTATTTTCTGGAATGTTGAATAGATGCAATGCTGGATGACAGTATTTTGGATAGATAGTGTCGCGTTCAATTTCTACATCTCCAAACTCGTGGGTGTCTTTGGTGGTTAATTCAATCTTTTTTTCTCCGGTTACAAAAACTATTTCTCCACAAGTACTATTCATACACTTCAATTCTGAGCTAAATGCCCCAGTATACCAATTACAGTCCCAGTCTTCATATTCATGATAGTTTACACTTGAAACAAGTTCATGGCTCTTAAAGCTTTCCTTAACTAGCTGTAAGTTTTTTTCACCACATTCTGGGCAAGGCCATTTAGGCCACTCATCTTTGTAAAATGATTCATTCCACAAGTCTCTATCAATTTTCATAATGCGGTTACTTTGCTACAAGAATCAAAAATAAAGTATTGACTTCAAAGCCGATTGCTGCGCAAACCGCTTTGCCCTTCCAATTGCCTAACGCATCCCAAGCGTTTGGCTGTGGTCGAAGCGGTTTAAAGGGGTGAATTGATTCGTACCAAGGTTGCAGCAAGTTATGGAACGGGGCTCGGGAAATGCAAGGGTATATAAACCAAGGCATTTCCATTAGTTGAATGGATTAAGATTTCGGTTGCCTTGGCCCTTGCATTTGCCTCACTCCTTCCATGGCGAATTGCTTTCCCCGGCACTCAGCTGGGGTTTCATTCTAAAGCTTTTCAGTTATGCTTCACTATTTCTTCAATGTTCATGTGCGCCCTATCAGGGGTTGGGTTTATGCTTGTCGGTATCCTAGCAGCCGTTTCAGGGTTTCGTTTTCCCATTCTCAGGGCCTTTATACACATTTCATCCGGCTCGGCAGGTTCGAGTTCGGTCTTTCTTCGCTCCCTTTTTAGCGCCAGCACCAGAGCTTCCAGCGTAGGTGCTGGGGGCTTTTTTTACTCACAATCACCTAATTATTAACGGGAATATGAATAACCATTCCTTTTGATGTATCTTGGATTTAGGAAGATATCTAGTACCAATATTCGTATTTTCGACTCTATGAATGTCCGTTTAACACAAGAACAAAAAGTGAAGGTCCTCAATGCTGAGGACATTTATAAAGTAATGCAGCAAATCCTGATGCGGGAAAACAAAATCCGTAGAAACCAGGAGCATTTTTGGGTGATCGGATTAGACAACGCTAACAAGATTCTTTTCATTGAATTGATTGGGCTTGGGCAGGTGAACCGCGTGAATGCCAACCCTCCTGATGTCTTCCGAATGGGCATTTATAAGTTGGCTGTGCGAATGATCTTGGTTCATAACCACCCTAGCGGAAACATCAAGCCCTCCAAAGCTGATTTGGACTTTACGGATCGCCTACTAAAAGTAGGAAAACTGATTAGCATCGAGGTGCTTGACCATCTTGTGATCACCGAAGAATCCTACACTAGCTTTTCTGAGGAAGGCATTATAGACAAGTTGAAAAAGTCTGGCCTTTATGAAGTCGTGGAACGGGATAAGGTTGAGATGCAGGAGTGGAAACTCAAGCAGGAAAAAGAGATGAGTGAGCGTGAGGGCAAAAAATCTGTTGCCAAAAAGCTCAAAGAATCCGGCATGGATGAGAAGGAGATTAAGACAATGACTGGATTGAGATTGGGAGAGATTCGGGAACTCTAAACGGGAGTGTCACGTTAATGTGCCTTCCCTCCTGCCTAGTTAATTGACGATATCTTTTGAATAATATCTTCATTTAAAACGCTGATCAGGCCTTATAAAAGTCTGCTTCAACACAGTGTTTTAACACGACAGCGAGTTAGTTTGTTGACTGGCCATGCCACTTCCTAGTAAAAAAATCCATGATCGGAAAAACTGGAATGTTGGCCTCCGAACGGCACATATGTGACATTGTTGTACATACTATTTAAGTACATATCAATCATTTTTTTCAAGCCATCCACTATTTGTTTATCTTCTCGGCCGTATGAACTGAAGTCATCATCAACGGTTTTTAATAGCTTTTCTGATATTGTTTCAATTCTTGGAATCCATTGTGATAAGTAAGTTCCTATTGATCTTGCTAAAGTAGCACTTACAAGAATCATCCCGATGATTGGCATATAGGGTGCCTTTAAGTAATTGTATGAATCATCTTTTCTAATGGCATGGCTTTTAGGCAAAAATTCTTCTATTGAAAATAGATTATCAGAAGTCCATAAAGCATCTTCATATTCAATTATTGCCAGATTAAACTTTGTGTTTTTCCTCCATTTGTCTGACACAAACCTATTAACTGGTGAAGGATTAGATTTAAGAACCTCCATTAAATAATCTATGTTGGCTTTAACCCCCGTATGAATTAGATGAGCATGTGCTTCTACACCAAGCGAAAATGCATTATTAAACAAAGAATTTAAATAATCACCAGCTTCGAAATTGTTCTCCTTGATATTTGGAAAATCTATTCTACGATATTGTAACCACTGAGAACCTGAATTAAAAAGCGGTTTCCTGGTTAAATCAACCAAACACTTGATAGATTCCTTGAACTCCGTAGTGTCAAGCCCATCCTTTTGTTTTTTAGATAAGATTTTCTTTAACCTTAACCATGGTATGTGGTCCTCAATTTTTAAATCCTCAGTCGAATCAAAGGTTGAAAGCTCTAATGCCGAACAACAAGACAAAAGAATGACTTCTTGCATTGGAACGATAGAAATTCCTACGCCATCTTTGGTTAAAAAATGCTCCTTAATGTAGGAAAAGCACTTTGCGTAAGATTGTTCTTCTATCTGCTCAATTCGTTTAATGGCTCCTTCGATGTCGTTGAAAGCTCTTAGAAGCCAAATTTCCTCAAGCATTGCATGAACTTCAATCATGTCTCTGGCGTTGTAAGGGATTTCCTCAGTGAAAAGTAATTGATCTGTCGGCAAATCAGACGTAAATTCTCTACTGAACTCTAATGAGCACCTTTCAGCCATATATTCAAAACAGCGGTTGATTAAACCTAAAAATTCACCTATCTCTATGTTGACATCAGACTTTTGATCTTTTATCCTCTCAGCGAATAAGGTTTGTTTCAACAGAAGCAAATCTTTAATTCTATTCACGATATTTTGCCCTTCCCTGATTCCAATATGATGAACACCCGCTCTTGAGCATGCTATTTCAAAAATCTCACTCTCTAACCAGTCATATATAAATGTATCAGTGGGTATGTCTATTTTGAATCTACGTAATTGAGAAGAGATGAAGTCGATATCTCTAAAAAGCACATGCTCGATTCTCCATTGCAGTACACCAAGAGGTGATGAATGAAGTAGCCCATGATGTGCAAATTCATGATGTTCAGTTAAATACAATTCTTTATCCTTACTATCAAGTTCCATCCATTCACTTGACATTTGAGAATAGGATGATTTTGATGAAAGTTTATCGAAGAGCTCTTTTGATGAAGCAACTGAATTTTTGATTGAGACGGCAAATGCACTTGTTTGGTATTTACCTTTGTTCCCCGAGTGAAATAAATTCATGTCTTTTGTTACAGATTCTCTTTCAGCTTATTCGCTAGTTCTTTTACGCTCATGTCCTTATCGACTTCTACTGATTTCCCTCCCTTCTTCATTCGTACCCTAATCTTTACTAGTTCTCTTGCTGTTAAATAAGTAAAACCCGCTTTAATCACTCCTGCAAATGCTTCAATGGCTTCAATTCCACCATTTTCCATAAATGTTAATAGCAGTTCGATAGTTGGGTTTGCAGATTGGTAGGACTCATTTGGTAGTACAATTCTATAATCCTTGCTCAATAAGTCATTAGAGCCTCTAACCCCAACCATGAACTCTTGGGAGTTCTTTAAAGATTCAAAATCGAGTTGAATATCATAATGATCATTCATAAATTTTATTTTGGTTTAACAACTTATATTAACATAACTTATTTCACTTAATATAGTAAATAAATTGCTTTAAAATAAGCACAACTATCAAATGTCACACACATGTGCCAGCAAAGCGTGTCACATAAGTGTGCCATTGCCTTCCCTCCTGCTCGCATTATTGGCCAGATGCCATTGGAGACTTAATGCTTATTGAAGATGAGCCAAGAAGATATAATGTGATTGGATTTTACGAGTTTGACCAAAGACTAAATGAAGCCGAGCATGTAGATGAAAAGTGGATTTCGAGGCTTAAATCTGTCTTTTATGACTTAGATGTTACAGGAGCCGATAAATCCGATATGCGTGTAAAACAGTTAGATAATATCGTGAAGTCAACTTCGGAATTAATGTTGTCGTTAACCGATGGCGATGATCAAAGAAAGAAATTAATGAGCAGCGCGATAAAATTGGCTAGGGAATTGAAAAAATGATTCTGTGTTGAAGAAATTTTTCTCTCTTGGCCGTTGGTCGGGGCCGCGATGCCCCGCCCTAAAAAAAGAAAAGACATTGTACCTCACCTTGATTTAAATGAGCTTTCTCCCCCACTCCGTTTCCCTCCGGGGGAAGACACTCATTTAACCAAAGCAAAGTAACATAACGCTTATCATATTATATAACAATGCTCCAGCATTTACGGCTGTAGGGCTGTTTCTGGTGTGGTTGCTGTTTAGAGCTACTGAGCGGACAACCGCATTTTTATATAATGATATTATGTAAACCAGCAAAGCTGAACCGAACGCTCTCGTTTTCCATTGAAGTTCTTTTGGGTCTCGTGTAAGCGATTGACTTTGGCACCATTGTTATATAATTAGTTTTATTTTAAATAGCCGCTTCGGCCAGCGCTATTGGCTACGAGAGCTTTTTGCTTTTGATAGCAAAAACTCGCGCGCACCAATCTGCATCCGCACGGCCGCCCTGTTCCAAAGCTGCTATTTTATTCTACCCGCCCGCTGTGTCTGTTCCAGCCATTGGCCAGCCCTTCACATAAGATTCGCCAGGCAAAGCTGTTGCTCTATTTTCTCGCGTACGTCCTCTGGTACAGATTGTCTTCAAATATTTAATTCTCAGACGTTAGGAATTTGCCTGTCAAAACACATGTGAGCCAACGCTTTGTTTGGTGCTGTCCTGGATTGTTATCGTTTATGTGAGCTGTGTGCTTGTCTGTAACTTTTCCTTTTGCTGTGGCTCGTTATTGGCGGCCTGTGGGTCGATCAATTGTTGTTCAGTAGCTTTTGTGAACGCTCAAGCCGCTAGGCTCATTCTTTTTTCATTGATAAAAAAGAATGCAAAAAATCTAGACAAAATAAAGCTACTGCCCACTGGCCATCACACACCTCGCTATTTTGTCGGCCAACCCTCCTGTGCGCAAAAACTCAGCTTCCCTTCTACCTAAAAATCTAGTTATATGGTTTTACCACTCCCAGTCAATAGCAAATATCCGGCTGCACCTATCGGGAAGGGCAAGTAAATCCAGTCCTTTTTAGCGAGGCACAGTCCAACGCTCCGTAAACGGCCTGAACCCTTGCATTTGCCTCATGTCATCCGATTTGGCCAGCATTGCCCGGGTGTGGTCGTTTTTTAGTCGTTTGCTCCCCTACCCGATTATTTGCCAGAAAAATCCTATCTTTGAAGTGCGAAACCCATTTAATTATTTTCTCATGGCGCTACGTATTTACATACGGCTAATAAACAACTTATTGGACAGGCATACGGGTGAAAGTCCCGAAGACCGTTTCAAGGCGCTGCTTTGATGGGTTTCGCGGTGACCTGTCCTCTTTTTATTAATTCTTTAAAACCATTAACATTATGCGAAACCCAGATGGTCAAAGCCCTTGTAATTGTAAGTGCAAGGCAAGCGAAAATCAGTCTAAAATCTCTGAGGAAACTATAGATTCCGGAGACTGGACACAGCCTCAAATTGAGCTGTTAAAACTCATCTATTTTCATGGTGCAGAACATATGGCGAAGTCATTACAAGTTGTTCATGACATTGCCTTGTATCAATCCGAAGTACCACTAGATCGTGAAGAGAAAGACTTTCTTTATGATGTGATATCTTTATCAAAGGTATTGGGTCAAATTGAAGAATAACTTCTCATTTTGTAAAGGCCCTGAGGGGTCTTTGCTCTTA